>Ga0209630_10003834_pt1 | contig 13518 bp, 14 predicted proteins | sample COG_01_FD_184745 | JGI IMG/M metagenome (GOLD analysis project Ga0209630, IMG submission 184745) | Pelagic Microbial community sample from North Sea - COGITO 998_met_01 (SPAdes) (version 2) | ecosystem: Environmental > Aquatic > Marine > Neritic zone/Coastal water | place: Helgoland, sampling... | reverse complement strand
CCATTACAGGCATGCTTTTTGGCTTGCTAACACTCACTAACTCGTAGGTGTCAAGAGCACTTTTAATCTGCTCCATCATCTTGCTTGGATCTTGTTTTGCCATCTTGACACGGAAAGTGTATGTTGTGTTAAGATCGGCTATATATTCGTTTAGACTTTTCATAGGTATTCGTCCTGTTTATAGTATATTTATTACTTCTTACTGTTTTGTAGTATCTGATCCAACAGTGCATTACGGTCTAGTACAACGCCTTGACCATCCACTGCTGTGTCTTCTGGTGCGTCTTTGCTGGTCTGATGATCCAACTTTGCTTTTTGCAACTGCAACTGTACCATGCGCAACTTTTTGTCCATCTTTGCAGTTTTAGCAGTGATAGCATGCCCTAGCAATGTGCCTGCTGTTTGGAATACTTGTCCACCAAAACGTGGATCCATGTTCATTCCCAATTCCATTAGATCCTCAAACTTGTCTTTGGCTAATACAGCAAGCTCGTCCATTTCTTGATCGCTTGCTTCTAGGTCTCTTACTGTAGGTAATGCAGTATCAATCTTGTCTATTGCATCATCTACTTGTGCAATAATGTTTCTCTGTTCTTGTATTTCTTGTTTAGCCTGCAGACTTATTTCTGTATCATGCAGAGCTTTAACACTGCTGTCGCCGGATCCAGGCCCGAGATCAGTAGGTAAGTCAAATAAGTTTTCTAGTTTCTTAGTCATGCACGTATTTACCGTGCTTTGCCCTGGTGGAAGATATCATTTTCGGTTACTATACGGAACTTCAAACCGTGTTGATCACACCATGCTTGTGCCGCTTGCCACTTGTGCATGTTTAACACTGCCGCGGCTTGATCCCTTGTGCTTTTTGCTTCGTCCAATGAAGTTTCTTTGCTTGGCTTTACTTCTATTAGCTCTGCATGTTTCTCGCCATTCTTCTTTACATACACAACCATAAAGTCTGGAACGTATATTGTGTTTTTGTTAGTAAAGGGATTTCTATAAGGAATACGTATCGATTCGCTTGCCCACTGTAGTATAGCAGGATTCTCATCACAGAAACGCATGAACACATGTTCCCATCCGCTTCTAAACTGTGGTGTTTTTTTGCCTACATACTTTGACGGATTCTTAACCTGATAAAATCCGTTGTGATACTTGGAACTCATGGCAATATTGATCGCTGTACGTATTTGTTGATTGTTGGTGCATTTTTTATTCCCAAGAAACTAGTTCCCACACGATCAAAGTTTAAAAACATTGCAGTGTATGCATCTAACTCACCTGCTGGAATCTTTTGAAATTCTTTTAAAGTTTCCATTGGATTAAGTCCTTGCTTTACGCTAGTGTAAATTACAGCACTAGCCAATGCTTTTGCAGATTCCTTATTCGTTGTCACATTTTCAAAAAATCCAATAATAGCACTGTCAACATTACTGCTTACTTCCACAGGAATTTCCGAAAAGTTATTAAAGTACTTTTCTATGTTTTTTTGTACAATTGCATTTAGATTAACTGCTCCGAGATTCGTGGGATTATTTTTTGTTTTTACTAAAGTTGGCATTAGTTATCCTTTGCAACACGTTGATTACTTGGAATACCGGGTATTGGACTTTCTATTTTATAAGCAGTGCCTTGTGCAAAATATTTTTCTTGTGTAGTTGTATCTACCGTAGCCAAGTTAACGGCAGTGTTCCCACTGCTGTTTCCGAAAATTGAAGAAGAAAATATAGCACTGTTTGCAGTTGTCATTATGCAGTGTCCTCTGGATTGGTGTCTTGATTTATTCTAAACCCAGGTGGAACTAGGTCATTGATATTACCTGTTTCAACAAATTTTTGCCCTTGCTCGCTTGCTAAATCTATCATCGACTGCAAATCTTGTGTGGTGTTAGATCCCATTGATGCAATTATTCTATTTCCGGAAGGAGTGCGCTTGAGTGCATTAACAGCATTTGCTACAGTGTTTGTGCCTGTAGTGAACGTTGTAGCGTTTCGACGTTGGGGCACTATCTCGGTCGTGCCGCTGGCAGCTCTACTTTGTTGACTAAAAAACGCCTGTGCATCACTAGCTAAATCTTGTCCCACAGATGCTATTTTGCCAAAGAACCCACTATTAACTGGCGTAGTTGATTGATTGATTGCGGATACTGAAGATCCATCTGCATTTTTTGCTAAATCTAGTACTTGGTTAAGATTGGTTGATCCAGCAATGTCACCAGTCAATGAAGAAAGACTTTCTATGAAAGGGAAACTAGCACCAAATCCTGGAGTTCCTGTTATCGGTGAAGTCACTGACTGGAATATATCCGGAATTGCACCTAATGATATGCCGTTGCTTATTAAATTGTTAGATCCAGGGTTGCTCTGTTGTGCCGTTGGATTGTCTAGTTTAATTTGTGTTTGTGCATCATTAAATTCTACAGAACTATTGTTTGGCACAAACACAGTATTCCTTGGGTCTTGACCACTTAATATGCTTTTAATTTGTTGTGTTAGCTCTGTTTCAGCAAGTCCTTTAAGATCTGTATTATTAGTTTCTAGATTTTGAAAAGTTCTAAACGCGGTAAACAATGCACTGCCTACGCCAGCGGCATCTGTTCCCCTGGGCCCACTTATGCCACTTTCAGATAGTATTGTGTCAATTGCGTTAACGAAACCTCCTGGGCCCAATATACTTTCTACCCCGCCGCCTTGCGGTGTAAGCGGACTTGGTGACTTGTCGTAATGTAAATCACCAAAGCCAACTACTGTTGAGGGATTGACGTCTCCGGTTGCGTACAAGACTGTTGTAAAGTCAACTGTCATCCTATGACTTAATGTAGCATTTTGACTAGCATCATGATTACCGTGTTCAAATTTTGTAATTATAGGGTTAATTAACGTGTATTCACTAAATCTTTTTTGATGTAAGCTATACACTCTAATGGCATTTAAGTATTGTGGTGTACCAAATGATGATGGGACTCTCGGGGCATAACCAAAGTCATTTAACCCTGTGGTTCCTCCTGCATTCATAAACCCTGGTACAAAAACATCTCCGCCCTCTACCCTCGGTCTATACTTGGAGTTTGCATAATAGACACTGTTTACTTGGCCCGATTCAGATCCCGACGATGACTTATAACCTAAATCTGTGTCGCGATAGTAATGTGTTAAGTAGTCAAACCAAAAGTGTCTAACTACATCTGCTGAATCGTCATGAAATTCAATATCAATTGAAGGATAACGTAATTTTGTTTGAACAATATCTTTTCTATTGTAACTGTTTAATTCTGTATTATCAATTGTGTATCGTGGCAAAGTAACTGCTTTAACCAACATCCCAGTTTCTAGTTGCTTGGTCTTGGCATACGATGCTACACTAGAAAAGTCAAAGAATACATGATATAGCCATGTATACTTAGGAGACAACCTATAGTTGTCAGTGACCATTAGTCTACTGGCGTGTTTGTAGTCTTTTACTGTATCGCCAGTACCTAATTGTTTTAAAAATCCGTCAAAAATATTTGCCATATATAGAGCCTTATATGGTATTTATCCCAAAAAAATACCCGGATTTTTTGTCCGGGTATTTTCTTGATGTCTACTTTAAATATTAACCACCGCCTGTAACTAGTGTACCTAAAGTTCTTCCTATTGCTGATCCTACGCCTGTACCAGTTGGTGTCTGGACTGCGTTATCATACATAATTGTTAAATCAATTGTGGCAGGATCATTTGAACTGTAGTCCATGTCACCGTAGTTTACTTGGCTTACCAATGCACCATATAGTTCCCACGTTTCCAAAACATTAGCTTCATTGGCTCCGTTACCACCATCTAGCATTTCAAACTTAAGAACAAATTTGTAATCAATACCTGCACTTGCTGATGCTTGTTCTGCAAAGTCGAATTGTTTCTGAATTTGTTCTCCAACAAGTTTACTAACGTTTCCGCCTGCATCATCACGCAATGAAACTGAAATATCCTGCCAGGTTGGTTTACCTATTAACTTAACTTTACTGTTATACACATCAAGTGTAATTGGGTCGAAGTTAAGATTTGGTCTGGCAATACTTACTACTTGTTTTGTAAGCTCCACTTTTTCGCTACTAACACCAAAGTTTTCAAATATCGCCCGGAAGCGGTATTTCATCTTTGGCATTAATAAACCTTGAGTACTTGCACTCTGGTCTGTACTCAAAGGTACTGTAAATCTGTTTAATGACGATATTGCCATATTATGTTCTCCTGTTATAAGTATTTATCGAAAATACCCATGTTACTAATGGAGCCCGAAGGCTCCATTATATACTACTATTATAAATTACCTGCGGCTATATCACCTGGGTTTTTAAGTCTAATTGGAATGAAGATAAATTCAACTGCCTTCATTGGTTCAATAGCAATATCAACATACAACTCGTTACGTGCAATACGTGTCGGAGTATTATTTGAATCATCGCAAACTACCAAGTAGTCAAAAAGACCACGTTTAGAAACTAAATCATTTAGTGAGCCACTAATAATATTTGAGATTTGATCTCTTGTTATCTTATCATTTGGTTCAAACAAGAATCCATCTCCAACTCTTGCAAGTGATGTTCGTATAAAGTTAACTAAACGTGCTACATTAATACGATCCAAACTGCTTGTAGTTGGGTTACGAGTCTTCTGTCCAAATACAACTAAACCGATACCTGGTAAATTGGTAATTGGGTTAATTTTATTTTCATATAGAGTGTCACGTAAACCTACTCTAATACTATTAGTTTCAAACTCCCCTGTTGATGAGTTGATATAACCAATACTTGTAGCATTATCTACTAGACCACGTCTTGTGCCTGCAGGTGCAAACCACTGATATGCCACATTGTCATTAAAGATCATTGTGCGCAATGCCATGTGACTTGCTGGAACAACAATAGTGTTGCCTTGCAAATCGCTAGTTTGACCAGCTGGGTAGTAAACACCCAAGTATGGGTCTGCAGTTCCTAGTCCTGTAGCATCTAAATTATTACTCCAGTTAGCAATATCAACAGCATTTGGTGCTAAACGTAATGGTGTGTCACCAATAACAAACGCTGTATTTTTGCGATCGTTGTTTAGTGCAACCATTTCATCAATTACTTCTTCGTAACCTGGTGCTGTAATAATATTGAAACTATATTGATCTTCACGCACCTCCGTGTTTGCTGTAACTGCACTCTGCATTGCGGCCACAACCATTTGGCGTTGTGCTTTGCGTCCTGCATTCATAGCACCACTAGTTTGTAATCCACTAGCTGTTTGCCATGTGTTCTTAACAGTTGGTAAACTGCTACCTGCACCAGGAACTGCTGGCAAAGTCGGGAATGCAGTTGCGTTAAACTTATTGCTTACATACTGCTTAACATTGTAACCACTTCTACGCATGTTAAACATTAGCATACCACGTGGATAAAGTCTGTAGTCCGGTGCGTCTTGGTCAATGTAATCACTTGCTAACAAACTTGTGATTGACGGTAGAGCACCTGTAATAATATCTGTAGTACCATCTGTATCCCACCGTGCATCTGCAAACAAGATACCATTCTGGCTTGTTTGATCTGTGTTGTCAATCAATCCCCAAGCAGTACCAGTATAACGATAAAGTTTTGGATAGTTTTCCAAGTCACTGCTGTCTAACCATAAATCACCTGCTACAAGTGCGCTAACACCATCGCTCTGGAATGTTGGTTCAGTTGCACTGACTTGCACTCCATTTGCATCTGTTAGACTTAGATTATAACCACGTGCATCAGTTGTTGATCCGTCGTAGTAACTGCTCTTATAACCTTTCCATCCACCTATATCAGCGATCATAATGTCAACTGTAGCGGCATCACTATAGTACCAGTATGTGCCATCTACTGGTGCTTGATATGGAGCAGTAGTACTATATGTGTATGTTAATGCTTCCCAGTTGGTCAACGCAAGAACACTATTGGCATATAATATAGTACCTGTTGTGCTACTTGAGAAACCTGCATCTGCTGTTGGTGTACCTGATACGTCTGTTAGGTAAATGTCACCACCGTAGATATGAGTGAATGTAATAACATTTGTGCTACTTACACTAATATCTAGTTCTGGAATATTAAGTGCTAAAATATCACTAACAAAACTTGCTGGTGATGTACCTGACAATGTTACTGTATATTCAGTAATCACAGCACTGCCAATACTTGTAACACCAATCTTAAGTTGCTCACTAGCAGTAAATGGATTTGCGGCTGTTGCTGTACCACTTACTATTGTTTTTCCTGCTACTCTACGATTAAATGGCTTGTAACCACCTGTGCTCGTACGTAGTGGATCATAAGCAACCCAAAGTGTACCAGCGGCAATACCGTTTCCACCACCAGCTGGGTCTAAACCATAAAGTGCATTTTCTGCTTTGTTGTAGAATGGAGCAGCCTGTGTGGTAAATGTTGCTGTGGTTGTTGAATACTTTTTAATAACTAGGTCAGCACCTGAACCAGTTGCACCAAGTTTAGCAAATACTGAACCTGTTGGGCGTGGTGTTGTGTCACTGCTTCTCCAACTTGGATATGCGGCAAAATCACCGTAAAGCAATAGTGGGTTAGCGTATGTACCTGCTGTAATACCCAATGTTGTTAAAGGTGTTCCTGAACCGTTTGCAATTGCAATCTTACCGTCTGCTGTTGCTCCGTCGCTTTCTGCTAGGCTTGATGCATACAAGTACAACTTGTTGCCCACGTTAGCGGCTGTAACACCAGTAACTGCGGCAGTGTTAATTGAGCTAACAACTTGGTCTAGTGTTCTACCAGCACCAGTGTTACCAATAGTAACTGTTGTACCGTTAAGTGTGATAGTGGCAGCTGGAGTACTTGCAGGAATAGTTGGTGAAGTTGCTGTGCCTTTAATTGTAGCAACACTGGTTGCCCAATCATCTGTTCCTAAACGTACCCATGTGTTGTACTTTGCATCGCCTGATGGCAAGTCGCCGCCTGCTTTAAGGAACAAGTTAGCGTTGCTTCCTGTACCAAATGATACAGCATATTGACCAATTTGACCAATGCTTGCTTTAGGTACATAGATGCTACTTACTAGTGTTTGATCAGCTGTGCTTGTGATCAGCAACGGGGTGTTGTTTGTAAATGCATTAGTAGTTGCATTCCACGAATAAATGCCCCATGTAGTTGCACTTAAATCCAACCAATGTGTATTGTTGGCTACTGCACCTACTGGACGAACTGCTGTTGGTGCTAATTCGTCTAGATCGACATTTGCTCTAATTGCAAAAATTTTGTTAACATTGCCTAATGCGCTGTAGGCTGCCATTAAGCCATATTCATTTCTCTCATCGCCGTGTAGTGGTGTACCTGCGGCGCTTTGCTTAAAGCTGGGGTAACCCATTGCGGCTATAAGCTCTCTTTGGCTAGTGTAGGTTAATAACTTACCTGCTCTAGCGGCTGTTGTGTCTGTGGCTGTTGTGCCCGAAGGATTTGTTTTATCCTGGGCTGTGGCCATCATAATAAGTGGTACAGTTCCGACTGCACCTGGAACGTATTGACTTTCGTCGGTTACGCTAATTTCAATTCCTGGGGATACTAATGCCATTTTCTTTTCCTTTTTAAGAAACTTTTTTATATTTATAATAACACTATAGATTTGGGGTAGTTAAGATGCCTTTCGAAAGGTTTGCTTATAAATACTAGCATGCAAAGACCCTTATGTCCAACATGTCGCGGCAATCCTGTAGCAATAAACTACTATTCTAAAGGTAAAGTCCGTTATAGAAAACAGTGTGCCGGTTGTGCTCGCCAAGGTAAGAGAGGAAAGCAAGTAGCTGGGTGGCTACGAGCTGGATATAAAAAGAAATTAACTTGTGATCGATGTAGGTTTACTGCAAAACACAAACAACAGATTTTTGTTTTTTATGTTGACGGAAACTTAAAAAATAATAACTGGCTAAATCTCAAAAGTGTTTGTGCAAACTGTAGAATAGATTTACATCAAACTAAGAACACCTGGGTTGAAAGTTCTATTATAGACGACGTATGAAATTCCTAATAAAATTTAAAAAATTTGATCAGTTAGTATGTAATATTGATGATACTAGTGTTGGGAAAAAGTACTACAGTTTAGTTAAAGCAAACTACCAACGGTCGTTTCCTGTATATCGTGACAGACCTAAGTTCACAAAACATTACTTGAGTAGGCTAGCAGAACAGGCAAACGATCACTTTGGGTGGAATTGGAACGTTCAAGAACTTGCGCTAGAGAATACAACACAGTTGCATAAAGACATAGAACAACTGTTAATGGATGGATTTGAAAGTATCCCTGCTGAACTTGATCATGTTATACACGATCTACACTACGGTTTACATATATTGCAGGACAATGTTACACCTAGTAGGATAGGCTGGATGCAGATAGAATGGTATAACGACACTGGATTTGCATTGCGAGATTACGAGTTTAAATCTAAATTAGACATCGGGGACCTTAGACTGCAGAACCCTTATGTTGGTCACGGTCCTCTACAGGTGTACTCTGAAAAAGATTTTACCAACATAAGTCAGACTTGCAAGTTTCATGACTTTGTAAAGCCTGGCATTAATCTAATAACAGTATCCACTGACGAGTTTAGTGAACAAGATCAACTAATACAAAAGTTTCAGCAACATGATCCTGCATTTGTAGATCAGCACGGTATTGAAAAAATTAAATCGTATATAGGATTTCCAGTTGTAGGGAAGATTGAAAATATAGAACTATTGGAGGAAATAGTAAATTATAGTTCTATTATAGAATTAGAAAGTATCGAGTTTGATTAAAGTCGGCTACTGATTTTAGCGTAAAGATGGTTTACAGTGCTGTTATTGTTAAGCACCAAATCAAACACAGTTTGCAACCAAGCCCATTCACTTATGTGTACGTTTTGTTCTTCTAATTGTTTAACTGCATCCTCGTAGCCGTTACTGGCTAACATGCCTTGTGGATACCAATCTGGTAGTGCTCCACGCTGAACCCACCACACTTTGCCGCCTGCTTTCTTTATCACATCAACTTCGTTAGGAAAACGCACATCGCTAATAACTACGTCGCTATCCTGCTGTAACAGCCTATGCTCTAAACTGGCAATCCATATATCATCATTGAATCCTTGCCTGCAAACTTCAGTACCCCAGTATTGCAGTACCCAACGTGGGGTAAGTTCGGGCATGCTTAGTCTTTCTGCCCACCAAGTGTCTACTTGTTCTCGCCACTCACGTGCTTCAGGGGTTGCACCTTCGAGCAGTTGTCTATCCCACCCAAATACAGATGCCACTGCATCTTTGAGTGCGCCAGCAAAACTGTCACGTTGGTAGTTGTGTTCTTCCACTAGATAGTTTGCTACTGTGTCTTTGCCGGATCCAATGAATCCACATATTCCTATAATCATAGATAGATTATAACACAAGCAGAAGGAAAGTTAAACGCCGTATTTGTTCTTTTTAGGTTTTGCTACAGGACTAAGTTTGTTAACAATCGGATGCTCTTTACTACCTTTGGGCACAAGTGTTTTGCCTTTTATTCCTTGCTGTTTCATAGCAGTTTTAGCAATCTTTTCGTCTGCATCTGAATACATCCAAATGTGTGTATTATCTTCTGCCGGGCCTGATTTTGGTGTTGGTATATCGGGACTTCCGGCCATTGCTAATCCAATTCTATAATGATCGTAGTAGTGTTCGTTACCTAGTTCAACTGCATGTGTGCCAGAGTGTTTAAGGTTGCTAGATATGTGCCCTTTTTTATGATCTTCTTTAATAAATTCTTTTGCTCTCATTACCCAATCACCCAAGTTAGTGGATTACTACCATCAACATATTCTCTAAGTTGTTGCTCTAACGATGCCATTTCTTCGTTTGCTTCTGCTTTTAAACTAGCACCATTCAGACTGGTTCCGCCATTGGGGCCAGCAATTGTAGCATACTTTTCTCTTGCTTCGCCAAGTATACGTTTAGCAAAACTATAAGCATACTCTTGTATCCACGGAAAAGCCTGATAGTCGTTTAACAACATGCTATCTGGCTTATAGTTGTATATGTGAAGTAAACAATCCTCCATATCTTCTTCTCTAGGGACAGTACCCTGAAAAGGTATCTTACGAATAAGGGTTAACTTACGTGTAGTTTTGTTGTAAGTAAAATTTAGATACCCTCCAAACATTTTCATTGCTTGCTTTTGGTAATCAACAAACAGTTCATAACTTAATAAGCCTCCTACACGACCTGCTACTAGCATATACGTGTTAAGATAACCACTAGCAAATGGTTCGAACTGACTTGCTGTTGTGCCAGTAACGCTACCTATACCTCGTCTGTATGCGGCTCGTACATCCATAACAGTACTAGGCAAGATATATTCTTGTGTTTCTGGTTTTAGTTTTAAAAACGCATACGATTCTTCTTGGCTGTTGGCAGCTCGCTGACGATACTTAATTACGGCTTGGTCAACAGCTAAATTGTAATGTTCTGTATCAAGTTCAACATCTACAATACCATCTGCTAAACGCAATCTAATGTAATCTGTAATTTCACCACGTTTTAGTTGTACTGTACCGTCTACTGGTGCTGTGGTTAGGTCACCAAAGTTCCCATCTGGGTCATACTTAACATGCCCGTGACCAGTTCCTGTAGCAGGCACATAGAGGCTATCGGTCCTTAGATTCCCGTTAGCAAAAAATGTTGGTGATAAATCTTGTTCAGCCATATTGATATCCTTGTAAAGTATTTATCAGGATACTAATATTGACTACAAAGCCTTTAGTAGAAGTATATCTTTATTGATACGCCCGTTGGCAGGAATACTCACAGCCTTAATATCATCTAAGAACTTGCGTAACTGTACTTTGCCCGCTTTCATAAACTCTGATAACACTTGTTCAGGTTTACGAACCGTTTTACCTATACTTTTGGCTGGATTGAAGCCTAAAACCGTGGTTCCTTTAACGTTTAGGGGGCCAAGTATATCATCAGCTACATACTTAAACATCTTACGTGTTTTAACATTGTAGACCCAAAGTTCGTGCGCACCTATTATATCAACAGGATTAATACTAGCAAGTTTAAGATTGTTATCTTCTTTCAAGTACTTCATCTTGCTTACTGCTTTTTCCTTGTTAGGCGCACGTTTCACACGAGCCTTCTTGGTTTGCTTCTTAACTTGTCTATATTGGTCTATGGCTTGATCAAACTTGTCAAAGAAAGCATACATGCGCTTGAAATCTGCGGCCTTGTAGTGCTTGTAGGACTCTGCAAGATCTTCATCACGACCTGCTTGTGCTTCTTTAAGTTCAGCAACATACGTTTCAGCCCATTCTGCATACTTGCTCAATTGGGCTTGTGGAACATTGTTGGCTTTGAAGTATTCAAATGCTTTCGGGTCAACCTTGTTACCACCGACCAACTCGTCAACCAGTCCATCAAAGTGTGCAAGATTGGCATCGGTTTTTTCTTGTAGTCTATCTTGTATAGTTTTCACTTGTGCTGGTGCAGTAACTTTTTGTTCAACTACTTCATCATAGTCATCAGTATCAACTATCTCGGATACATATTCAATCCGTTCTTTGATAAACTTGATTGCGTCTTCTTTGAGAGGCATACCACGTTTATGTGCTGTAGCCAGACTACATGCGGTTATTCCTAAGTGGCCTGTAGGACTTTTAATAAAAGTATCTATATCAGCTTTTTCATATCCGTTGTCCTGCATCCAACTTACTACATTCTTCTTAAGATCTTTGGTGCTGTAGTGATAGGCATAATAACGTAAACTATTATTCATGTGATGACTAAAGGTTTTGTCGTCCATTGTTAATGCACGTTCAGTATCCCATACTGGCTCAGGACCAGTACCACGTTCATCAAAACCTTTACCTTTAGATTTAGTCTTAACTGCCATATTTGAGCTCCTCTAATTTACAAACTATAACGCTATTTTACACTCATTTATCCTTAAAGTCAAGCCCCCAGTAAAATCAACAACTTACACCAGGTTCTAAATACCGCTAAATACTAGATACTATAGGATTTTATTGTGCCACGGTTATCACTCTGGAAAGACGGAAAACACTCAAACGACTACAAATTTATGGATCGTGTTATCGGCGAAGAATTCACTGTCGGTGGCACTGGCGTAAACGTACACAAATATCTTGGCACACAAGAACAGAACACAGTAAAAATAACCAATGCAACTCAATCTTCGGCTAGTGCAGTATTAGAGTTTGCTAGTACATCAAATATTTCATTAGGTGAGTTTGTTACAGGTACAGGTATTCCTGCTGATACAAAAGTTATTGCTAAAGATGCAACTTCCGTTACATTAAACAATAGTACAACCATAGCACTACTCAGTGGCAGTACCATAAAGTTTTACGAAAATCCTTCAGAACCAAGTTACACAAATCAAAGCGAAAAGAATATTCAGGACTTGTTCTTCTTGGAGAACAGAGACCGCAAGTATGACACAGACGTTTATCCAATGCGTGGAATTTACACAGTACAGGATACTTCGTTTGATTTAAGCCAATTTGGCATGTTCTTGCAAACAGGCACACTGTTCATGACATTCCATATTAACGATATGGTTAGCACCCTGGGCCGCAAAATGATGAACGGTGACGTGCTAGAGCTACAGCACCTGTTAGATTATTATCCGCTAGATGATACATTACCTGTTGCGCTTAAAAGATTTTACGTAGTAAGTGATTGTCAAAATGCCGCTGAAGGATTCAGTCAAACTTGGTGGCCACATTTATGGCGTGTAAAACTTAATCCGCTAACAGACAGTCAAGAGTACAAAGACATACTTGACAATATCAAAGTTGACGCTCCTGATTGGGATCCTACCAACGGCAATGTTAGCCTCGGTAGTGTACAGAGTACTATTGAAACTTATCAAAATGTAAACAACGCTATTATCAAGGAAGCTGAAAAAGAAGTCCCACTTAGTGGTTACGATATTAGCCATCTTTACATTAAGTCAACAACACCAGACGGCAAATATCCTGGAGACCCAGTTGGCGTAACTGCTGACGGCAATGTAACGGCTGACAGTGATAGTGTAAGCACAGACTATGCTATTTTAAGTCCGCAGGCTGTACCAGAAGGGTACTTAACAGGAACGGGCTTGGGACCAAACGGTATGCCAGTAACTGTTGGTATTGCGTTCCCGGATAGTCCAGCAGTTGGTGACTATGCGTTGAGAACAGATTACTTGCCAAACAGACTATTTAGATACGACGGGAGACGTTGGGTGAAAATTGAAGATAATGTAAGAACAACACTTACACCAGGGTCAGACAATACTACACAACGTAGTGGCTTTGTAAACAATACAGAAACATTTACAAACAATTCAGGTAATGTAACAGTAAGACAGAGTCTTAGTGATGCATTAAAGGCTAAGGCAGATAATTAATGGCTCAACAATTTTTTTACGATGGACAAATACGTAGATTCTTAGTTCAGTTTATGCGAATCCTAAGCGGGTTTCAAGTTGAATTTGG
>Ga0209630_10003833_pt1 | contig 13521 bp, 13 predicted proteins | sample COG_01_FD_184745 | JGI IMG/M metagenome (GOLD analysis project Ga0209630, IMG submission 184745) | Pelagic Microbial community sample from North Sea - COGITO 998_met_01 (SPAdes) (version 2) | ecosystem: Environmental > Aquatic > Marine > Neritic zone/Coastal water | place: Helgoland, sampling... | reverse complement strand
CCGCGGCGACGGACGCGAGGTCGATCCCGCGCACCGCGTGCTGCGTCCGCTCCATCTCCCGCGCGGCGGCGATGTTTCCCGCATCGCCCGCGCGCCTCCCTTCGCCGTCGACACTCTCGTCGAAGGAGTTCTCGACGGCTCTGGCTCGGATCTCCGTGTTGGGTGCGGTGAGTGAGACGTTCGTTGACGGGGGCTGGTGTAGGGAGGCGTGCCGCGCGGGGGTCGCGGGCGCGGATGCCGTGGAGTACGCGGCGGCGACCGCGACCGCGGACGCGCGCGCGCGCGCCCGCAGCTCCTCCGCCGCGGTCGTGAACACCGGCTCATCGAAGTCGTCGTTGTTAGTCGAGTTGGACGACGACGCGCGGGATCTTCGGAGGTGCGGGGAGTTGCCGCCGCGGCTGGCGGGGCTCGGGTAGCCCCCGCGCATGACCGGGACCCCGCGCGCGGGCGTCGCGGGCGCGGATGACGCCGCGATGCTCCTCGCGGGCGATCCCGGGGGCTGACCTCCGGGCGCGCCATCCGATACGGCCCCCGCCCCCGGCGAGCCCTCTTCCGTGACGGGGGGCATGACGATCTGCGACCGCGACTGCGCCGGGCGGTTCACCATGGCGCGGACGTATTGCCGTCGCACCGCCTCCCTGGCGCGAGCCGCGGCGCCGATGACCGCGTTTCTCTGCGCGTTCTGCGCGTCCACCACCGCCTGCGCCGCGCGCTTCTCGCGAACGTGCTCCGGCGTCAGCCCGTGGCCGTCGATGCGCCCCGTCTTGCACAGACAGCACAGCGTGAAGTCAGCCTCGCGGCATCGCACCAGGCAGCACCGGTGGTACGTGTGGTTGCACTCCGTGGTGAACAACTCGCGCTTCACGTCGTCGATGGGATCGCCGTCCTCCGCCGCAGCCTCGGCGCGATCCAGCGGCGAGTAACACACCGCGCACAGCTCGCCGAACCCCGTCACCTTCACCCCGCTTCCGCCCGGGGTTCGGGTTCTTCCCACGGATCCCATCCCACCCGGGGTCGTGGCGCTGAACGACAGGCGCTTGGTTCCCAGCTGCGGCGTGCGCATCGCGCTCGAGGGAAGGGGCGTCGTGGACGTCGACGCGTCGCCATCGCCGCCGCGCGCCGGCCGCGTCGCCACGGGCGTGCTCTCAACCATGCTCACTCGCCAAGTGTCGTCGCGGGAAGTTTCGTGTCGTGAATTATATATTTGACTGTTGTAAAAATCGACAGCGTCACCGCTAGCTACTAGGCGGGCGTGCGCGCCCTGCTCGCCGGCGTGGATGCCCGCGACCGCGACCGCGGCGCCGGCGGATCAACCTCGCGTCCCAACAACGCCTTACGCCGGCGGAGCAGCTCGTATTCAGTCCACTCCGCGCGCCCCGGCGACATCGGCTTCGGCGCCTGCGTGTCATCTTGTTCATTCTTCATCGCGTCATCTTCGGCATTTTCATCTGCGTTTTCATCCTCCTCCTCGCCCAACGTCTCGAGCTTCGCGGCGGTGACGCGCATGTCCCGCACGCGCCGTATCAGCTCCGTGTTCACCTCCGCCTCCGCCTCCGCCACCGCATCGCGCTCGAACGCCTCCGCGGCGAGGCCCAGCATCTCGCCGATGGACCGGACCAGCACCTTGCGGCACTTCCGTTTCCACGGCGAATCTTTCGCGTCCGGATCCTTCTCCTTCGGTTGTGCCGGTTCATCTTCCGCCGGTGGGTTCTCCTCCTCGATCGGGTTGCCGTCCTCGTCGAGCTTGGGCGGGGGCGGCGGGGGCGTCGCCGGGCGGTACTTGGCGCGAGCCGTTTCGTACGTTTCGTCCACGTCGGCGAGTCGATTGGAAACCGCCTCGGACAGCGCCGCCGCGAGGAGATCCGCTCTGGATTGCGGAAGGCTCGCGACGCGCATCGCCTCGGCAAACTCGGCACGCGCGGCGTCGAGGACATCCTCGGGCGGGGGACCGGCGTCCACTTCATCGACGGGCGGCGGCTCGTCACCGCCCTCGGGCGCCTCTTCACCCTCGGCGGGGGCATCCGTAACTTCGGCATCTTCGCCGCCACCCTCGGCTTCCTTCGCCGCGTCGAGATCCGCCTTGCGTCGGATGGCCTCCTCGAGCTTCACGATGGATTCCTCCACCTGCGACACGGACCCGTCCCATCCGTCGAATGGTAGCTCTTCAGGCGCGGGCTCGGCGTCACCCTCGGCGTCACCAGCCTCGCCTTCCCCGGAGTCTCCCTCGGCTCCTTCCCCTTCGGCGGCGGGCTCGTCGCCACCCTCACCTTCCTCTCCGCCCTCGGGCGATTCGACCGGTTCGGGCGGCAACGTCGCGGCCGCCGCGAGGCATTTGGCCCGGATGTCCATGAACATCCTGAACGACTCCTCGTGGTAGTACACGCGGGGCCGGCGGTTCGCGTTGCCCGCGTTCCACAGACCGGGCTCGGGACCGGAGCTGGGAATTTTGGAAAATTTCGTCGCGACGCGCTTCGAAGCGTCCGGCGTCTTGACCCGCTTGAAAACCTTCTCCATCGCAGCCGTCACCTTGGTCGCCATCTCCTTGTGCGCAATCTCCGCCGCGAGCATCCGCCGCGGGTAGGAGTTCGGGTCATCCCGGTGGTAAATCCCGCGCAACGTCACCGGCTCGATCGATCCCGATCGAACGTTCGGCGTCGTCTCGAGTATCCACTTGTCGATGTACACCCCGGGCTTTTCCGATTTAAACGTCCACATGGCGACGCGCGATTCACCCGGGAGCAACGACCCGGACGTCTCCTCCATGTAGAACGTAGAAGGTCCCGCGTTTTGCGCGTGAGGCAGCTCGGATGCTTTTGGCGGTACCTGCCGCCATTTGTACCAAAGCGCCGTAGTTCCCGTGTTTTTCATAATCGTAGACGCGTGCGCGACCTTCTCGCCCCACCGCATCGTCGCCATGACCCGCGAGGATTCCAGCTGGAAGTGCGGGCCGAGCGCGGCGAGCCGCGCCGCCTCCGCAGCCTCCGCGGCGGCGGTTTCCCGCGCGGCTCTGTTCGCCTCCGCGGTTGATACGTCGCTCCTGTACTTTTGAATCTCCGCCCAGGTTTCCAACGAATCAGCCTGTAAACAAAACACGACGTCAATGCAATTGCCCATATGACAATTAAAATAAACTTACCGCGATTTGATTTTCAAGTTCCTCGACGGTGATGCGCCTCAGTGCTTGTCTGTCCAGCGCGGCGATGGCACCTTCGCCGACGATTTCGAGCGCGTCCACGTCCTCGCCGTTTTCACCGGGTAAGATGTCGTTCACGCGTTTACGCAGCTTGCGTCTGCGGACATCCATGAACTTGGAGTCCAGCACCGATCGACCCCTGGCGACTGAATCAGACACGCCATCCTGTAATATAAAAACACGACGTCAATCTCATTGCCCATACACGGAAATAATAAAAATAAAAACTCACCTTTTCAGTTTGTCCGTACAGCTGCGGCCTTCGCACCTGCTCCGCATCCACGAACGCCATCTCATCTCTGACGTAAAACAACCCGCTGAACTCGTTCCCGACGTTGACCCACCGCGTCCAGTTATCGCGCAACGACATCTTCCACAGCCACGGTTCGCCTCCTTCGCGCTCTGCGATCGGGACGGCCATGTTGAGATGCCCGAGGATCTCGAGTTTGCGCCGGTGCTCGTCGCATCGTTCCATGACGAGATCGCCCGGCCGTTTGTCGAATGCGATGGCTCGCTCTTGCTTGATGCGTTCCCACTCGCGCTTCTGTGCCTCCCACTTTGTGAGTGCGTTTCCGTGCGATACCTCGCCCATCTTGACGTGTAGTTCCCAGCCGGCGTGAATTTTTTTTCGATCTTCGACGGCTTCCGCGGTGTGCGAAAAGTCGAGGCCGTCTCTTAACGTCGCGGCGGCGTCGGCAAACTCCGCGCGTCGTTCCGCGAGCTTGCGATACGCGCGTTTGTAGTGATCGTCGAACGCGCCGCCCTTGACGCGCTTAGATTCGGTCGCGATGTGCGACGGTAGATCCGGGAGAACCTCCGGGGATGGCGGCAGCTTGGCTCGTTCCTCAGCCATCTTCCGGGCGAGCATGTACTCGTACTCGCCGACGTCGCCGAGCACTTGCCAGTCGTCGCGCTTGCCCTTCTTCGGGTTCGGTCGTGGGCCTTTTGGTGCGACGGCTTCTTCGCTGGCGGGCTTGGGAGGCGTCCTGGGCGCCTCGGTGGAGTGCCCCCCGATGATGCCCCCGGTCGATGCGGCAGACGCGGTGGATGCCGCCGCGAGGAATCGCGTGCGGTCGCCCGCGGACGTCTCGCGGCCGCCGCGGAGGGCGTCGAAATCGATGCGCTTCGCCGGCTTGAGCGTCGGGCCTCTGGCGGTGGACGACGCGGGGGTGGACCCGCGCGCGCTCGCCGTCCCAAGCTCGGACTTCAGCGTGTTGGTCTTCATCATCTCTGTGTCCAACCCGTCTCCTCGGGCGGTCGAGGGCGCCAGCGACCGGACGCTCTCCGCCTCCGCGGTCTGACGCATCGTGTCCCGATCCTTCTTGGATCGACGCACGAGGATCTTACGGCGGGGCGCGGTGCTCGCGCCCGTCGCGGGGGGCGCTGGCGCCGTCGCGGCCGCCGGCGCTTCCCCAGCCTCCATCTGACGCGGGGCTCCTGCGCGAGTGAGTGAACGGGAGGGTTGGCGTCCCGATTTGGCAGTTTGGTTCCCCCTTCGTTTGACTGTTTGACCACCGGCGCTGGCGTGGGAAAATTCTGGTACAGGTTTCGTATGGGCAATCAGGGATAATACAGAAATGCAAGCACAAATACGCCTGACTGATAAATTACCCTACCTGACGATATTGATGAAAGTGGAAAAAGGTTCCACTCGACGTCAGTTCCGAGGGCGCGATGGAGGAAGAAAAGGACGGCGCCGGGGATGCGCCTCCACCCGTCGACGCATCCACCGATGCCGGCGCCGCCGCACCGATATTGATGAGCAAGAACGCCGCCAAGAAGGCCGCCAAGGCCAGAGCCAAGGCTGAGGCCAAGGCCAAGGCGCGCGTGGAGAAGGGGCTGGACCCTCATCCGCCGAAAAATCCCCGACAGAGACTCGTCCCGCTGCTGGAGACCACGCGACGGACAGCGCTCGCGGGGACCAAACGCGACAACCCCGAGCCGATACACGACCCCGACGATGCATCGCCATCGACGAGTATCAAGAAGCTGCCAAAATCCGCGGTGTTCAAGCGCACCAACAAGGACAACGAAGTCATCGCCGAGGATGAGGACGAGTACTACGAATGGCGCCCGGTGGACCCGGACTACTACAGGAACGAAACCCCGCCGGGCTCCGACGACGACGAGGGTGCCGACGAGGGTGCCGACGAGGGTGCCGACGGGGGTGCCGACACAGCTGTGGACCCACGGCCGACGTGGATGCGGCGGAAACAACGAGCGGCGGTAAGTTTATTTTAACTCTCGTACGGGCAATTGGTATGACGTCGTGTTTTGTCAACAGGAGAAGAAACAAAGAGCCGAGTCGCAGATGCCGCCGGACCCGCAACCTAAACCACCGCCGGTTCGCATCGAAAACCACGGACCTTGGCTTCCACAGACGTCGCACGCGACGATACACGCGGCGTGGAAGATGCAGACGTTCGCCAGTGACGTTTTCATATGCTCCTACCCGAAATCGGGAACTACTTGGATGCAAAACGTGCGTTTATATTTTTATTTTCGTATGGGCAATTCGTATGACGTCGTGTTTTGTTCACAGATCGTCGCGCAGATCATCACAAACTGCGAACGTAAGAAAAACGGCGTGACCGGCGAGAAGATGCGATTCAAGCACATCTCCGACGTGTCACCGTTCCTCGAGATTGACCCGCACTGGGACCACGACGTCGTGGACACGTACGGGCGACCGGTGAACGTGAAGTCGGTTAACGCCAACTTTGCCAAATTCGAGCGAAGGACGTTTAACACGCACCTACCGTTTGAGCTCACGCCGGTGAGTAGTGCATGTGTAAACAGTCTCGCTCCCATACCCAAATACCCAATCACCACCCAATCACTGACCGATCATCCCCGTCTCGTAGGGTCGTGGGAAACCGGGTGAGATTTTCCTGCCGTGGGAGGTTTGGGCGCACAAGCCCGGTGCGTTTATTTTAATCTTCACACGCGCAATTAGAGTGACGTCGTGTTTTTTGTTAACAGGCATTAGCATCCGCCCGAGGTACGTATACGTGGTGAGGGACGGCCGGGACTGCGCGGTATCCTTCTATAAACACCTCAGCGCCCAAGCCCCGGAGGATGGCGGGTACACGAAAGGATGGGACACTTTCTTCGACGAATGGATCGATGGGAAAATCGCATTCGGCGGCAAGTTTATTTTAGTCATCGTATTGGCAATTAGACTGATGTCATGTTTTGTTTACAGGCTGGTGCGAGCATCTTAAATCCTGGAAAGTCGCCGGCGATCACGACCCGGCGGTGTTGGTGCGTCTATTACCCTAATCCTCGTGCGTATTTGCGATTAAACTTCCCGCAATTCGTGTGTTTTGCTGTTTACCCTTAGGTTGTCCGGTACGAGGACATGAAGAACGACTTGCGGGAAGTGGTCCGGCGCGTGGCGGTTCACGTTCTCGGCGGACCTTGCCAAGTCACCGACCAGGTAAGTTTATTTTTATCATCATATGGGCTATTAGAATGACGTCGTGTTTTGTGTACAGGATCTGTATCAAATCGCCGCTCGGTGCTCGTTCGATCGGATGCGGAAAGATATCGACCGGTTCCAGCCCAAGAGCGTGCGATGGTCCGACCCGGACTACTGCTTCATACGCAAAGGGGCGATCGGCGACGGCGCGGCGACGTTCTCACCGGAACAGGAGGCGCGGTACCGAGAAAAGATTGAGAAAGTTTTCGGCGTCGACAGATTTGGAAAACCTCGCGATCCGCCGCTGTTACATCGGAGATCGGAGATGTACTCGGACATCGGGGTCTGGGAGGAGGCGTACACGGGCCTGCCCGAGCGACCCATCGCGCGATACTGAGTCACTAGTCAATCGCGTTAATACGAATTGTTAGGATATCATAAACTCTTGTCGGTGTGTGTATGTACAAGTAGCGGGCTTTTCAGCCCTGCGTTGAAGACGAGAATCAATCAACGCGCTTTTGTTTTGTGTCAGTCGGGATGTTCATTCATTCATTCACGACTCTCGACCCAAACTCAGATCGTGGAGCCCTCCTGGAGATCGTAGACGTCCATGAGCCACACCAGGAAGATGGAGTACAGCGCGTACACCCCGTACGTGCCGATGAATATCCATCCCATTCGACACGTCAGCTTGAACCCGTTCGTAGCGACGGCGCCGTAGTACAAAACCTGTAAAACACAAAGTTCATATGGGCAAACAATCAGAGAATAAAAAATAATACTCACCAGCACACCCGCCAAGATGAGACTCGACGGGATCAGCTCTTCGGTGTTGACCAAAATGTACGAAGGCGTCTGCCACGACAGGTAGAAGAGCCACGGGAGGCCGAGGCCGAGCCAGATGTCGAACACGTTGCTGCCGACCGCGTTGGCGACGGCCATGTCCGCCAAACCGTCTTTAGCCACCGCGATTGACGATAAAGCGTCGGGGATGGACGTCCCCGCTGCCAGCACCGTGGTACCCATGACCACCGCGGGAATGTTGAGCATGCACCCGATCTTGACGCACCACTCCACCATCCAGTGCGTGATGAACCCGATCCACGCGATGGACATGAAGAACGACACGAGGTACCACTTGCGCCAGTAATCGCTCGAGCCGCACGGGGGAATCGTTGATTTGAAGACGAAATACCAAGGGACGGAAAGCGCCCACAGAGGGTAGTCCTTCATGTCGTCAGGGGGCGTGAACGGGGACCCGTCGTCGTCGTCGTCGCCGCCATCCTTCGTATCGTCAGCGGCGGGTCCCGCGCCCTCCTCGAGTCGCTGCGCGGCAACCTTCGCCTTGAGATCCGCGGCTTTTGATTTAGCCTGTAAACAAAACATGACATCAGTCTAATTGCCAACACGTACGATGACTAAAATAAACTTACCGCGAGGTTCGCGGCGACTCTGGCAGCCTCGGCTCTGTACGCGCGGATGTGCCCGAGGGTCATCGTCGGGGTGATCTTCGCGGACTCACGCGGGGACCCGGGCGCGACGTCTTTCGCGGCGTCCGCGTTGAGTAAGGTTGCCTTGTCCTTCCACTTGTCCTTGACGGCGAGAACCGCGTCGGCGAATTTGTGTTCGGTGACGACGGTTTTTCGGAGCTTGGCCCAACCCGCCTTGGCCTTGGCGGGGCCGGTGCCGGACCCAGAGGAGGAGGATGCGGGCGCGAGGGGGCTCTTGGTCGGGGACGTCGGCGGGGTCACCTCCAGCTTGACCTTACCCTTGACCACCTTGAGCTCGATTTGCTCCTCGGAAAGATTCTCGTCGCCGTCTGGGATCGTCGAGAGAGTCGTCATCTCTTTCATCTCGGCGGCTCCGCCGTGCTGGAAGTGACCGGGCGGCCGCTTGGAGAAGGAAAAGTTCTTCTTGAACGACCCAAAGCTCTCCACAGTTTTCCACGAGTCCATCCACTTCATCAGCCGCTGGTTATACACCATGGAGACGATGTAGCAGCCGTAGAAGAGGACGTAGATGAGCCCTTCCCACCAATCGATGCGCCCACCCGCGAAGGTACCCACGATCCCGGCAATCGCAGCCGCGTAGAAGAAGCAATCCCGCGTCACCGGTTTCCAGTCCAGCTGGAGCGTGTTCCCGGTGGCGAGGACCGTGGCGCCGATGATGATGAGGATGTTAAAGATGGCCGAGCCCACGATTGTGCCGACGCCAATCTCGGAACCCGCGTCTGGGGAGATGAGCGACACCGTGGACGCCGCCAGCTCCGGCGCGGAGGACCCGGCCGCCATGAACGTGGCGCCCGCGACGTCGTCCGAGAGCTGGAGCACTTCGCAGATGATCTCCAGCGCGGGGACGAAGAAATCGTCGCAGATTATTGCGATGCCGACAAACATGAAAAAGACACCCAGGAAGTACGCGATGAGACCGCCGGCGAACGGGAGACTTTCCTCTTTGCAGCTGCCGCCGCCGGAGAGGAGCTTACGGCCGGTGGATGCACCTACCGCGTACTCACCGGTGATGGGATCTGATAAGAGTGTTCGGCCGGAAGACATCCCGTGATTACCCTTGAAGATTCCTCGTTCGTGGCGGTCGTTGAGGGTGTACGGGCCGAGGTCTCCGTAGGCGAGTGTGACCACGAGTGAGACGGCGGCGGCGATGAACATGAGCGATTGCCTGCGGGTGGAGTATCGGGGCGGAGGATGTGGGGTGAGTAAAGGCGCGCGGCAAGAGCGTCGGCGCGGCGTAATCGCCCCTCGCCCCGTCACGGAAAAAAGCGGACGACGAAGGGTGGGTTTCCAGAGAGGCGAGCATTCTAACGGAAAATGCGGGGCGCGGCGAGCGGGGGTTCGCGCGGCGTGCGGGGTATCTCACCTGTGGCGGTTACGCTCCTTCTTCCCCATCGCGGCGCGTGCCTTGCGGACGCGCCATACGTAGGATGGCAGCGCGTACATCATGGCCGCCTACCTCGCCTCGGCTCGGCTGGATGCGTGTGACTCTTAGAAAAACGTGGGGGCGAATGAATCCCTCCGCCACGGTACGATTCTCGTCCAATGCGCCTCCGAGACGATGGATCGGCCGCCGGGGGGTATCGATTCGACCCGCGGTGCGGCTCTCACGATGTGGCGCGCGTGATCCTCGACGCGCGTCGACGTCTCGGCGTCGGCGTGAGTGCCGTGTGCGCGCGTTCAACACGGGCGTCCTATCCGTGCGAGCACCAACAAAACGTGTTTCTGCTGGGCAACCTGATGGATTGGACCCAAAATAGGGTTGCCGAACTCCATTTGCCCCTACGATGGATACGAGAAAAAATGCGCAATATTTTCAGACTACTACACAGCTGTCGTCGTTGCACAGCTGTATTTTGTGGGGTCTGAGTGAAGGGGGAGTCCACTCCGCACGCGCCGACGGACGCGCGCGCGCGCGACGCCCGACGCGGGTTAGACGAACTATGGAATTCACCGTGTGCGTATCGCGCGGCGTCGACGGCGATATCAGCACCGAGGTCACGCGCGGCGGTGTCCCGCCCGGCCACGCGGTCACCGGCGGCTTTTTTCTCGGCCCGTATCCGCTCGGCCCTCTCGGCCGCGAAGGCCTCGACGAGGGCCTCGACTTCGGGTGCTTCATGTCCTCGCTCTTCGGCGCGATGTCCCGACGCATCGCACGACCCCCTCCGGATATCCCGCCGCCCGAGGGCGTCGCCGACTTGCCCATCGTGCGCGAGCTCGTAGTCCGCGCGCTCGCCGCTCGCGTCGTGGCTGACTCCACCTCCTTCCTCCCCCTGACCGACCCTGACTTCGACCCGTATCGCGGCTCCCTCAAGGCCCTCGGGCGGCTCGCGTGCGTCTCCCGCGGCTACCGCGACGACACCAACGATCCCTACGTCGTCACGCGGCTCCTCGACGGCGTCGCGGCGCCCAAGTGGCGCGACTGGGCAAAGGCTTGGCGCGGAGTGAACGACCCAGAAAAAAGGCTCGAGACACCTCAGACACCGAACCCTCGAACCGGCCTTCACAGGCTCACACTCGGGGACGTCCACGCGCTGCTTCGCGCGGAACACGTCGCGAAGTACGTCATCGACGCGTCCAACGTCGCGCACTTCGACGAGCACGCGCTTCCCGAGCGCGTGACGTGGCGGCCCTCGACGCTGCGAGCGTCCGTGGCTTTTCCGCCGCCTCCGGAGCCCGCTCCGGAACCCAACCCGGTGATACCCGAGGGGCTCCAGAAGGTTCGAGAAGAGATCGAGAAGGTCCGGCCGAAGTTCACGGCCGACGTCGAGCGGAACGTGGAGCTGATGCGCGAGAGGGACGCGCTGGCGGATGAGTTGGAACGCAACGGCGAGGCGCTGAGGGAGAAATTCGAGTCGAGAGCGGACAGGGCGGGCGACGTGTTCGTGGCCGCCGCGCTGCTCAAACCCGAATTACCGTCCGCGCATCTCGAAGAAGACGACCGGCTGCATACCGTCAAGAAAGTTTCTCTCGAGAAAAGCTTCGAGGAGGTCCAGCAAGCTAGTTTCGACAGGACTGACTCTCACGACTTGTACTCCAAGTATATTCCGATGAGCGTGGAGGAGCTGCGGAAGCAGTTGACACGGGACGAGATATCGGTATCGTATATGTCGAACTTGACAGACGGAGGCAAGCTACTGAGAGATCGCATCCAGCTCTTGAAAGAATTGATTCCCCTCAAGGAACGAGAGAACGAGATTGACAGAGATCGCGCGGCTCGAGGTGCGCGACCACGGGACAATACCACGCCCTTCGAATTCGTGTATGAAGTTGAGAATGGGCAAGGGCGACCACGGCGTACCGAGCGCGAGCATAAAGTGTTTCAGCAGAAACAGCTCGATGAACACCGGATGCAATATCAGCGCAATTACCACTTGATGCCTCAGAAGGTAATTCAGAAGGTGGGAAGATGCGGAACACAAATGCTCGCTGCTGCTCAAGCTTATGCTCGTACGTTCGTACGCGATCACACCGGCGAGGTCGGCGAGGTCGGCGAGGTCATGTCTATTTCTCCCGATCACGCGACGCCCGGTGAGCACGAGCCCGATGTGAACGCGCGAAACGATCTCGCGGTGTACGCCCTTTGCAACAGAGTCTGCGCCAGGTTTCACGCCTGCGCGACGGAGCCGAGGTTCCCGCTCGTATTCGACACGCCTCCCCATCTGATGTTCAACGGTATGGTGTTCTTCGTCGAGACGCAGCGCACGGAGACGCACAGCGAAGCCATCCGCGATGCCATCGGGCACGGCGGCGAGGTCATCGTCGGTAAGTTTATTTTTATGTTCGCATGGGCAATTCGACTGACGTCATGTTTTGTTTACAGGCGCTTACGACGCGAGTCGAGTCACGCACCTGATCGGTGAGTTTATTTTGATTCGCTCATGGGCAATTAGATTGACGTCGTGTTTTGTTTACAGTCGCCGATAAGTGCTTCGACGCGGCCAAGCTGATGTGCCGCCCGACGCTCTGCCTGGGCCCCGCGGTGGCACTGGCCGCTGTCAAGGCACACGCGACGTCGTGCCCGCTGGCGCCTTACGTGAAGCTCGGCATGCGCGACGGCGTGGCGGTGGTGCCGTGGAGCTGGATCAGCCTCTGCGTCAAAGTGGGGAAGATGCCGGTCGGTAAGTTTATCTTTATTTCAACATGGGCAATTAGAATGACGGCGTGTTTTATTTACAGGGTCCGCGAGGTTGATCGAGCCGCTGCCCCCGACGGCGTTCCCGTGCGTCCCGTCGGAGTCGAGCCGATCTCGCGGGTTCGATGACGCGTGGAGGGACATGCACCGCCTTTCCGACGTCCTCGGGCTCAAGAAATTGCTCGTGGATCGGAAGAAAATGAAGAAGAAGTTAAGCCGCAAGATTTCGACGCGTGAAAAGTTCACGACGGATCCAGCCGTCGTCAAGACCCGCACCGAGTTTGTTCGATTGAAAGACAGGGTTGAGACGCTGGAACGGAATCTTAGGCTCAAGGGCCCGTCGCCCGTGTGCCGCGATCCCGCATCCGGTGACTGTGAAGTTTTCCCTCCGACGAAGGTTGGGGGTTTGCCCGACTGGCCCTGGCACGACGAGGAGGGATTAAACGTGAAGACTTTTCCACCTTCTAATCTTTGGGAGTTTGTCGCGCAGGTCAACCTTTCGCAAGTTCACGCGAGTTGCTCCCTCATCCCCGAGGGCTTACTTCCGGAGAGTGGCGTGCTGTACTTCTTCTTGGACCGCGACTTTGACCGAGATGATGACGAGGGGCTGGCTGATGGTTTGGTCAGATACTACTCCCTCGTCGATCGTCCGCCCTGGCCGGGCGCGCCTGTAGACTCGGCATCCAAGGCTGCGTACGACCGCACCGTGCTCAAGCGTTTCCAGAATCATGGACACACTCGAGTCAATCCGGTCACTTACTATTCAACCGCGCTCGCACCCGCTCGAGACGCCCTCACGATGCGTCCCTGGATCGATGGTTCGGAACTGTTGCCGCCGGAATGGACGGATTGGCAGGAGACGGATTTTTCTCCCGAGCATCCAATGGCCGAGCTGTTTCGATCTGAAAACGATGACGTCGAAGCCGAATACGAATACGTAAACAACATCCGCGATCTGTTCCCGTGCCCGCCGGCGGATACTCCCATGATGCTCGGCTACCCCGTAGTGTCCGAGGAGGCGATTGACTATTGGAGTGAAATTCACGGAGTCCACTTTGATTCGCCCGTCGGTGATTTGTCCGATAAGAACTCTGTTCTCCTCCTGCAGATTGCTCCTCATGGACCCAGCGGCTCATGGGCCGCCTTCACAATGACCGAGGCGAACCTGAGGGAGCGCAAATGGGACAGCGTCGCCGTCCAAATCTATGCAGCCAACAAGGATTTCTAATTTTTTCCATCCGAGGGGGACCGCGCGAGCAGCAGG
>Ga0209630_10003831_pt1 | contig 13523 bp, 10 predicted proteins | sample COG_01_FD_184745 | JGI IMG/M metagenome (GOLD analysis project Ga0209630, IMG submission 184745) | Pelagic Microbial community sample from North Sea - COGITO 998_met_01 (SPAdes) (version 2) | ecosystem: Environmental > Aquatic > Marine > Neritic zone/Coastal water | place: Helgoland, sampling... | reverse complement strand
GAGAAGAGGAAACGAAAACAACAAAGAGTGTCGTCCTTGAAAGCAGTTTCAGCCGCGCAGATAACGTTCGTCGACCCGGACGGGAAGGAAATCTCAACCTCATCCTCGAGTGGAATCGTACGAAATCTCGCGCTGGAAAACAACGTTGAAATCTACGAAGGATTCAACAAACTCCTCAACTGCGGCGGAAACGGCCAATGCGGGACGTGCGGGATGATTATCACCACCGATGGAAAAGATGTGTTGAGCGCACCGACCGAGGTGGAGCGAAAGAAACTCGGGGAAGCAAAGTTGAATAAAGGGTATCGATTGAGCTGCCAAACGGAGATTCTGAGCGAGAGCGAAGCGGAGAATGCGATCAATATCACGTGCAAAACGAAACCGCCGAAGAAGTGATTTTGATGCGAAGAGAACAAAAAGAGAAAGGGAGAGAACGAGAGAGAACAGGGTGTAGAGGAGCTCGGAGTTTTGAGGGGCTTTTGAATACTGCGCGTGTATCGTCGGCGGCGAAAGCGTTCTCTCGCTCGCTCTCGCACGCAGAGAGAGGAGCGTCGTACGAGAGACTGAGACTTTCGAAGATGGCCAACACATCGGCCGCATAGAGTGACCGAAATCAAATTCCATACAAAATGAAGCTCTTTTAGCAACAGTTACGTGTGTTGCGTCAGATGTTGGAGATTCAGGCATGTAAACGTTTGCTTCGTACCACACAAATTTAGAACACATTAACACCCCTAATATATACAAACTCTATGCTCCTTTCTTACGCGAAGAAGAAGACAAAAGCAAAGACAAATCCGCTCGTTTGGTTGCAGCTTTTATTAGCGGTGTTGTCGACGAAATCTGTCCTTCAAGACGTGGCCGAGGACCGCCCTTTTGTCGTTTCGAGCAAAGCTGCTCTCGTCGAATTGTTTTTCTTTCCCGAATCCAATGGTGGCGTTCGAGTGTCGAACACGAAGCGAAACGTCGCGTTCGTGTACGACTCAAACGCCTTGATACGGTCGATCGAATCTACCGTGGAGAGGTATTTTCATTTACCGGAACTCGCCTTGAACGAACTCGAATTGATCGAAAAGGATGGGATTGAAGTGCGCGTAAAAACGTTGAAAAATCTCAATTTTGAAGGAAAAGGAGGATTAGGGGTTGCTCCCGGGAACGAGATTAACGTGGACGAATACGAAGAGTCGTACCGAATAACCTCAAAAACGTCCGCGAAAGAGTGGAAGAAACGTATTTTAGGTATTGATGATACGGATGTGGATGGAGCGCAGACGGCGAAGAGAGATTTTTTACGCTCGCTGTTATCGCTCGAGTTGAAGTTTCAGGCGAGAAGTTTGCATCGGGAGATGGATAAACTGGTCTTGTTTGATTTTGACGTGAGCGTGAATTACAGTTTAGAAAGCCGAGGTGGGCGAGTGCAAATTGAAATTATAATAGGTGGCAATCACGTCGGCGGGGAGAGCTTTAAAAGCGTCGAGACGGTTTTCGAGGATTGTTTTTTGTTGAGTTTAATAGCGTTTACGCAAGTCGCCGTGTTGAGATCGACGTTTAACGCGAAGAAGAAGACGGACGGCGATGGTGGGTACGCGAGAGTTCGATTTCCTCGGCGGATGAGGAGTCTCGTTTCGCAATCGTTGTTCAACCGTTCGATAGCTTTAGAAACGTGCGCGAATTTAGTTTTGTTCGTCGGGTGCTTGGCGTCGATATCGTGGCAAGTGCTTCCGCAAGAAGGTTTCGGGTTAGGACGGAATTTCGCGAGAGGATTAAACGGGTTTGGATGTTTTTTAATATGGGCGTCTTTAGGCAGACACATGACAAATCTTCCTCCGTACGACGTCGCATTTCGTGCCATAAGTCGAGGTTTACCGGTTGTTTTACAATTTGCCGTAGGTTCTGCGCCGCTTTTGATGGGATTTACGACGTTAGGCGTCGCGCTCTTCGCCGAGGAGACGGAAAAATTTAAAAACTTGGAGAATGGATTTCTGACGTTATTCTCCGTGATGAATGGCGATATCATCTTCGAAAGCGCTCGAGACATGAAACGAGGCATTATCGGTCATGTCTATATCATCATCTTCGTCGTCATCTTCGTGTACACCATCATTTCTACGTTCGTGTCTATCATGCAGAAAGCCTTCGCGGAAATCGAAAGCGAAAAGAGACGACACGAAGAAAGTAGTATTCATCACGTCGACGTAAACGACGACAACGAGAATAATACGAGAGAGAGGAGGAAAACAAACGCCGAAGAAGAAACTACGACTTTTAGAAGAGAACTAAGCGCGATTAAAGACGCCTTGGCATCGTTAGAGAGATCCATCCTCATCGCTCGATGATGACGAAAACGAAGCGTATATAGAAAGCAAGCTTCAGACCGCCAAAGCGACGCGTCGCTTTGGCGGGACTCGTTACAACAAAGAGTACCACGACTTATGCGTACACTACTCCTCCTCGAGAGAGAGAAAAAGAAAGGTTGGTGCCCAGAATCAATTACGCCGATATCATTAAGAGTATTGCGATGTCGTTGTATTGAGCGATGAGACGATTACGAGCGTTTACCAAAACAACACCTGCTGTATTTTAAAGAACAAAAAGAACAAAAAAGGAGAGACGCGAACATTTTTGGATTTTTTGGCGTTTTGAAAAAGTGTTTCTCTTTCTTTTTCTTTCTTTCTCACATCGTCAGCTGAGCTGTGAAAGCGAAAAATAGGACGACGACGAGGATGGAATCTCTCTCTTTTCTCATCAAAAAAGAGTCTCTCTCCTCTTTTTCTGTTTTTTCGGCTCTGCGTGAAGGGGAGGCCCGGCGGCGTGTGCCACTTTGAGAAAACAAACCTCTCTGTTTTTCCTCACTTTTACCCTAGAGAGAGACATCATCATCATCATCTCTTGTCTTTTGTCCGTAAACGACGACGATTACGATGATGATGAATAATACATCATCGAAAAGAACGACGATGAGAACGTTTGTCTTCTTGATGATGATGTTGGCGGCTTCAACGCTTTCAATGATAACACCAACGAGCGCACAACAGAACGACGACGAAAAACAAACGATGATTGATCATGATGGCACGGACCATTACTCGTCCCGCTCGGTTCGCTTATCCTCCGATACCACCAATATCGGCTCGAACGAACGCAAAATCTTAATCGAGAACGATTACGAAGTCACGTACGGCACGTATTTTAAAATCGTACGCATGAAGTGCGGGTTTGACCACGCGGTGAAAAATCCAGGCAAATGCACGAAAAACACGTACGTGTTGAGGAAACGAGGGACGGACGTACCGACGATCGATCCGAACACGAACGAAATGATTGAACTCGTGAGCGAAGATGGCACAGAAACGAGACATTTTGAAATTCCAGCGACGTCGATTGCAGTCGGCGGGACGTTCGCGTTGGCGTATTTGGAAGCGTTGGATGTGGACGCGGAGACTTTGAAGTTGATCGACTCGCAGTACATGCACTCGCCGTGCATGCAGTTGGCGGTGCAAAATGGAGAGATTATCGATCATGCATATGCTGTATACGGAGCGGATTGGAGTGTGGATACGACGGCGTGGTCGGCGAAGTGCGACGAGTTGAACGTCGATTTGACGTTCACGGATGAGTACGGCACCGGTAAGTGCGGGAACCGAGAAGAAGTGAACGTCTTGTTTCACGGGAACGCGGACGACACCGCGATTTTACGCGCCGAATGGGTGAAGTTTGTGAGCTTGTTCTTCGATAAGGAACAGTTTGCGAACGATTATTTCGCCTTGGAAAGCGACGCCGTGGAGGCTATTAAGACGTACGTGGAGAAGGGCATCGTGGCGAGTTTGTCTGAGAAAAAGACATGCGTTTGGGTGCAAAAGATGGGCTCGTATTACGAAATCTTACACGACACCTTTCGCACTTCGTTGTGTGTGGATGCAGGGATGCTTGCGTACCAAGGCGAAGCGGGTTTTTTGAAAAAGGCGTTTGCCATCGACACGCAACAGGAAGCGTTTCATTCAGCCATTCGCGATTACGACGTGGTCGTGGACGAGAGCTACTTTTACGACGTTTCCTCGTTAAATCGCTCTGCTTACGAAAGCAACTTGGCGTTCGACCAACTCTCTGGCCAAACGATCAAAGCGAAAGAAGGCAACGGCGGTTTGCTCTTACGGGTGGACGCTTCGCGAGGCAACGGCATGACGGACGATCTCAAAGAATCCGGCGAAGTTCGACCGGCGCTGTTGTTGAACGATCTCGTGACCAACGTGTACGGTGGAACGTTGTCCAACGACGACGCGTGTCCGAAATACTTTCGAAATGCGGACGAGAGTGCGATTTACGTGACGCACGAAAACTGCGCGGCGTTGGAGAATGCCGATAACGAGAAGAAGTGCGTGACCGATTTGAAAGAAGAGGCGGAGAGAAAGACGCCTTCTGCTTTATTCGCGGATTCCAGCGCAATCACGACGAGAGACGCGATCGTTGCGACGTTCGGCGTTTCAATCGCGACGGCACTGAGTGTGTTATTCGCCATTGCGTGATGAGTTCGCACGAAAATCTGCACGACGACGCAGAACATTAATTATTTATTCATCATCAAAAGTATAAATCAAAAGGAGAGAGTAGTAGAGCGAGTGTTTGAATTTTCAATCTGGCGATTAGAGCGCGAAAGAATCCAATCGAATCGATGGTTTTCGCGTTCGCTGTAAGTCAGGCGGAGAAAAATACGACGCACAGTTATATGAAGCAAACAAAAGAGAGAATTGTTTTGTAATCGAACACCGCGAGCGGGACTAAAATAAATATCATCTACCTAATAACGTTATACAATACATACACCGCAGCGTCTGTCGTCATCGTTCTAACGATTGACACACCCATACCCGTTCTTCCTCTTTGTTTCCCATCCAATCTACCGTAAAGTTCAACGCAATCGTTTCGCCGCTTCCGTCGATGGCGTTCCGGAAAGAACCGTCTTCGCACGTTTGCCAATCGACGTCTTCGACGTTGTTGTTCTCTTTCTTCGCGCAGCACGTAAAAAACTTAAACTTGAACCCGTCGTCTATGGATTTCGCGCTCATATCCAACGAACACGCGTATAAGTTATCTTTTGTATCCACTTTCTTCAACTCCGTGCTCTTCTGCACATCCCATTGGCCGAGTTCTTTGCAGCTTCCGACGAGCCGAACCGCTCGGCCATACTCGTCGCAGTCGTCTTTGCGAATGAAAAAGTTGGTCTGAATGTTACCGGATGTTTTCGTCTGCATCGTCTGCATCACGTCTATCGTATTATATATATTATCTGCATCAGTTTTGTCGTCGTTTCCATTTACATCATCGTTATCATCATCGCACTTTCTCTTTGTCGTCTGAATCGTCTGAATCCTCGTCAGCGCTGCCACGTCCTCCCGATACAGTTGAAACGCCTCCTGCATTTGGTCTATTTTTTTCCTCGCTCTCGCCGCTTCGATGTGTTCTCTCTTCGTGCTCGCGCGTATCTCGTTTTCGATTTCTCGCGCTAAATCTTCTTTCATTTCGTTCGTTTTCGTTTGTGCCTGTCGAAATATATCCGCGTGTGCGTACAGGCGCCCGTTTACCGCGTTTGTTTCGCCCGCGATGCATTCCGCGTTGAATTCGTCCAACGCGAGAAAGAGTGAAGATTCAGTTGTTTTTAAAGAAGTTAAAGAAGCTTTCGCAGCCTGTGTGCGATGCAGAACTTTAGGAGACAACTTCCTCCTCCTAAAAAACAACGATTGCGATGATGATGGTACCGTCCTCGTTCTCATCATCTTCTTTAAATACTAATAAATAGAAAAGCAAACGTGTGCGAAATTTGTAGCGAAGTTTATCCAAAACTTGTGGTGAGTACTCGTAATGCATTCAAAAATACTCTAGATTTTTACCTTACCGTCCAATCTATCTCCTTTCATGTTCCGTATCCAAACGCATCCGCAAAAGACGTACATGCCTGCCAATCCGAGAAAGACTTTGGCGAACCCCAGTGTCGCGCTTTGGCCGACCCATTTGGCGATGACTTTGTTAGCGACGAGACAGCTGAAGACGCCAGCGGTGTTGGTGACGCCTAGGATGCTTCCGGCGCGGTCGGAGGCGTAGTCTTGTAAGTACGCGTGGACGCCGGCGACGCTAGCGGCTTGAGCACCGACGATTATTGCGATGATGGAGACGGGGAGGATTTGGATGTTTTCGCTGACGAAGAGAGGCGTGGAGGAGAGCGCGAGGGAGAAGTACGCCAAGAGGAGGCAGCCGAATGCGGGGATCATGGTCGCGACGGTCATGGCGATTTGTCGCGTTTTCCAAGGAGGCGTTTGGAAGTCTCGAATGGCTTTTTGGCAGAATTTCCCGCCGAAATACGCGACTAAAGCGGTCATGAACCAAGGGACGAACAAATACGCGCCGGTATCTGACACGGAAAAGCCTAAACTGCCTTGCATGTAAATTCCGAGCCAGTTTTGAAAGGTGAAGAAGCCGATGTTCGTCATGATGTGGGCGAGCGTGACCACTAAAAGTTGGAATTTGACGGAGAGCGGGGAATTCTTCAGCCACGTTCGATTGCTATAGTCTTCGCAGGCGATGTCAAAACGCGCTTGTTCCTCGTTCGAGTTCGTCTCCTCGGTCAAAGAAGAGTCTAACGCGACGCACTCGTCTTCGGAGAGCATGGGGATATCGCCAACCATGGACGAGGAAAACGGATTATGCCGCTCCTCTACTTTTTCTATGAAACGATCTAACCTTCTCAAACGCATAAACGCGATGACGGCGTACACCATCCCACTCAAACCAAACACGAAAAACGCGCCTTTCCAACCAATCACGGGAACTAAAAATCCTCCGAACAACATCCCGAACCCAGAGCCGACGTTGAACATGCTCAATAAAGTCGTAAAAGTTTCTCCTCTTTCCGCGTCGAGAAAGTACGCGGACGTGCCACAAAACCCAGCCGCGGCGGGTAACGCGACCCCAGACGCTAACCCAAACAATAATCTACTGATGAGTAATATCGCAAACGGCGTCAAAATCGTCTCCAATCCGAAAAGCAAACCGCCTCCGCGTTTCAACCACAACAACGTCGGCAACACCGCGACGGCCAACGACCAAAAAAACAGCGCCAAAAATAACAAACTCGAAGGACTTATGCTCCCGCTCTTCTTACTCGTCGCCAGTTGCCCACCTATAACGTTCGTGCTCATGTACCCGATCAAAAAAACGTTCTGTATCCACCCGATTTGCGCGATGGACAAACCCAACTCGTTGGCGATGGGTAACGCCGTCAGCGTGAAAATCGTCCGATCCGCGGTGCTAAAAAGTAACACGATACCGAGCGTAATCACCGCTTGCGTCTTGTGTTTGAACAACGCAAACGCTATCGGTTTGGTTAAACCGACCAAGTTTTCGTCGTACGATATCCCGGATTCACATTCAATCCCCATGATTGTCTCGTTCTTTGCAACATTTTTGTCAAAGTCTTCGTCCTCCTCGTCTGATGATTTTGCGTCGAAAGAGTTTACTGCGGAGTTTAATGATGCAGAGGACCTCCTCCCACCTCCGAATGTAAAAAAACGCATCGTTCTCGTCTGTTTTCTTTGTGTATCTTCTTGAAAGTCTTCTCTTTTCCTCCTCCGCCGAGGATGATGATGATGATTACGACGACAGTTACGAACACATCCCGAGACGACAGTTACGCCGCTTGGACGAGAACGCAGACTTTTCATCTCAGATCTGCTAAATGATGATGATCGAACTTTGTTTAAGGGAGAGTGTGAGCGTTTTGATGACGGGAGCAGTTGTCCTCCTCCTTGCCGCGTGATGATCTCTTGGTGGGGTCTGTCTGCGCGACTGATGATGATGATGATGATGATGCGTCTGCTCTCCCCAAGGGACGCTTTTCGTGTGAAGAATTTTTACTTTTGTTCGCGCCGCGAACGAAAGACGATGATGTTTAGAACGAGTACTGTATGTGATGGTAGTATATATAATTTATATCAAAAAGTTGTTGTTGTTGTTGTTGTTATTATTGTTGCTAGAGTGTTGTTGTTGTTGTTGTTGAAGAGGAGGATTAAAGTGTTGTTGTTGTTGAGGATGAAAGTTTTGCCCCGGCGGCGAATGATATTGCCCGCCAGCCGCCATCATTGTGGGGTACCCCATGTTCTGCGCCGCCGCCGCTTGCGGGGGATACCCTCCTCCCATGCCTCCGTATTGTGGCGGAGACGTTTGTTGTTGTTGTTGCTGTAAAGAATGATGATGATGATGTGTTTGCTGTTGTTGATAATATCCAGGGTGGTTACCACCCATCATCATCTGTTGCGGCATACCTCCGCCCATCGGCGGCGGCATCATTCCTCCTCCGTACTGCTGCTGCTGCGGTTGTTGGTGTTGTTGCTGTTGTCGCGTGTTGGCTTGTTCGTATAACGAGTTCAAATCAACCGGAGCCGCGACCGCTTTCTTAGGCGTACCAAAGAGATCGTCGCCGAACGGATTATTGCTGCCGTTTCGCACGTGTTGTTGCTGTTGCTGATTTGGGGCTCGAACTGGCGCCGGCGGAAGATTCGCGCTCGTGGACGCGGCGGGTTGATGACCTCGATTAGAGTTTCCTCCGGTGCCATTCGTGTGAGTAATCGTCGCTAAACCGAACGGATCGTCGTTTGGGGCCGATGCGGTTGTACCCGCGGGAAGAAAATTCCTCCCAGCTACTACGCTACTCGGCGCTTCTCGCGCATTCTGCGGAGGCGTTTGAATGTTCATCTCTCCAAACAACGCGTCCAAGGTTGCGTTTGCGTTTTGTTGCGGCGACGCCGTTCCGCCACTCGGCGACGTGGCCGCCGCCGCTGCCGCTCCCGGCGACGATTCAGAAGGAGGCGCAGTACCACCACTCGTCCCTCTGTTCGAACGTCTCGCGCCAACTCCGGCTGGCATTTCCCCCGCTTTCGCCGTATCCACGTACTCTTGCATCGTGCCTAAAAACGACTCCGGCGGTGCCTCCAACGCCGGCGCTTGGTTGACGATTTGCATCTTTTGACACGTCGCGTATAACCGCTGCAAATCTTCGTGTTGAATCACCGACCGCTTATAAATCTCCAACCCTTTCCTCGCTTTCGACTTATCTTGTTCGAAGAACAAACCGACCAAAGCGCACACGCCTTCGTTGGCTAATTTGAACACTTTCAAAGAATCTTTGAACATCAACGCCGTCGCGGCTCTCACGGGAACGTCGTTTCTCCGTAAAACCTCTCCAGTTGGATCGCAATCCGTCAATCGTCGCATCAGCGTTTGTGCCACTGGAACGTGTTGCAACAATTGATCGAAGTTATACGCTTGCATCGGCGTCGAGCCGCTTCCTTGCGAACACAAAAACGGCCAAAACTTTGCGCAACACGTAAACTCTTCAAAATACAACGCGTACGCCCTCACCCAACCGGACAACTCGAACGCGGTTTGACTCGAGTCATCTTTCCAATATCTCAACGAAAACAAATCTTGTTCTTTCCCACCCGATCGCGCGTTTCTCAAAGCTTCCGCGTGGTGGAAAAATTCCCTCTGAAACTTCCCTCCGCACTCTTGAAACAAGCGGTGTAACACCACGTGCGATTTAAGCATAGATATCCACCCGGTCGCTTTCCCGATAACTTTCGTGATTGAATTCAAGACGTAGTTAATATCCGCCACGGAGACTCGATCCGGCGAATTCCCTTGCCCGCCTCCGCACGCTAACAGTAACGTCCTTACGTGTTTCTCCTTCGGCGCGGAGAGGTCGTTGTTGCACGCTTTCACGCACGCGTTTTCGAGCTCCAAGTATTCTTTCGGCGCCATCGATTTCGACACGAACGCCTGTTGTTATTATTCGTATTTGAGAGAGAGTGTTAAAGAAAGAAAGAATTGAAGAGTGTCAGCGGCGTGAAAGAAAAGAAAAAATGGCATTAAAAACGACCCGAGCGCGAAAGCGCTTTGAAAAGTCTTGTCAACCCATCAAAGCGAGGCATCTCAAAACCCAGCGCAAAAATCAAATCAAAATCACGCAACGTACATTCGTCCTATCCGCGATCGAGGTGACCGGTTTCCCTCGTTTATCGACGCGTTCTGTCCCGTATGCGATTGCTTTCGCCTCGGTTTTGAGCGTTTTTTTGATCGATTTTGCTTTTTGCAACATCTTCTTAATAAACTCTTCTTCTTAAACGTGTTATTCTCTTTTCTCTACTCTTTTAATTGAATTGGAGACGCTTCGCTCAAATTCTCAACGAGATGATGATGTGAGAGACCAAAACCTTCTTTACTCCTTTTCACAACGCGAGAGGCCAAAACCGCTCTCGATCTCTCTTTCTCCGCGTGTTGTCCTCTCTCTTCTTCTTTCTCTCTGATTTCGTGAGAAGACTTTTATTTTATAATCGCGGGTTGTTTTACGCAGAAAGCTTTAGCTTTACTACTCTGATGCGCTTTAAAATTTTATCGTGCGTTTGTTCTGAACTGTCGAAGAAGAGACTCCGCTCCCACCAAAACCCTAAACAAAAAAGTTTCTTCCTCTTCTTTGAGACTCGAGAGAAATCTTTCGTCGCTCTCGTTTTTCCTCATCTTTTTAAAGTACACTCTACTATTAAGAGAGAGAGAGATTAGTAGAGAGATGTTCAACACGTTTTACAAGACGTTCATGGTGCGTTTTATTACGCGAGAAGGGCAGAGAAGAGCGCGTACTTTTTTTGCGTTTTTTCTTTTAGGAGGATGATGTTTTTCTTTCCCGATTTCCCTTCATTTTCAACCTCATCATCATCATCCATATTTATTAACTTTCTTTTCTTTCTCTCTCTCTCTTCAAAAAAAATAAAGTCGAACACGTCCGTGTACGTGGGCGTGATCATCGCCGGCGCTTTAGTCGGGGAGAAAATGGTCAATAAAGGGTTCGATAGCATGTGGGAAAGTAGGAATAAAGGGAAATTGTTCAAGGATTTAAAGCTGCCTGAAGCAGAGGAGGAGTAAAGGAAGAGATACGTGTGATCTCTCTCTCAAACGACAACACGCTCTCTGTGTAGGCGAGCGATGGAAGAGGATATATATGCAAGAGTAGTAGTATTGTTATTATTATTTGTTGTTGTTGTGATGCGAAAACTAATTATTCTTCTTATTCTTCGTCTCTTTCTTCGTCTTCTTTATCGTCGACGATAACAACGGTAACTCCTCTGTTGTTGTCCTCCGTCGAAGAAGCTTCGCCGACTCTGGTCAGCGCGATTCGAAAGAGTGGCGGACCGATTAACAAATTCAGCGCGATCATCGCGGTCGCGACGGAGGCGAATTGTTCGCCCCACGTTGCGGAAAATTTCACCGAACACGTTCTCGCCAAACCTAACGCGACGCCGGCTTGGGTCACGTGCGCCATCCAAGCGACTTTGCGCTGTTGCTCGATAGTATTATCACCACCCCCGGAGAACGACGACGTTTCCGATGAGAGGAGTAAACGACTGGCGATTCTGCACGCGATGAAAATACCGAGTATGCGAAACGCGACCAATAGGATCGCCGCTTGCGCGCTTCTCATCACGTGTTCCATTTCCAACGCCACTCCGGCGAGCGTGAAAAAGACCAAGTTGACGAAAGGCTGTAACGAGACCAAGGACGAGTGCAACGACTTCGAGCCGATGGTGTTGAAGAGTTGCTGTTGCGCCAACTTATTCGCCGCGTCCTCGTCCGCCGCCGTCCTCGTCGTCGTCGCCGCGGAGGAAAAATTACCTCTGTTGGCGCAAAATATCCCACAACACACGCACACTAACAGCGGTTCCAACAAAAACAATCGCTTGGAAACGACGAATATTGTTGTCGAGTAGACGATGGTAAACAGCGGTTTCATCGATTGTCTCATCAACGCTCGAAATCGAGTTTTTACATTCACATGCGCCGCTTGATGATCACCACCGTCCGTTTGCGCTACACTCGGCGACGGCAAGCGTCGCAACACCGAGTGTAAAGGTGCTCCAGCGAAAAAACCGAACACGAAGGAACCAAACACAGAAACCACCGGTTCTAACGCGCGAATAATCGATCTCATCTGGTACTCGTAATCGTTTGTCGACGTCGTTTCTTCTCCGCCGATTGTCGTCATCAGATGCCTAAGAAGCGCGCTCGTCTGATCATGATTAATATCTGTCGTCTCGTTCACCATCATCAACGAGGATACTACAGTGCTACTCTCACTACGACTACTACTATTTTGACTACCATCACTACCTCTACTACTAGTGCTACCGCCAACGCTCACGTCCATCAATCCTAAAGATTCAATCATCTCCATGTTCAAAGCGAACAAAACGACGACCAAAACGTCCTTCAAAACCGTCACCGAGACGACCAATTTTGAAAACGGTCCTCTCGCTTCGGTTTCTCTCAAAACGGCGATCGCCGAAGCTGGACTCCGAGCGATCGATAACGTAGCTATTAACGATCCTACCGCGCACGCTCGCAAGTACTTTCGCCGCCGCCGTAAAAAAGAAGAATCGTCGTCTTCGCCGCCATCGTCGTCAAAATCGTTCCGATTCATATCCTCTAAAAACTCAACGCGATCGGAAACCTTCCCGACCGTAAACGCCGTAAAAACTGTCATCCACGTAAACAAAGCGATCGAAATCGTCCAAACAATAATCTTTCTCGCGTCTCCTCTCAGATCCCTCGCGCTTAACTCCGCGCCCGCCGATACGCCGATGACGGATAAACACGCGTTGTCGACCAACCACAAGGACTCGCGAACGACCAAAGGCGTCAGTACGTTTAAAAACTATATATAGTAGAATAATAAGAAGAACACATAACATAAGAATCAAATAAAGATAAGTCTTACCGAGGTGCTGGATAAAATCCCGACGAATATGTAAGATGTCACGAGCGGCATCTTAAATGCTTTGAAACCACCGAAAGCACTACTGTTGCTGAATTTGACACCGCTCGTATTCATTCGTTTCCCGACGACGTGAGCGAAGAGCAAAATCAGCGGGAGTCGGCACATGGCGTCGAATAACGTCAGTTTGTTGTTTTCTTCTGTTGTTGTCATTAAAGTCGTCGTCATTTTGTCTTCTTCGCTCTCCTCTTCCTCTTCCTCCGGGGGTTTCTTAACGAACAAATATCCAATTAATTTTCCCTTAGTATTCACTCCTTTCACCAAGAAGAAGAGGAAGAAGAAAACAGGATGAGAGAACACGAAAGGGCAATAAAGACACCAACACAAGGCTTTTTGATTTTCTCTCTCTCTCTTTGTCTCTCTCTCGCGTTCGAGATGTAATAAAAGAATCTTCTTCTTGAGCAACAAATTTGTGCAGAAAGAGATATTGAAGAATTTTAATAGAGAGGTGAAGAGTTTTTATTGTGCGTTTCTCTCTCTTTCTGATGTTACAAGTTTTATTCTGATGATGATGATGATTAGGACGTGTGCAATTCTCCATCTTCGTATCGCCAACCGTCTGGTAATGGGCAGTTGTTGTCGAGGAGGTATTGTACGCATTCGGGGTGGTTGTTCTCGTGCGCGGAGCGTATGGCGTCCTCGTCCCAAGGCG
>Ga0209630_10003830_pt1 | contig 13527 bp, 9 predicted proteins | sample COG_01_FD_184745 | JGI IMG/M metagenome (GOLD analysis project Ga0209630, IMG submission 184745) | Pelagic Microbial community sample from North Sea - COGITO 998_met_01 (SPAdes) (version 2) | ecosystem: Environmental > Aquatic > Marine > Neritic zone/Coastal water | place: Helgoland, sampling... | reverse complement strand
CCTGGTGGGGGAGTCTGGTTGTGGCAAGTCTACTCTGGGGAAGAGTATTGTCAGGCTCACGCGACCTACCGCGGGCTCGGTGATTTTTGATGGCAAGGACATCACCCATCTTTCCCAGAGTAAATTACGCCCGCTGCGCTGTAACATGCAGATGGTGTTTCAGGATCCGGCGGAGTCACTGAACTCGAGATTGTCCGTTGGACAGATTATTGCCGAGCCACTCGAGGTTCAGAAAATAGGTACCAAGGCAACACGCATGGACACCGTGCACCAGCTACTCGAGCGGGTAGGAATGCCCAAGAGTGCGGCGCAGAGGTTTTCCTTTGAGTTCTCAGGAGGTCAGCGCCAACGCATTGGCATTGCACGCGCTCTGGCACTGAATCCGGATATGATTGTGCTTGATGAGCCGGTCTCGGCTTTGGATGTCTCTGTCCAGAGCCAAGTGTTGAACCTGCTACTTGACCTGCAGAGCGAATACAACATGGCCTACCTCTTCATCGCCCATGATCTGGCGGTGGTGAAGCATATCTCAGACCGGGTGGCGGTGATGTATCTGGGCAAAATTGTCGAGCTTGCTGATGCGGATGCCATATACCAGAACCCCCGTCATGCCTACACCAAGGCCTTGATCTCAGCTATTCCCGAGCCTGATCCGATGATTGAGCGGCCCCGTGTTCATTTGGAAGGCGAGGTTCCTTCCCCGATTAATCCACCCGAGGGCAGTGCCTTTGGCCACCGGATCAATCATCCGCGCTATGAGGAGACCATTGGTATGGATCTCTCGATGGTGGAGATCGAAAAGGGACACTGGGTGGCTGCAGATCCCTGCTGCCTGAGTGAGGAGGATTTCAAGCAGGTTAGCTCTCTGTCCTAGAGAATTTCCTCAATAGGAATCTTGCCATTGGTGGCGACGATTGACCAAGCATCGGCATTGCCAGGAATCTCAGTCAGTTCGGTTTTACCGCCGGCGGCCTCCAGTAGGAGCTGACCAGCTGCGATGTCCCAGAGCGAAATACGGGACTCCACATAAGCGTCGAGCCTGCCGGTGGCCACATAGGCCATGCCAAGTGCCGCCGAGCCCATCATGCGCATCTTACGAGCCCTCAGTGAGGCTTTACGAAAACGTTCAAGGCCTGTGGTAAGGGCTTCCTCATCTTTGCCGCAGCCAACAAAAAGCGCGCATTCCTCCAGCTTGGTGCGTGGACTCACAGAAATCGGCTCGCCATTGAGTAATGCCGGGCTGCCTTTTTCGACCTCCCAGAGGTCGCCCATGCTGGGGTCAAAGATCGTTCCCAGAATCAGCTCGCCCTTATGGCGTAGTGCGATGGAAACGCAGTAGTGGGGAATGCCGTAGAAAAAATTCACCGTGCCATCAATGGGGTCGACAATCCATTGGTATTCACTGTCCTGGTTGCCGGCGAGACCTTCTTCTCCATAAATGGCGTGGTCAGGAAAAGCGCCTAATATCACTCGGGTAATCAAGTCTTGGCTCTCGCGGTCAAGGGCAAGCTTGATGTCATGGTGTTTGGCCTCGTCCACATCGAGAGGTTTTCCAAAGTGCTCCTTGAGGAATGCTCCAGCTTGGCAGGCGGCTTGTTTGGCTACGTCCAAATAATTCATGAGCGATCTTTTACAAGACTCAGAGGGAATTGCCACCATGAAAAACGCAGATTGGCAGACTTTTATTTAAACACCCTGTAATTAAATAGCAGGGGGTAATGGCGGTTCAAGGCCCCATTGTTGGGGGGTCTAACACAAGTATGAACTTAATGATTGTTAGTAATTCGATCTAAGGCTAACAGAATGATAATCTAACTTTTTAAATCGGTTGTAATGCATTTAATGATTCCTCGTAAGCCCTTTACTGAAAAAGGCTTTTCGCTGGTGGCTTTGATGATGCTTATGGTGCTTATGGTGGTTGTTTTACTGGGGGTGATATCTCTCTCAGATCTTGAGTCGAGGGGGTCGAAGCGAAATGTTCATGAGCTAGCGGCCCGAGCCAATGCTCGCATGGCTTTGATGATGGCGATGGGGGAGTTACAAAAGTATACGGGTCCGGATCAGCGGGTGACAGCGAAGGCGGCGATCCTTGAAGGTTCTGACCAAGAGCCTCCGCTAGCCAATAGAGAATGGCTAGGAGTCTGGAAGACGACTCACCGTTATCAGGGTCAAGATTGGCCTCTGATTGGCAAGGCTTCAGAGGATTTGGAGAGTAAACCGTATTCTATTCAAGGAGCTTATCAGGATCTAAGGCATTCTATTACCAGCTTGTCTGAAGGGCGCTGGAAGCGGGAGCACGTGGAAACATGGCTAGTGAGTAAACGTCATAGACTGATTGACCCGAGGGAGAGCTTGGATGAAGGCAGTGATGCTGTGGTGAGTTTGCTAGGTCGGGGAACCTTGGGTAAGGCCATGAGCGCAGAAGATTTTGATAAGAGTAAAGTGCTGGTTCAAAAGGTGAAGGTCGGTGGAGCGCATGAAAACGGGGCGTATGCCTGGTTTATCTCCGACAATAATCAGAAGGCGTGTATAGCCCCCAGTGCTGAGATTGAACATACAGAAGCAGCGCTTGAGGCGGCACCCGGCTCTGATCCTGCGTTGGTAGTGCGGGATGATGGAAAGGCTCCGTATCGGGACTTTATGAAGCATGCCCGTCCTCACAGGGGTAAATTGATAAGCTATGCCACAGTATCACTCAGCCAGGCACACAATCCAGCTTGGAAAGACACTCCGGCGCAAGATTATCACCATTTTACAACATATTCTCCAGGTCTTTTTACCAACACGTTGATGAGCGGATTGCGTCGTGACTTAACGCCATTATTGTTGGCGCATGATAATCGTAAAACAATAGATTTGTCATATGTTGGACAGGGGAAACCTGAGTTTTTTTCATCATCATATCCAATCATACCTGGGCCTGAGCATGGTGTGCTTGGGCCCTCTTTTGCGGCATTGAGAGATTGGGCGCAGCATAAATACTCAGATTTGGAGTATGCGGAGACCGTTTTTGATCAAGAGGCAATGCGCATGCGTCCTTCTACTCACTGGCCTCACGGTATATCTGATGGTGCCTGTGTAGATGCTTCCAAATGGGCAGAGCATGCTCCTAAGATTCATCCTGTGATGACGGAATGTCGTTGGCATTATTATTTCTCACACCACAACAATCGTATTCGAACCCATATCATCCCTCGTGTTTGTTTGTGGAATCCATATAATAGGGCTTTAAAAACTACGGCCTTATCTGTGGTCATGCCCAACCCCTATTACGGCGTGAAGCATGGTATGCACTTCTTTCCAGAAAAGGAGTATGTCGAGCAAGAGCTGAAGTCTCAAAGTATCGAGGTCTTTGACCGTTGGGTTGAAAAGAGCGGCTATGCAGGAGGAGATGTTTATAAAATAAGAACGAATCCCTTTCCGCCGCGCCGGTATTTGGCCTTTACCTTAGATCCTGCTGTTTTGTCAGCGGGGCAGTGTCTGGTATTCTCACCTAAGGTGAGGGGAGGTCTCTCTTCTGGCGGCATTAAGATACAGCACTACAACCTAGACGCAGTGTCAGATAATGTATTGAGTCCGCATTCTATCCAAGGAGAGGACCACTTTTTCTATGATCATGATTCATCCGTTGCTTATGAGATACAGACTCCCCAATGGAGAAGTATCAAAGCACATCTTGGGCATATAGACTTTGGAAGAATTTTTGATTACCAGCCCGCACTTGATTTACAAACTGATGGCAAAGTGGAAAATTTTCCGTTTATGCTTAAGGTCGGACAGGCGGCTTCGCTTGAGGATCTTTACAGTAGCTTCAAGCACCCGACCATACAGCTGGTCAATAATGGAGCCGGAGGAGCTAAGTCGACTAAAACATTTCATCGCAATGGGCTATACTGGGGATCAGCAAACCAAAAGGATTTGAGTTTTGGCCATTTGCAAACATTTGATGAGGCACCTGTAAAAAATGCCCCCCATACCCACCAAGTGGGAGCCAAGTTATTGTGGCTGGATGAAACGGTGGGTGAGGGAGATCCATCTAATCGATCGCCCCATCGTCATGGAACATCAACGACTGCACGGTGGCGAGAAGAGCACATGGTGTATAACGTCTGCCCCATAGCGAATTGGAATGTAAGAGCTCAACTGGTCAGCCGGTCGCCCGCGAGTCAATGTGCCAACAAGTGGTATATGAACAGCACGGGGCCATGGCTGCTTCAGTTTGTGCCTCAGCGCCCTATGGATGTTCACGACATGCCGGCGCCATCCATCAATGGCTTTGTTAAAAACCCCTTTGGTTTGGCTGTTGATTTTTCTTTTTTCCCCAATGTGGTGCTGTTTGATTTGCCTTCTGAAGATTATGGCGTGATCTCGGTAGCGAGCTTGCGCCATGCTATGCTAAGCCCCTATTCGTGGAGCCCCAGTTACTTGGTAGGTCACTCATTGAGAGATATGCATGCTCCGGCAGATTCCACGGCCTATGCTGTTGCCACTTCACTTGAGCCTAATGGCAACGGTGCTAGTCGTTGGGATTATCTTATTGGTAAAGCAGCAGGAAGAGAAGGGGGTAAGGCAGCAGGTCATGGTGCGCGCTGTATCATATCAGATTCTCAAGGCTTGCTGCAAATAGGCAATCAATCGGCACTCAGAGAGGCGGGTGACTTGCAGCACAGTTCAGCAGATGAAGTACTGGCTTATGACATTGCCTATGAAGTGAACCATAATTTATGGGACGGGTATTTTTTCTCCAGTATTCCTCTCGATGAGGCGGGAGAACGATTTGTATGGAATCCTGATAAAGGTGAGTATTTATGGAATAGGCGCTATCAATTTAATGAAGATGGTGAGCAGCCCAAGGATGCGGTCAGAAGCATGCTTGTGAGTGATGAAGGCGTGAATTGGGCATTTTGGAGAAGTGCGGAATATTTTAAAAACCGCTCTGCGTTCAATGTGAACTCAACATCAGTAGAAGCGTGGACAGCCTTTTTGTCGGGCACCCTTGGCATCAGTCGCCCTCTGCGATCAGGGGTAGCAAGTGCTAGCATGGTATCGTTTGCGAGATGCCAGCAACCGAAGGGTTTGGCTGACACGGATGCTGCCGCGCCAGATCAGCCCGGTGGGTGGATGGGAGCGCGTCAACTCACTGCTGATGAGGTGAGAATGTTAGCGGTCAAAATCGTCCATGAAGTTAAAAAAAGAGGCCCCTTTGTCTCTATTGCTGATTTTGTGAATCGCAGACTGGTATCGGATCAGGATCAAACATCGTGCATGGGGACTATTGATGCCGCGATACAAAGCTGTGGATTGAACAAAAACTTTGAGCGGCTGGCTACGCAATTATCAACTTCGGTGAATGTTGAGGCATCTTCCGATGCACCAGATAATAATATGCAGGTCTTCAAGGAAGGATATCGTTATCGATACGATGATAAGTGGAATACGGTTCAGCCCACAAGTAAGGCTTGGGGCGTTCCTGGATTTTTGACACAGGGGGATATTCTTCATCCTCTAGCTCCCTTCATGGCGGCAAGAGGGGATACATTCACGATACGCGCATACGGCGAATCCTCCGCTGGAGGAATTATTCAAGCACGTGCATGGCTTGAGGCAACGGTTGAGCGTACCCCTTATTATGTTGATCACAAGTCATCGGAGGTGAGTCAAGCAAGTGGCAATGGACCACTAGATTGTTTGACTTCGATCAATCCGGCCACGGGAACTTATGAAAGGGGCCAGCTTAGTGCGGTAAACGAAAAGTGGGGTAGGAAATACGAACTAAAAAGCTTTCGATGGTTACAACGAGAAGAAATATAAATGACGATCATCAAGACAGGATGTGGTCATGTGCAAGCATGATGAGGGTAAACTTGGCAATCAACGGGGCGGCGGCCTGTTATCGAATGCTTGGCAGGAAGATGCTGGTGACACTTTTTATGACAATCATTGCTGTCACTTGTCATCAATCAAGAGGGGAGGAGCAAGAGCTTAGTCTGCAAACGAAGATCATGATAGTCGCCTTAGGTCCCGTGCCACCTAGAAGATATAGTGCAGGAAAAAATCGTGGCGACGCGGCGATGCTGTTGCCTCAAGTAGGTGAAGTGCCGCCAAGTAAGCTCTATTACAAGGGGTTGGTTGATAACGCAAAAAATTCAAAAGCCGAGGAAACGTGGAGGCCATTCCAGATTGCGTTTAATAATACGACAGTGATGCGATCGATCAAAGCGGGAGGGGAGTTCGTGCTTTATAGAAAGGTAACCGATGGCTATGAGCCCTATGTAACGGTGCCTGCTGGAGAAGTTGGCATGCGTAGAGTGGTATTCCTATCTCCATCGTCGTTGTTGAAAAATGAAAATAGGCCATGGATGGATAGGCCTCAGGTCACGGTTATTTCGCCAGACGCAGGACGCTTAAAAGATAAGCATTTTGTCATCAAGAATCTCTCTCGAATGACTGTTCTGCACGCATTTGGTGATACAGTAGCAAACGTTGATCCAGGTCAGCTGATTGGATATCGGCGTAACCGGCAAGGCGTGTTGTATCATCTGGCAGCGAGATATGGGAAGCAACGAAAGATCATTTATAATATGGCAGTTAAGCTTGGCAAAGGAAGTGGCATCCACCTCTACACTCTTTACGATGCGATGCCTGATACTAATGCGGGGCGCTCTGTTGGTGTTTTTAGAATGGTATTACCAACTGCTGATTGGTAGGGGGACAAAAAAACCCCGACTGCCGTGAGGAAGTCGGGGTTGATGTATGAATTGTAATTGAAGATTACTTGCGCTTCTTAGCAGCTTTCCTCTTGGCTGGCTTCTTAGCGGCCTTTTTCTTGGCTACCTTCTTCTTGGCTGGCTTCTTAGCGGCCTTTTTCTTGGCTGCCTTCTTCTTAGCTGGCTTCTTAGCGGCCTTTTTCTTGGCTACCTTCTTCTTAGCTGGCTTTTTAGCGGCCTTTTTCTTGGCTACCTTCTTCTTAGCTGGCTTCTTGGCGGCTTTTTTCTTGGCTACCTTCTTCTTAGCTGGCTTTTTAGCGGCCTTTTTCTTGGCTACCTTCTTCTTAGCTGGCTTTCTAGCGGCCTTTTTCTTGGCTGCTTTTTTAGCTGGCTTCTTAGCTACCTTTTTCTTGGTTGCTTTTTTAGCGGGCTTCTTAGCTACTTTTTTAGCTGGCTTCTTAGCTGGCTTCTTAGCTGCTTTTTTGGCTGGCTTCTTAGCGGGCTTCTTAGCTACACGTTTTGCTGCGGCTTTTTTGGCCTTGCGCGGTGCGGCTTTCTTCTTAGCGGTCTTTTTTTTGGCTGCCATAGTGGTATTGTATTATACTGTTTGTTAGGGTAGTTGGAATCCGAAGGTCTGCTGTTTAGGGCATGTTAGTTTTTGCGGATGTTTGTTGTTAGATTGTTTTATTTAATCAGAGATAACTTTTAAAAGTTAACTGCATCGTAAACGTAAACTCTCTTTATAGATGACAATGCTCTAACAGGTTGGTTTGGTCAAGGAGGGAATTAAACTTTTGCAAAGTATTTTTTAAAATGATGTCGCGTGTTTTGATCTGTTACGAACCTTTTTTGACATTACTGTTAGGTCGTTTGAATGTTGGAGATAGATTTTCTAGTGCGATCCAAAATTCTTTGTCAGCCGGATGGCCGTTAAATAAAATTTTTCCTTCCGGTGATATAATGACCATGGTGGGGATATCTCTTACTCGTAATAGGCTGCTGAGTAATTTCTTGTTAGATTCAATGAGCCATGCGCATCGAGCTTGTGAGGCATCCTCTTTGCGGATGATCTCTGCGTCTTGAATCATGTCCGGGTATTGGCCTGTTAAGATAGCTAAAACGGGAATGTTGTTTTGATGGCATGTCTGGGTTGTGATGACGAAATCAGGTAGGTTGACCTGTATCTCTTGGCTCATGGGGTTCCAGAAGTAGAGGATGATGGCTTTTCTGCCCTCCATATGCTGAGCTAGGGTGGCTAATTGGCCGTCTATTTGAGATTTCAGTGATTGAGTGAGAGTGAGTTTGATTGACTGCATAGCTTCCTCTAGCTGGAGCCTTTCTATGTGTGGACCGAAGGCCTGTGCTTGCCGGGGGCTTAGCCAAAATGCTTCGGTAATATGTTTTTTGAAGTCTACCTTGTTGTTTTTTTCGAGTGCTGCCAGTGCCTGGCCATAGTGAATGATTGCTAGCCAGTCATCCTTGAGTGCGAATACCTCTGAGTGATTAGGGTCAAAGCTGTCACGTTTCTCGTTGAGCTCTGGTGCCATGGCGGCAATGGCGGCGTTGTCGCCAAGATCAATGAGGTTGAGAAAACGTGCCTCGAGTAAAACTTGGGGATGGACGTCTGCTTGTTTAGCCTGTTTGAGGGCTGTTGCAAATTCGTCTTGTCCTAAGGTGGCGAAAAGTTTTTCCAACGCAGCCTCTCTGTCCTTGCTTGCTTGTGTGTCAGTTGAGCTATCAATTTCGAGGGGGGCTGGATTTTCAAGTGCGATCACATAGGTTCCTAATATGAGGCAGAGCAATAAAGATTTCATAACGCAAATTTTGAAGTGCTTGATGCTAAAATACCAACACTAAAAAAGCGGACGACCTGTTACAGGATCGTCCGCTGAATAAATCAGATGATGATAGCTTCGAGCGCAGCGTTAGTTGCTGGGGATGTTTAATTGTTGCCCAATTCGAATCGTTGTACTGCTAAGTCCGTTGGCGGACTGGATGGCCTCGACGCTGGTGCCGTTTTTGCGGGCGATACCCCAGAGGCTGTCGCCTGATACTACAGTGTAGGTGGTGCTAGCGATTGGCGCGGGCGGGCTATCGAGTGTGTTGGAAGGAACTAAGCTAGGAGCTGCTGCAGGAGCAGTAGGGCTACCAGCCTGATTAATAGCGGGGAGGGTTTGGTATGGGTTGTTCTCTGGAGATGTTGGCGCCGTTGGAGCTTGCGGGTAGCTGCCTAGCTCGCCACCAGCGCGAGGAACTCCGTATGGATTGGCTGCGCCAGATGGCCCTGGATTGTTGCTCTTCCAATTACTGTATCCAGAGCCCGTGGAGCAGGAAATAAACAGAAGAGGGGTAAGGCAAGTTGTGATAAGCAGTAGAGTAGCTGTTTTCATAATGGAATAGTATGGTATGTCAGGTTGAGATGATCATTAATTTTCACCCTCTCTTTCATTAACACGTGGATGAGTTTTGTAAAATGAGGATATTATAAAAACGCCGAGAAGTCAGGTAGGCTTTCATCTGATCTGAAAAACCTCATGAGCCTTCAGATAGAGCATAGGTCTAGGTAGATATTTCTCTATAAAGCTGTTCCAATACCGTAAAATTCATTCACGGTGGCCTCGGTGTGGGCGGCAAGATCTGCAAGGCTTTCGCCTCTGGCTTTAGCAATGGCTTCCGCTGTGAAGTAAGTGAATGCCGGTTCATTACGTTGGCCCCGATGCGGAACGGGAGCAAGATAGGGTGAGTCAGTCTCAAGCATGAAGGAGCCCGCAGGGCATTTGGCGGCGGTTTCAATGATAGTCGCTGCGTTTTTAAAGGTGGCGATGCCGGTAAAAGAGATGAGTCCTCCTAAGTCGAGTATCGGCTGGGCAGCTTCCAGGCTGAAGGGGAAGCAGTGAAATACTGCGCGAACTTGTGGGGCATACTGGCGATAGATGCTGATAGCATCGTGGAGTGAGGCTTCGCCGGAGCGGTCACGGGTATGAATGACGATATTTTTACCAAGTTCAGCAGCTAGCTCAAAGTGCTGTTCAAGAAACTCTTGTTGCCTACTGTGATATTGATCACTCGTCCATCCTTCTGGTGCAGGGTGGTAGTAGTCGAGGCCTGTTTCACCAATAGCAACACAGCGCGGGTGACTGGCATGAATTTTCAGCTCGTTGATGTAATGATCGTCTGTTTCGTGAACATCACATGGGTGAATGCCCATGCAGGCATAAACCTCTGGGTATTGCTCAGCAATCGATATGTTCTGAGGGCAGTCATCCAAGCATGTGGCTAAGGTGACCATACGTTGCACGCCGCGCTGCCGTGCTCGAGTAATTATATCGCTGAGCTCGTCAGAGGTGAATTTTTGCGAAGCCAGGTGGCAGTGTGAGTCAGTCAGAGTCATCGGTGATGACTGATTAAAATCTGACTTCGAACCAGAGGCCAGCGAAAGCTTGGTCATCACCAGCATCACTACTGTCTAAGAGCAGAGAGCCACCCAGATAGGGGGTGATGGATACCGTGTCAGATAGATGGTGAGTTAGTGATAGCCGACCATAGGCGTCGTTGATGCCGTCACGACCATAGTAATCATCGACATAGCTGATGCCTGTGTTGAGTGCTACGAAGGTTTTTTCAGAGATGGCTTTGGACCATTGTGTCTCAGCATTTCCATACCAAGCTTCTGCGCCGAAATCGTAATAAGCTCCGGCAGTAGCGCTGAAATCATCGTTAAACTGCCAGGTGGCAAAGGTACCGACATCGACACCATCCTTGAAAACAGAGCTGAGCGGAGAGCTAGAGTTGCCGAAATGACGGTAACTAGCGCTGAGGCCAATGGTGAGTTGGTCGCTTTGTTTGAATCGCAAGTGGGAGAAAAAGGCCGACTCATCAAAATCACCCTTGCCGTTTTCTGTAGCATACCATGATCCAAGATTGAGTGAGGTGCGATTACTAAGCGCGATCTCAGTCTCTACCTGAAAGTCAACGGTGCTTTCTGCTAGCTCAAAGCCTCGGTAAACATATCCGCTGCGGTACCCTGCGACGGCTTCCGCACCAAGCTGGATTTCTTTACTGACATCAGCGGGGAGGTGGCAGGGCAGGAAGAAGGTGAGAATGGTGAGCGGAAATAGAGATTTCATGATATGAGTCGCCAACATAAAGTGGCGGTTTTTTTAATCAATGACTTTGGCCATTTTCTCAAGACCTTCAATGACCCGGCTGTGTGGACAACCGAAATTAAAGCGGACGTGGCCCGGATTACCAAAGAAGGCGCCGTCCGAGAGATAGATGCCTGCTTCCTGCTCAAAGAACTTTGCTGGATTCTCTTTGTTCATGGAGCGGCAGTCGATCCACGCTAGGTAGGTAGCTTCGATGTCAGGAGTGATGAGTCCGGGCATTTGCTTGCCAATAAAGCTAGTCAGCGTGTCGCGGTTATTGCGTAAATAGGCCAGTAATGCTTGCCGCCATGAGTCTCCATCTTTGTAGGCAGCTTCCGCAGCATAGTATGCAAGGCAGTTGATCTCAGGGAGGGTGTGGCCGCGGGCAGCGCAAAACTTGCGACGCAGCGAGTCATCCTTGATGATAGCAAAGGCATAACCAAGGCCGGCGATGTTGTAGGTTTTACTGGGTGCGAGGAGTGTGATGATCCGGTTTTGTAATTGCTCTGGAAGGCTAGCCGCGCACACGTGAGGTGTTTGCTCTTCGTCAAGGATGAGGTCACAGTGGATCTCATCCGATACCAAAATCATATCGTGGCGCTGGCAGAAATCGGCCAGCTTCTCGATTTCCTCCTTTGAAAAGACACGACCGAGTGGGTTTTGAGGATTACTGAGAAGGAATATCTTCGTGTTTGCTGTGACGGCGTCTTCCATCGCAGGCCAATCAAAACCCCAGCGGCCATCCGCTAAAACATGAGGAACGGAAATCAGCTCCATGTTGGCATCTTGATGTATGGAGAGAAAGGGAGGATAGATCGGTGTGCAGGTCATGACGGCATCTCCTGGAGAGCCGAACGCGCGCGCCGCAATAGAGAGTGCCGGCACCAATCCACCGAGGTGGACGACCTCCTTCTCCTCGACAACAAGCTGGTGCCTGCTCTGTAGGTAGTGATCGATTGCCTCCATGAGGCCTGCATGTGGTTGAGCGTAACCCATAATCCCATGAGAAATCCGCGCTTGAAGTGCTTCAAGCACACAGGGTGGAGACATGAAGTCCATGTCAGCGACCCAGAAGGGGTCGAGATTCGGAAACCGGTCCCATTTGATGGAGCCTGAACCTCGCCGGGGTACGATCTGATCAAAATCTGCAGAGCTGTGCATGTCCATTTGCTAGCCTATGAGTTTGGAACTGGCGAGTAATATATCATTTTCTACACCTTGCGGGTAGGATCTTGTTAAATGTGAGTTTTTTCCCGAATGGGAATTATCTTGCTTCTTGGTGCGCTCATTCTAACTCTGAGTCTATGCAGGTGTTGCAGATGCGGGAGGTGGCAGAGCGAGTTTTGCTTGCGAATTCGCTGGAGGAGAAGCTTTTGCTTGCTCCGCGCTTGGGGGAAGGCGTGGTTGATGATGACCGAGGGCGTTCATTTAGCCTGCCAGATGCTCCCGGACGCCCTGAAGAGTTGAAAATCACCAACAAGGTAGTGCGCTCAAATTTTCCTGGGGTCAACAAGCTCGGTGATGATCGTGAGCGAGGCAAAATGCTCCATTTTCTTGCCAATCATGAGATGCTGGCAGCTGAGCTGATGGCTCTTGTTTTGCTTAAGTTCCCCGATGCTCCTGCTGAATACCGCCGTGGTGTTTATGAATCGATGAGGGAGGAGCAGATGCATACCTTGATGTATCTGCGCAGGATGAAGGAGTGCGGCATATCCTTTGGCGATTTGCCACTCAATGATTACTTCTGGAAGTTGGTGGCCCCGATGGATACACCAATGGACTTTGTCACCCGACTTAATCTCACCTTCGAGCAGGCCAATTTAGATTTCTCTAAACACTATGCAACCTTGTTTCGGCAAGTGGGCGATCATGCAACGGCCAAGGTGTTGGAAAAGATTTACCTCGATGAGATTAATCATGTGGGTCACGGCTTGAAGTGGTTTCGGAAATGGAAAAAACAAGGTGAAACAGATTGGAACGCCTACCGCAAATCACTCAGTTTCCCGATGGCACCCGCAAAAGCAAAGGGCATGGCACCTTTCAATACCGAGGGTCGTCAATTGGCGGGTTTGGATCAAGATTTCATCGAGCAATTAGCAATATGCGAGCAATCGAGAGGGCGCACCCCCGTAGTGCACTGGTATAATCCAAACGCAGAGTCTCATGCCGCAGCCGCGTTCACGCATCGCAGCTATCAGCCGAACAAAATAGAGCTGGCATTAGAGCATGACCTGGAAATGCTTTCCCTAGCATGGTGCCGAAGAGATGACCTTAGTCTGATGCGAACATTGCCCAGCAATGCTCACCGGACGTATTTGAAAAAGGCTGGTTTCCACCTGCCCGAGGTCATTAAAGTCGGCAGTCTGGCTGGGCGTAAGCTAGGGGGGCTACGTCCTTGGGCATGGTCACCAGACGCTTCGGATACGCTCAAGTCTTTGGCCGGTGATGTATCACCGGCTTTGCCATGGCAGTGGCGTGGGGAGGTTCCTGAATGGTGGTTTAGTAAAGAAGCGGGTTTTCGGCTCAATGAAATGCTTACATCGTCTGGAGAGGAGGTTGGATTTTTCTGTAAGGATCTGGACTCGGCGTCTGAGGCAGTGGAATGCCTGCTAAAGCGAGGACCGGTTCTGCTCAAGGCGGCATACGCGTGTGCGGGCCGTGGACATCGTAAAGTA
>Ga0209630_10003827_pt1 | contig 13533 bp, 10 predicted proteins | sample COG_01_FD_184745 | JGI IMG/M metagenome (GOLD analysis project Ga0209630, IMG submission 184745) | Pelagic Microbial community sample from North Sea - COGITO 998_met_01 (SPAdes) (version 2) | ecosystem: Environmental > Aquatic > Marine > Neritic zone/Coastal water | place: Helgoland, sampling... | reverse complement strand
CGACGATTTCGAAAAGATGCTCAGGTTTTTTGGTTTTCCAATTCCAGGTGTTCTCATCTTCTTCCTCCAAACGTATGAATTTGTCAATTCCAACCGATTCCATCTCTTGAAGGATGTGATCACGACAATGCAAAAAGGCTACCCAACCACCCGGTGTATCTTCCCACCATTCTTGATAGTACGCGTCATCACTAGGGTGAAAATTCAATATATTTTCTCCAAGGATGATAAACTTTTCGATACCAAGATCGATCATTTCATCAATCACTTCACGCTTCAAAATGGCTATGTCATTGTTAATGGTATCATTCCACTCACCAATCATTTCGATAACAGCATATTTGATATCGTAGTCAACAAAAAGGACTTTTAGCAACAACGTTTCACTGCCAAAAAAATCCCATTGAGGGTGGACCAAATAATTGTAAATCTTATTCGTGTACTCGAACTGGCTGTGCTGTGTTTGGTAGAACGGACTATTCTGGTCGTTACTTGCTTTATACACATGTCGCCATAGATAATGTGGCTCAATCTGATGCATCTGAAATATTAGAGTCTCTTACAATATACAAAGGACGATCCTTAATGTTTTCATTCATCCGACTTATATACTCACCGATTATTCCAATTCCAATAAGTTGAATGCCGCCAATAAATATTAAAGTAATCATCTGCGAAGCCCAACCTGCCTGATACGTTTCTGAATAATATTTAGAATATAGGGTGTACAAAATCAGAATGAATCCGACAAATGAAAATACAAACCCAGATATGGTAGCAATCCTGAGAGGCCAATTGCTAAAAGACGTGATCCCGTCTAACGCTAGCCGAATCATTCTTGCATACGTATATCCAGTTTCACCACTCATGCGTTCGTCACGTTTAAACGACACATACGTTTGGTTAAACCCAATCCAAGAAATCTGTCCGCGCAAGAATTTATGACGCTCTGGCATATTAATCAACTGATCCACTACTTTTCGATCCATTATTCTAAAATCACCTGTATCTAGCGGTATTTCAAAACTTGTAATACGATTAAGTACACGATAAAACCACTTGGCTGTGGCAATCTTCATGGCAGATTCGCCCTTCCTGCTTTCACGCTTTGCATAAACTACTTCGTAACCTTCTAGACTTTTTAAATAGAGTTCTTCGATTACTTCTGGTGGGTCTTGGCCATCGGCGTCAATCATCACCACTTTGTCTCCCTTGGCCTTGTCTAAACCAGCACTAACAGCCACTTGATGACCAAAGTTTCGGCTAAAGTTGATGTATTTTACGTCTGCATGTTGTTTCGCCAACTGCTTAATTACGTGTTCACTTTCGTCTGCACTTCCGTCGTTTACATAAATATATTCTCGCTTTATGTTTAGCTTATCAAACACAGCTTCCATGCGGTCATACATGGGTAGAATATTTTGTTCTTCGTTGTAAATCGGAATGATGACAGAAATCATGGTTCAAATAAACGACATTTAAATAGAAAAAAATGTAACTAATCGGTGCTTACATCGTATTACAATTATTCAACCCCTATTGATCTGTATCACTCATGTAAACACGTATTTCGTCTGTCTTAAAAAACCACAATACCATCTATTCTTAACCCTTTTATGTGCCCATATTTATTAAATTTGGGACTCTTAACCTAAAAACGAAATATATGTCAGACTCCTTTGACCTGTTGGACCAACTCGGAGACCAAAAAAAAGTAGAAAGCCTTAAAGCCAAACTTGAAAAAAAATCTGGAGGGGATATTTCCTCCAAACTAGACCAGATAGAAGCAGATATCGAAAAAGCAGTTGGTGAAAATCGATCAGCTGAAGAAATAGTTGATGGCATCATCAACGCTAACTTTAATTCACTTAACGGAGATGTTGAGGCTACAGAGCAGGACTTGCAAGAACTGATGCTTCACCTGCGTTCGATGCTTGACAGCTGTGGAGGTGAATTCTCTAAGCTTCAAGAACTAAACGCTTCTGAGCAAAAGCTGGTTGCCAATGCAACCAAAGCCAGAGAAGATGCAGAATTCGAGGCAAAAACTGCTGAAAACATGTCGAATGCATGGAATATTTTGTTTGGATATAAAAACAGCAAGGTTCGAAAAACCAAAGCAGAACTTGCCGACAAAATTGCAGACCTGAAAGCGGCAGAAGAAGAAGCACAACGCCGTTACCGCGATCGACTTAAAAATGCCGACATCGGAGAAAGCTTAAATCGAATCATCAGCCAAGTACAAGGCATGGTTGGAATCGTGGAGAATATGATACTTGACGTAGATACACAAATTGTATCCCTCAAAAACAGAAAAGAACTGGCTTTTGAAACCAAAGAAAAAGCTGCTTCGATTATGGAGGAACGTAAAGCGGATTTAGAAACCACCGAAAACCAGCTTAAACAAGCAGAAATTGAACTGACCGAGCTTCCAAATAATAGTCCAGAATACACCGCTCAAGAAAAGAAAGTTGCGGATTTAAAAGAGCAGCGTGCTGAGTTAAAAGGTAAGTTCAACATCGCTTTGGGTATATTTCAATCTAAAGAGCGATTCGTTGATCAAATAGTGATTCACCTAGAAGCACAAACAACAACCAAAAACAACTTGAAGCAATTGATTGGTCAGTTAAAAAGTGATACGGAAGAAAGAGTTGCTACATACGAATCAGGTCTACAATTGATTCAATCTGCGACAGCTCAAGAAGCCGCTTCTATGTATGAAGAAGCCGGTGTTAAAACGGATCAAAAAATTACTGAAATAGCCGCCAAAGTACTTGTAGGTTCTGAGAAAGACAGGATTGAACGTGTTAAAAAACACCCTAAACGTATGACAGAACTTCACCAGGTGTTGGTTGCCATGGCTGAGGCTACTGCCAAATACAAAGAAGAAGACGCCAAAATTATGGACCAACACAGTAAGAAGTTTGGCATCGACGTTTCGGAAACGTTCTCTTTTAAACATGAGGAAACGAATGAAACACCAAGCAATGATGATGCGCCTAAAAACAACGGAGAAGGGTCTGTTAATGATTTAATGGATTAACAATTCTTAGTGAAGACGATTGACATAAATAATCATTTTACGGAACTAGACAGGAGTGTTCTAGAAGGTGAAAACGCGTATGCGGACTACTTCAACTATGTGAAGAATTGTCTTGAGATTCTTTTAAACTCTATTGACAATTTGACTGGGCAAAGCCCACTCGAGGTAAAAGTACTAAAGCAATTTGCGCAGAAATTTCTAAACACTATTGAAGCGTTTAGACTGAAATACGCTTACGACAAGACGAATTCCATGTTGGTTGACCTCACAGAAAGTGGTTTCCCAAACTTCATGGAGTTTAAAAAGTTGAATGACGACATCGCAAAAAAAGACATCGCGTTGGCTCAATTGCCTAGCAAAGACTCTTTGAAACAGTCCATTTTAGACAACCTTATTCGTAAAAAGACCGATCCGCTCAAGCTGTTGAATCAACTCAGCAAGTCAAGTTATTATATTAGACTGCAATGGACTAATCTGTTTACTGAGTTTACACCAGGTGGTTTGGAATTGCTCAATCAACATACAGACGAAAACAAAACCCGCACGTATTTTTATTCATGGGCCTCGTACGATAGCGTTACCAACAAACCCTATGTGTATACCATGGTTTTTGACAATCCATTGAAGGCCAAAGAACCTACCTCTGATGTTACCCATGACGCGACGTTTGAGGAAACCATCAAGCGTTTAACACACAACTCGTCTCCTTTAAAGGTAATTGCGTCAGACATTGATAACGCGTATGAACACATTATGCCCAAGGTGCTTAAGCGGATAGAAATTGGGCCAATTTTTGGAAAATATAGTCGCGACAAACATGCCTATACCATCATGTTACGAAAACATTTTCCGGATGATCAGTTTTTAATGACCTATAAAACAGAGGTTGTTTTCTCGACGGGTGAACGGCGGACAAAGTCATTCTTGTCAAAAGGAGAATTAAGACAAATATTTCATATAGACGAGTCGAACAAAGAATGTATGGAGCGGATGATCTCTGATATGCATTCGTATATGATTACATCACACGACGTGCTGCAGTACTTGAATGACACAGAACCAGAAATGCTTAAAAGTTTGGCTGCGCCTGTACATGTGTATGATGAGTAGTTGAAAGGATTGAAGGATTGAAGGATTGAAGGATTGAAGGATTGAAGGATTGAAGGAAATTAAAAAAAGAGAGTTTAAAACAATAATAAAAAGCACATAAACGCAATAAAGCAGTTAAGCATTATCGCATTGAAACATGGAAAAACAAGAATCATCATTACTAAAAATAAAAGAAGAAGATCTTAGTCAATACAAAGACGAGATAACAAACTATTTGAAACAAGTTGGGTGGAAACCCGACAACAAATCAACTTCCTCAAGCGGCATTGACTTAAACTTTCTTACCAACGTCAATAAAGCAATGAATCTTGCCCAAGAAGATGAGGCATCAGTGCTTAAGGCAGCCATTAAAATAAGTAATGATAGAATCATCCTGTCAAGTGCTAGCAGTCAAATACTGAATGCGGTGCGCACCGGGTATTGCATCGGCAAATACGTAGCCAGTCAATATGCAGAAGCCTGCGGCCTTGGTTTGTTGCAACAAAAGAATCAAAACGGGAGCTTGCATCAATCCGAACTTCCGGAGTTTCACGACAAAAGTCAAACACAAAGTGCAGTATTGTTGTTTTCTGCCGCGTCATATATTCAATATGCCTTACAAGATTATTTAGCCGACCAGGTGTCGTCAATTCAAATTGACTTTGGTGGAATCCCAGAGGTTAGCCTTACACGTCCAAGCAAAGCCATTCAATGCAGCCTATATTACTATGCTGCTTATATAGAGCGGTCTGGAATTGTGCATTCCGATTTACATTTTGTTAAGCTGACCTTGTTGTATTTTGAGCGGTTGATGGAAGAAATCATTCTTCGAAAAAATGCGTTAAAATATGCTGACGCTTTCTCACAGAATCACTACAAATTAGAAAACAGCGAGTTTGTATTGCAAGGCTTCGAAACGCAATCATCTGTACGCGTAAAAGGCATGCAGTTCAACCCGACGCGCATGGAAGCCATCGTTGCCAATAAACAAGCCAAACACTTGTTTAAGCGATACGCCGAACGTTTGTTGTGTTATGACTTTGACACAAAGAAAAACCCCATAAATGAATTGGGTGGTCTTCCTTCCATAACCATGGCAGAGGGTAAGCCAGGAACTGGTAAGAGTATGCTCATTGCCGCAACAGCTACTTTGATTCAAGAGCGGTGCGATCAACTGGGCTACCCTTTCTTATTTTGGCCATTGCCAGAAACCATTGTCTCTACTTTTCAAGGGGGAACAGCCGAGCGTGCGATGGAATGGTTTAAACCCATGCAAGACCCAAACAAGATCGTATTTGCACCCATAGATGATGCTGAAAACAACTTGGAAGAACGTACTAGACAAGGTGTTTCAGCAGGGGTTAGAGAATTTATCGGTGTATTCTTAAGAAACACAGAAGGTGCTTATGCCGTCAATCTTGGAAATCGACTAATTAGCCTTTTCACTAACATCCCTGATCAAATTGACAAGGCCGTTTTATCACGGATACAAATGCGCATATCAATGGAAGGTGCCTCAAGTAAGTATGATTTTATGGATCAAGACTATCTGTGGTGGAAGAAATACAAAGAATTGGATAAGAAGTTTGTCGACGGCAAAAATCCGAAGGACTATGACTACATGGATGCCCAGCAAGCAGCCAAATCCATCAACGAACTGGTAAATACAACGTATGAATTTGAACTACCTGAAGTTCAAGAATTATATCACAATGTGGGCAAACAAGTTGACACCACAGCGCACGAATTTTTCGGTCAGTTTTACAACCAAGTGTTAGAGAAGTATCCGTTTTTCTCCTCACGTGATTTACGGAATATTCAAAAGGCAGTAGACGCCCGATTAATCGACTTTGACCTCCCTGAAATTTGGTGGGACAATCCAGACGATTTCTTCACGCAACCATACACAAAGAAACTCGACATATTGAAAGACCTGATGAAACAAAACATGAAAGGTGTTTCATTTACCGATGTAAGACTTTATGAAGCACTGAATTACATTGAAAATTCAATCCGAATTAACCAAACTGGTGTGAATAGAGAAATTAAAGAGCAGGCCAAACGCATGTACATCCAACAACAGGCCAACAAAACTTTATTGAGCGGAGATATAAATGATTAAGCTGATTGAAAGTGAGTTGTTCGGACATAACCTCATAGAGGTTAGTAATCCAACGATGGTCAAACGTTACAACGAATGCCTTAACGACATTGGTCTGGCCCCAACTAAACTTAAAAAGTTCCATATAGATGGATGGGGATGGAGCCCAGAGATTGCTGACGAACAAGGGGATCGATATTATCTGTCACATGGGTTAGCCAATCCGTACGGCGTTGTTATATCACCAAAGCAAGCCGAGAGTGCTATCTATATGCCTTTCCACAGTTTTGACAGACAAATACACAAAAATCTATTCGCAGAATACGGCGCACAAATTGCCGACATCACCTCCAAAACAGGTTTATGGTTTGAACTAGATCAAGAAATCTCTGCTTACCGTTCACCCCAAGATTTACTTATGATGGACTATATCAAAGTAAACTTCTCGTCTGTAGGGCGTTTAATGAATGCAAGTAAAAAACAGCGTGCGTTAATTAGAGAATTTTATGACAAACCACAGGCTTGGTCAGATGATCAACTGCGGAGCGACATCATAGAATCATGTAAAAAATACGGCGATTTAAGGTATATGAAGTTCGAAATACCTGCGCACCCTTTTAACGATATCGACACATTTTATACAGCGGCATTTCAAGGCATTTATGTATTCAAACGGTTAAAAAATGACAAACCATTATTGGTATATGAGGGCGCTGAAACTGGCGTATCTGGCGAAATAGAACACGGCCATGTAGAATACAATATTAAAGATCCGAGCCTTATCAGTTATCTGTATAATGCTGGTTTGATCTCGAGTGATGTTTCACTTTTTGAATCAAACCCTGGTTTGGTGGAGGTAATGCAAGAACATGTTATGATGACGGCACTGTCCAAACTAGATTCCGATGTAGACTATACAGTACTGAATAGAAACCAACGAAAAGGGCTTGTAAACCGAATGGCTCAGGATGGCTCTCTGCCAGATGTTTATTTTGACTTTGAGCGTTTTCACGCACAACTGAAGGATAAAAGGCCGCTAAAAACAGCTGATATTTCCGAAACTTTGAGACCATATTTATTGAATCCGAATACAAATTTAGCTGGTCAAGAAAAAGCAGTACTGTGGCAACTTCTTTCAAATTACAACAATGCCAACCCAGTAATGATGTACTTGTTCGACAAGTCGAAATTCTATACGGAGTATCAGACTTGGAACGAACAACTCCAGGTTTGGACAATCAACAAAATACTGGCTCATAAACATATTTACAATCAACTAATCTAGCATTATGGATACGCTTTTATCATTAATCATCGGCCTTGTATTAGGCATCAGTTTCGTTCTTTGGGATCACAAAAAAGGATTGAAATGGCACAAACGGTGGTTTGATTTAACCCATAAAGAACGATTACCCGAGGGCACGGATTTGACCTTTATACGTAACCAACCTTTTTCAAAAAGACTTGTTCCAGCTATCCTAATCACCGGTGTGTTTATGTATATAACATGGTGGTTGGGCAACCTGAATCCATTAATCACCATGTTACACGGCGCAATTGCCCTAATAGCGGTTTTAATAGGTTTTTATGTTGGTCCGTTTATCGCCAAGAAACTGCCACAGGGCTTGGCCAAAGCCAACGAAACATTAAAAAAGATAGATGCGTTGGAAGCTGATTTAGGAGCTAAGGAAGCGCCTAAAAAAGTAATTGAGCCCGAAAAATTAGATAAGCCAGAACCCAAACAAGAAAAGAAAAAAGACGACGATTGGCGTAAAGGGGTGCAAGACTTTTTAGACAGGTAATCTGTATGGCAGCGAACAACGAAAAATCTGGAAACCGCATTTATTGGACCGTATATAATATTCGTAAACGGTTTGGCGCATTTCTTAAAACACAGATAAAGAAGCACCCTGTCAAAACCATTATTTGTTTGGTTTTGGTTCTAGCTTTGCTGTTTATCAACCGTGCCACTATTCAACCAGGTGTTTTGGCGGTTAGAAAATACGCCTTGTTGGTGATTATTGGATTGATCATCGCAATTTGGTATTTCAACGGATGGAGCAAACGCAGCAACAAAGACAATGTATTTTCGTCTGTAGTGCTCTTAGTATTTATTGCATTCTCTTATATGGCAGGCCCCAGCATATTCAAATATTTGAGTTTATACTATCATTATACCGGTATTGAAAAGGTGGTGTTACAAGCATTGCCAGAGACAGGACATGAGCGTATTCAACCTTTAAACTCTGTCAAAACGTTGATTAATCAAGAAGCCCTGTCTGAAACTGAAGATGCGACACCCCCTAGATTTATAAGAGGGAAAAACGACGCCTATTACTACAGTTGCGCTGTTGGACCATCGAAGGCATATAAACTGCAGCAACTGCAAAAAAATATGTACGAAGTCATTCACGTACCATCCAACCTGCCGGCCCCTGTTTTCTCAGCAAAGTACCGCAAGGATGTAAATTTCGATATTGGTGAATTACTGCTATTTAGTAAGAAAACCTCTTCCGCAGTGACTAAACGATTCTCTTTGTTGCAATATCTAAATTGTGAGACTGCGACTCCGTTTTATTTAGCAGATGAAGACAATCATTGGGTGCAAGTTGTACCCATTATACGATGGAAAGGTTTTTTGTTTCCAAGACCCGTTTTTGGAGGTGTTTTTGTCATTCATGAAAAAAGTGAGGACGACGCATATGTAACCCGTGTGCTTTTAGGTAGAGGTGATTATGTAGCCGTAGATAGTGTTCCTACCATTAGCTACCTAAAAGGCCAAAATTTAATCCCCAAACGCGTCGCTCGATTTACAGCTGAAAGCTTCAGATTCACGAATGGTTTCTTTGCACCAATGCCTTTTTACCACGAGGGCGATATTCGTATCCCAGAACTACCAAACGAGTCAAACCCACAACCGTTTGTGACATTTTTTAATGTAAATAAAGACGCAAAACTGTATAATTTCTTCGGTCTTGAACCGTATGAAGAATCTAAAAAAGGGTTAAGCTTGAGTTTGTTAATTCCTGGGGACAACGACAAAAAAGTGTATTTCGTTGATCACCGTAACTCCAAAGACCCCTTTATTGGAAGCAGTGCCATATCAGCAAAAATCATAGAAAGTAAAAAGAATTATGATTGGAGTAAAAACTATCCCGCTGAAAGTCGTCCATTTGTTCGTTTTGTCAATGGCACCCCTCGATTCATGTGGTTAAGCACTATTGTAACCAAAGCAGGTGACGATGGGGAATACATCGGAGGTAGCATCCCTGAATTGACCTTAACAGACGCGACACACGGCAAAGTAACGTGGATCAACCAAGACTCGTTAATCAACAACGACAGTTGGATTCGTCAAGCTGAGGCTCACATGAGCGCGTATTGGGGGGAGGAGTGAAGGAAGGTTTGAAGGGCTGAAGGATTGAAGGATTGAAGGAGGAATGAGTGAATGAGGAATGAGTGAATGGTCGTCTATTCTCTATGTTCTATTCTCTTTGTTCTTGTGCATTTAGCAAATTCATAGCAAACGTAACCCTAATTCCTACTAACGTTTCTGCTTAAGCATATCCTTCACATTCTCTACAAATTGAATCATACGGATATAGTCTTTGACTTGAGCGAGTGCAAGGTTTTTGCTCATAATCAGGATAGCTTCCCCGTTGCTTTCGAGGTGATGAATACCGCTAATCTCGATCAGGACCTTAAGTCGCTCCGATAGGAATGCGCCCATTTCGTCAACGTCGTTTACCTTCACAATGTAATCCTCAATCGCATCCTCGTAAACAATATAATCTATGTCCTTATGCTGAGCGATATGTAATACTTTATCTAAGAAATCTTTTTTCTCGATCGTGAACTTTGGAATCTTAAATGGCAGTTTTAACAGCCCAAGTGTTGTGCTATACTCATCAGGAAAAATGTCTGCACCTTCTTCGAAGCGCACATCCAATAAGCGCATATGCATATCCTTGTCATTGTCAGATATGCAGTTCTTCTGGATTTCTAATGGTCGCGTTTTGAAGAAGTAAAACGACTGGTAATATTCTAAATCTTCCTGGGGTTCAACCTCAAAATTCCACCCATAATTTTCGGCCATTTCTTTCAATAAATTCTGGCGTCTATTGAGTGGTTGCAGAATATTAGTCTTGATTTTTGTAGCGAGTTTATGATTGGTAGACGAAATGTGTTGATCTAAGCCCTTGATATTTAAGACACCACCGCTGTCTTTATGGCTTTTTCTAAAATCATATATGTCTTCTAACACTGTAGTCCCAATGAGCCTAGTTTCCGACAAATCGATAGTAGCATTTGAGCCAGCAGGTATTTGAGCAATCAGCTTTTTAATATTCAGGATGCTAAGAAAATTTGCCACCCCCCTAATCTTTAATATGTATGTTCCGTCAGGGTTTAAAACCACTATGGATCCAGAATCAAATATCATTTGGAAGAACCTAGGAATAGAAACACGAGATAAAATCCAATGACTCAGCAACGCCAATAAGAGCCCGCCTAACAACCCGATAAGCAGGTTGGTATATAAGGTTAACACCATAGTTCCGATGAAAAAAATCAGCTGTTCCACACCATGGTTGTAAACCTGTTTAAAGACCGAAGGTGAAGCGAGTTTGAAACCCGTGTAAACCAATAAAATAGCAAAAGCGCACAGCGGCACCTGTTGCATAATCGGACTCAACACCACAATAAAAAGCAACAAGATTAGGCCTTGATACATGTTCGACCATTTGGTCTTAGCCCCATTATGTACATTCACTGTACTTCTAATAATTACCGAGATAATGGGTAAACCGCCCAACATGCCTGCAGCCATTGTACTTAAACCTATCCCTGTTAAATCTTTATTTAAGTCTGTCTTTCGCTTGTATGGGTCTATTTTGTCAATCGCTTTGGCGATGGCCAGTGATTCTATGCTTGTGATGATGAGAATAGACACGACAGTAGTCCAGAATTCGATGGTATGTATCTTCCCAAAATTTGGATGCATAATGGAATCCATTATGTTATCCGGAATATCTAATAATAAATGTGGTCCTACGTCGTAGGATCTACCGAAAAAAGAAAGTGTTTGCGCATCGTGAAACCCAAAAATATACACCATGGGTATGGACAAAGCAATGACCCACATCGGAGTTGGTAAGAGGTGAAAAAAGTGGTAACTAATTTTAGAATGAAACAAGAGCAATAGCAACCCGAGTAGAGAAATAATTACGACAAAAGGGTTCGCCTCTGGCAACATTTTGACCGCGTCAATAAGGTTTTGCACGATGTTATGGCTATCAGAATGAGTGCCTAAGGCAACGTGTATTTGTTTGGCGAAAATGATGATACCGATAGCCGCCAGAAGTCCGTGAATGACAGAAGATTGGAATATATCTGCCAATCGTCCAAGTTTGAGCAGCCCTAAAACAACTTGAATCGCACCGGATACAACAATGGCTGCAAGGACATAGTTAAAAGCTTGCCCAGTCCCATCGTCCATTAAACCGATGCCTAATAAAATTACGGCAATTACCCCTTTTGCTGGACCATTTACTGAAATGTGTCCGCCCCGATAAAGTGTTGTCACCACACCACCCACAATTGCGGATATTATCCCAGACATGGCAGGAGCACCTGCTGCCAAAGCAATACCTAAAGACAGTGGCAACGCGATTAAGGCAACGCTGACCGCCGCGATTAAATCACTTTGCCAGTTTTCTATTAACCCTTTAAACCCCGCCTTAGGTGTGACTCTCGTTTTTTTCACGTATTACAATTTTGACCAAACATTAGCTTTGAAAAATAACACATTTTAATAAAAAATCCTTCGGATTGACTGAACATAGTGTGAAACACCGCTCATTGGGAAGGGTTTTAGAGGCTTATTTTCGTTTAAAGGAGGAGACAGTTATGCCCGTAAGATCTTTTCCATTTTACGACCCTTCGCTAATTCGTCAACGAGTTTGTCCATATAGCGGGTTTGTTTGGTCAAAGGTGTTACAATATCTTCTATCCGATAACCACAGATTACGCCTTTGATCAACGACGCATTTGGGTTTAAAGTCGCCCGCTGAAAAAACGTCTCAAACGTTGCTTTCTCTTGTATTAGCTCGTCTAAGTAGGCTTCATTAAAACCGGTTAGCCATTCAATCACTTGCAGCAATTCTTCTTTGCTTCTCCCTTTACTTTCTACTTTAGTTATGTAGTGAGGATAGACCGATGCAAAAGTTAATTTAGCTATGCGTTGGTCGTGTTCCGGTGTTGTCGTCATTGTAAATTCTTGTGATAGCTGCCTAATTTCACTTCCGAATTTAAATATCTCGTTTTATCTCTACAAGTTTTTTGATAGTCGTATCTCCATGGTTGTTCATCTCAATCGACTTGTAAAGTCCCACCCCTTTTAAATCTATTATTTCGCCTTTCGACGAATAGTTGAACGCTTCTTGTGTTTCCAATATCTCAAACCGCGTTTCTGTTTGATGTACAATTTTGATGCATGAATTTTCGTTCGACAAAGCGTTATCGACTGGTAAAAATCCCACAAACCCATTGTTGACGTTAACCGAAGTTGAGATTAACTGCCCGTTTACCATTGATCGATATTTAAAAATGTTTGTCATACGACCATTCAGTTCCCTTTTCCAAGGAAACATTAGGCTAGGGCTCACATCAGCTTTCACAAAATCATTGTTTTCCGTTTTGATAAAATGGCCCGCAACGTTTGCCCCTTTTTGGTCTAGAGTAAAGACTAAACTGTCTATTAAATTGTTTCTTTTATCGTATCTAGTGAACGCATAATTCCCATCGTCATGTCGCCTAAAAGTTAAACTCTCGTAATAGAATTCTGGTGATTTATCTTTTGATGCCGTTACCACCTCGTAGGTATAGGTTGTTGGTACCATGGTATCAGAAAGGGGAAAATAATACTCTTGTAAATTATGCTCCTCAACTTTTCTCTGGACAACTTCCTTTGTTTCTTGTGAAGGTTTTTTGCCGCAGCCTAATGCTACCAGAACCAACACTCCCAGAATTGTATTTTTCATGGGCCAAAATTACGTATAACGTGATTAGTTCTATGGCAGGTTAAGACATTAGTGTATCACTTGATGGTTTGCCGTATTTTTTCAAAATGATGATAGCTATGTCGAAGTGCGTGGTCCTCAATAAAGAATTGGGCGGTTAGTGGTGCATTTGCATTCAGTGACACTTTACCAGATTGATCTAGTTCTGCATCCGTAAAGGAACGAACCGAATCAGCCGCTTCTTTGCTATTTCTTCGCAGCAGTGATAGTGTTTCTTGTTTGCT
>Ga0209630_10003825_pt1 | contig 13533 bp, 8 predicted proteins | sample COG_01_FD_184745 | JGI IMG/M metagenome (GOLD analysis project Ga0209630, IMG submission 184745) | Pelagic Microbial community sample from North Sea - COGITO 998_met_01 (SPAdes) (version 2) | ecosystem: Environmental > Aquatic > Marine > Neritic zone/Coastal water | place: Helgoland, sampling... | reverse complement strand
CAGGCCAGCATCAGATGGTTCGAACAGCGACGAGGCGGGCGGTTTACGTTTCTTCCTCTCCGTCGACCGGAGGGGCGGCGGGTCCGACGCGGCGGGGGGATCTGTCGCGCGCGCACCTTTAGGAAATACTTCTGCGCGTGGCTCCTGATCTGAATCACCGTCTTCGTCCCGACGTACGTCTCGATCTTTTTCCAGTCCCGGTCGTACCTGCGACGAGGAAGGGAGAGCGCGGTCAGCGGCCGCGCGTCGACGGTGGAGAGACGAATTCGACGAACTGAATTCCACGGTTTCCGCTCGCGGGTCGGGGGGGTGGGGCGGGGCGAAGGCGCGACGCACATGTTGATAGCCTCGAGGAACATGTTGTGCTCCTTCTCCGTCCACGACTCCCGGCTCTTGGTTATCGTGTACGGCTTGCGCGCCTTGCTCGCGTCGGGTTTCATCGTCGAGGCGAGCGAGATCCCTCCCGGCGCCGTCTCCGTCGCGCGAGGCGAAAAACCGGTTCGACGCGAGCGCCCGGAAAACGTCCGCCGCGCCCGCGCGCGACGACGCCCGCGGGGTGTGGCGCCGCGCGAGAGGTCGCTCGACGACGCGCGATGAACTCGAGGTCCTTCGCGGTGCGATGCGGGCGGTCGTCCGTCGTTCAGACGCCGCGAGGAGTGGCCGCGTCGCGACGGGGAAACGAGCGAAAACACCTCGACGTCGCGTCGACGCGGAATAACGTTCTGTACTCGGGCGCCCGCGGACGCTCGTGATTGGTGGAAATTCTAGAGATATTCTCGATTCGCCCCTGATATTTTTCGCGGCCGCGCGTCGAGGAAAATGACTCGGAAACGACGAGTCAATTTGGTCGTCTCGTCGACGAAACACGCGGTTTGCCACGTGGACTGAACCGAGCCGGGGAAACCCGTGTCCTGAAACCAGTGTAAGTTGTTACTGCGAAGGTGTCCGGCGCGAAGCGCGTGCAGTGAGGAAAAACGAGGCGCTGTGAACAAAGTTGGCACGCTACCAAGTCGCCTCCCCCGCTTCTTCTCTCGACGTCGAGAGCGCTCGCGTCGCGCGCGTCGTCGTCGCGCGATGCATCGAACGGCTCGTCCACGCATCGCGCGCCGGCCGTTCACGACGACGCGTCGCTCGCCGCCGCGCCAGCCGCCGCCGCCGCCGCGTAGTAAAAATGAAAAATAGTCTCTCTTTAATCCTCGTCCGAGTCCTCGTCCGAGTCCGCGGCCGCGTACTGCGCCTGCGCGAACGACGTCGCCCTGCCGCGCCGGCTCGCGCGACCGCCCTCGATGATGTTCGACGTGTCGACCTCGTCCCCGGAGAGGTCCTCGACGACGTCGCTGTTCACGCTGTCCTCGTCGTCGCCGCCCTCGGCCTTCTTCTTCGGGTCGTTCCATACCAAGCGACGTCGGGGTGGAGTTGAAAGGCGTCAGAAGCGGAGTTGAAAGGCGTCGAGGGTGGGGATTGAAAGCGAGGGGTGGGCGGAGAGATGCGCCGGGAAAAGTCCTTAAGGATCGGCGTTCACCACGCCAACGCGGTCGTATGGGGACCAGTGTGTAGAACGCGCCTTCTTCTTCTTCTTCTTCTTCTCCACCTTGGCCTTCTTCGCGGCGGGCTCCTCCTCCTCCTCGTCGTCGCTCGTCTCCGCCTCGGAGTCGACGTCCTCTTCCTCGGAGTCGACGTCGTCGATGATGTCTTTCTCTGTTGGCGTTCACGGCGGGGGTGGGAGGGGAGAAGCGCGTCGGTCGGCGGAACGATTCGACGGACGACGACGACGACGTGTTTTTGGCGCGAGAGAGGAGGATCGATCGAATCGATTTGAAAAACGACGTCGGCGATCGGCGCGCGCGCGTCGCGGCGGCGGATCGAACGAGGAGGACGCGTCGCGGGGTGATCCGATCTGCGCGCGTACCGGTCATGGTCGCTGACGCGTGCGGTGGTGTCTGCGTGCCCCGTGCGGCGCGAAGTGACGACGAGACGACGCCTCCTCGATCGAGAAAACGTCGTGGCTGCCGAGAACGCGGCGCGGTCAGGTCGAAGAAACAGAAGTGCAGTGCCAGCCGCAATTCCTCGCTCGTCCGTCCACTCCCTCGCCGCGCACCGCTCGCACGGCCGTCGCGATGGGTCGCCCGGCCCCGCCCGTCTCGCTCATCGCGTCCATCCCCCCCATATGGATCACGATGGGGAAGATCTTCCTCACGCTGTTCGCCGTGCTCTTCGCGCTGTCCACGACGCTCACGCGCGCGGTGCGCATTAGCAAAGGCCGGGGCGAGGGCACGCTGCGGTTCGTGGAAGCGAAAGCGCGGTTCTTAGCGGACGCGAAAGAGAATCCGTCGAAGCACCACGCGGAGATATTCATCCTCAAGTACAGCGCGGTGTGGATACTCTCCGTGGGCGTCGTCATCGCGTCGCGCGCGTACGAGTGGTGGGGGCGATGGGGGTACATCGTGTACTGCGGCGCCTGCGCGGCGCCGTACGTGGTAACGCCCCTTCTTCGGCCGTTAAAAGGCGACCGAACCCCCGCCGGGGCGTCCTCGATCGCGACCTGGTACATCCTCAAGGCGAACGCGTGGATCGCGGTGTTCTCGTTCATCGGGAACTACTGGTACACGCACTACTTTTACGGCGTCCTGAAGGCGAATTACACCTTCGACGCGCACCGACTCAACGACGTCCCGATAAGCATGTACCTCATGACGCACGCGTACTTCATGTTCTACCACGCGCTCACGAACTGCGCGCTTCGGTTCGTGAAGAGCAAGTACGAGGACGACGCCGCGCGGTGGGTGTTCACGTGCGCGCTCGTCGCCGTCATGGCGTACACGACCGCGTTCATGGAGTCGCTCACGATTTGCGGGTTTCCGTATTACACGTTCGCGGATCGCGATAAAGCGTACACGCTCGGGTCTGCGTTTTACGGTATTTATTTCCTCGTCTCGTTCCCGATGTTTTTACGCGTCGACGAGGACGTCGTCGGCGGGGGGAAGCGCGGCGGCGGGAAGGGGCGCACGACGCACTGGACGACCTTTTGGGAGGCGATGGGAAGCGGCATGGCGGTGCTGTGTCTCCTCGACTTCGTCCGCGTCCACCTCGGTCTGGACTTTTGCATGTACGCGAAGGGGCACTGACGGACGAGGGAGGGAGGCGCGAAATTAATAATACGGCACGTCGTGAGCGAGAGAGAGACGTCGACGCGACGCGCGGCGCGGGCGTGTGGTTGACGCTAAGCGTGCGTAATTGAATTATTACTTAGTGTGCCCGCGACTGGAGTCGTCGCCGTCGCTTTCTTCTATTTCTCCTCCCTCCTTCAGCGCGCGCTCCTCGCGCTCCTCCCCCCCGTGGACATGCGCTCGCTGAGCCGGCTCTTCGACCGCGTCGCCGGCGGTCGCCCCGCCACTTTCATCGCGAACGGCTCCAAGTGCGCGATCAAAGCCCCGACCGATCGAATCGAGAGCTCGAGCGCGTTCATGGCGTTCGCCTCCTCCCTTGCCTTGTCCGGCCGCTGCTGCTCGATGTACGTTAACCGTCGGTGCCGGTGCGTTCCCAAGGTGTTACTCATGATCTCCGAGATGCTGCGGATGCGGCACAGCGTCTTCCCCGCGCACGCGACGACGAGAGCCCTCGAGGAGTCGCGCGTGAGGTTGCACACCGTTCGCGTCGCCGCCGCGACGAGCGAAGGCCGGTCGCGGCACATCTGCATGTGTTCCGTGATGACCGTGATCGAATCTCGAGCCTCGAAAACCGCCCGCGCTGGGCCGTTTTCATCCGCGCTGAGGTTCTCGAGGAGATCGTACGCGCTCGAGAGCACGGACTCGTGGTTCGCGCCGCGATCGCACTGTCGAATCGTGCGGAACAACGCCTGAAGCGCTCTCGGCGACGACGCGACGTCGCGGCACACGGACGACCACCGCGTCGCGCGCGCGAGATCCGACAGCGCCTCCTTGACCTCTCTGAGCTTCTTCGGGGCGTGCAGCGTCGCGACCGCGGCGACTGTCTTCAAGCCGATGCGCAGGTGCGGATGTATCTTCGCGCGCGCGCGCGAGGCGATCACGCGCGACCGCAGCTCGGCCATCGCCGGCTGCGCGGCGTCCCGCGCGATTCTCGTCAGGAACCCGCGCGCGCGGCGAGTGATCACTTCCGCGGCGACGTTTCGCTTCACGAACCGTCGCACGAGCCACCCCCTCGTCGCGGCCTGAACGATCACCGCGGCGAGATCTTCGAGCTCGGCGAGCTGCGCGGCGTGGTACGCGCGTCGAGCCGCGGCGCCGCGCGCGTACTTTTGACACGTCACCGCGGCGGCGCGCGTCGCGAGAAACCGTCTTCGCTCCGCCGCCGCCCGCGCCCGGCGCTGGCACACCGCGGCGTAATACCGCAGAAACGCGTAGTCCATGTAGTGCATCCACGCGCGGAACTTCGTCTGGATCGTGATCGCGGCCGCGCGGTGTTCCGCCTCCTCCGCGGCGCGAAGGAAGGCGATCGCGTCGCGCGCGCGTTTCCCCCGCCACGCGGCTTGCACCGCCGTCGCCGCCGCCGTCGCCGCGCGCTCGTGTCGCAGTTTTCGCGCGAGATGACGCGCGATGACGCCGCGCCGGTAAGCCTGGAACGTCACCACGGCGCATAACACGTCGAGGTAGTCCTCCCTGGCGATCCACCCGCGGACGTGCCTCTGAATACACCGCGCGGCGTCCTCGGCTTTGTTCGCCGCCGCCGACGCTTTGAACGCTCTCCTCGCGAGAAACGTTCGCGTCCAAGACTGAATCACCGTCGCGCTGTACACCGCCTCCGCGTAGTCCAACCGCGCGATGAGCCTTCGGACGTGCTTCTGTATCACCACCGCGGCGTGATGCTCCCGCCGGCGCATCGCGTCGAGGAGCGACGCGTACGCGACGCGGTCGCGGCAACCGCGCCACGACGCTTGAATCGTAGCGGCGGCGTACCACGCGTCGGCGTAATCCGCGCGCGCTTGCCACCCGCGGAAGTGCGCTTGGATCGTCGTTGCGGCGTCTACCGCGCGCGTTCGCGCGTCTCGAGCGATCTTGCCGCGGCGGAAGCGCTGCGTCGTGATCGCCGCGCGTTTCAGAGCGAGGTACGCGCGGCGCTGGCGCCCGCCGCGGCAGTACGCTTGGCACATGATCGTCACGCACTTCACGTCGAGCCAGTTCTCGAACGCCCAGTACCCGCGGAAATGTTTTTGGATGCGAATCGCCGCGTCATGACGTTTCAGGTCCTCCGCGTCTTGAATCGCCTTCCTGCGTCGGTTCGCCTCGCACTTCGCGAGGAACATCCGCGCGTTCTTCTGAAGCGAAATCGTCGCCGCGAGTCGCGACTTGTACTTGCCCCAGACGCGGCGCCAAAACGTCCCTCGCGTCCACGCCTGGATCGTAACCGCCGCTCTGCGTGCGTTAATAAACGCCCGACGACCGCTCCACGCCCGCACGTTCGCCTGAATGACCGTCGCCGCCGCGGACTCCCACTTCCACTCGAGGAAAAACGACCTCCGCTGCGAACGTTTCCAGTGCGCTTGAATCGTCACCGTCGCGCGCTTCACCGCGGCGAATCGCCGCCGCGCCACCGCGCCCCTGCGCGCCGTCTGCGCCGCGATCGTCGCCCACAGGACGTCGTCGTTCCGCAACCGAAGCAGCCACCCCCGCGCGATCTTCTGAATCATCACCGCGGCTTGAATCTTATGCCGTTTCCACAGCCGCGCGTCTCGCCCGCGCCACGCCGCTTGCGTCGCGACGACGGCTCGCGACCGCGCCTTCGCTTCCTTCCTCCCGGCGAACCCGCGCCACCGCTTCGCGACGACCATCTGCGCGGCGACCCAGCGGTGCAACGTCCCCGGCGCCCAGTGCGTCCACCGCCACGCGCGCTGCACCTTCCTCGCGGCCGCGCCCTCGGTCCTGTGCCCGAGCAAACGCGCGCAGAGGAAGAGGAGGTAGCCGGCGACGACTTTGCCGTCGGGGCCGCCGCCGCCGCCGCGCGCGACATCCGCGGGGCCGAACGTCGGCTCCGGGACGTCCCCGAGCGCGGCGCACAGCCCCCTGACGATGTCGAAGTTATGCTCGCACGCCGCGGTCGCGACGATCGCGTCTCGGGTCACCCCTCGCGCGGGGTTATCGGGGCGCGCGCTCGCCCACGCCGTCGGCGCGGCGCTCGGGTCGAATCCCGCCGGCGGGTTCTTGACCAGACCCAGCGGCAAAAGCTCCGGGGCGTACGCGTGCACGAGCGCGCACAGCGCGCGGCCGTCCGCGAACGACGTCGTCGCGTCCGTTATCGCGACGCCGTAGTTGGCGCACACCGCCCTCGCCCAGCGAAGGAGCATCGTCTCGTGCCCGGCGGAGAGCGACGCGGTCTCGACGCCGACGCGCGCGTCTGCGAGTTCCTCTTCAAACACCGCCCGCGTTCGCCGTTCTTCCTCCTCCGGGGAGACGTCTTCTTCGTTCGCGGCGTCATCGTAGCGGGACGACGCCGCGGGCGCGAGGGTGTCTCTGTGGAACCCGCGGTGTTCTTTCCCCGCCATGATCTGCGCGCGGCGTCTCTCTTTCCACTCTGCGATTTCATTCTCGAGGACGCTCCCCGGAAGCATCCCCGGGGCTTGGAAATGCATCATTAGCCCGTACAGCAACCCGAGCGTGTTCGCGAGGTGCCCGTCGACGATATCCTCCGGATTCGTGTCGAGCGCGACCCCGCACGACGCCGCGGTGTCCAGCGCGGCGCGGACGTTGTGCGCCTTCGCCGCGCGCGACTCCGCGGGAAATTTCACCCGTCGCATCACGCCGTCGTCCCCGCGTCGCTCGCTCATATTCTCCACGAGCCGGCACAACCGAACGCCGTCGCGCAAATCCACCGCGAGGCGCGTGGTCTTGAAGTCGTACTCGCGTATCGGCTCCTGGGCGTGGTGTAAGACGTACCCGAGGTGTTTCAAGTGCCGCAGCACGTCGCCTTCGCCGTGGCAGCTCGCCTGCAGCGCCGCGCGCGCGACTGCGGCGGACGACTTTATCGGCGCGCGCGATCGGAACAACAGAGGCGTGCTCGGGTCGAGACCCGCCTGCGCGCGGTCGAGCAGGAACGTCAAAAGGAGCGTCCGCTTCAACACCGTGGACGCGAGGATCTCGTGGTAGCCCTCCGCGAACGGCGGCGCGCCGACGCCGCCGACGCCGAACTCCATCTCGAGCTCGCGGTCTCGAAGCAACGCGTCGACGAGCGCGGCGCGCTCCGTTCTCCGCCGCCCGAACGCGTCGACGCGCTCGTCCTCGCGCTCGCCGTGCCCGAGATCGAGATCTCCGGGGTTGCCCAGGATCGTGTCCACGACCGCGCGCAGCCAAAACAGCGAGTAACACCCGAGCGCGTCTTTAAACTCGCGCCTCAGTCGGACGTCCTCCATGAACGACCCGCCATCCTTCCCCGCGCCGTTGGCGAGCGCGACGGCTTCCTCTCGCGCGCTCCCGACCGTCCCGCGCAAACGGAGCTTTCCGTCGTCCACGTGCGCTTCCGCGCGGAGGATCACGTCCTGGACTTCCGCGTCTTCGGAGTAGAGCCGCCACAGCCGCGCGCGCGCGGCGGCGTCGAGTCTTCGCGCCTTGGCCGCGCGCGAGGAGCCCCCTTCCTCCCGAGCCGCCTCGTCGTCGTCGTCGTCCCCCGCGGCGGGCGCGATGGCGCGGTTGAGCCAGTCCGTGAACGCGCGCTCTTGCTGTCGCACCCAGAACTGGCTGTGAAACGCCTCGAAGTTTGGCCGCGGAACGCGCGCGTCGGCGGCCGCGTCGGCGGCGGCGTCGGTTTTCAGCCTCCGCGCGCGCGACGACGACGACGGTTTCGGAGATTTCCCCGCGCGGTGCCGCGGCGGTTTCCTCAGCGACAGCGCCTTGCTCACCGCGGGGACGCCGAACGGCTTCACTCTCTTCCTCGCGGTAGCGTTCACGCCACCCGCGTCGTCGCCGTCGCCGTCGCCGTCGCCGTCGCCGTCCCACGCCGAAGCGAACGCGACGTTCCCGATCCAAGTGCACGACGCGTCGCCGACGCTGTCGCGCTCGGCCCGCGCGCGTTTCCCCCCAGACGCGCGTTTCCCCGCGGACGACGTCGAGACGTCGCTTCCGCGCCGCGACCGCGCTCTTCCCCCGACCCGAACGAGGCTGGCGCTGTTCCCATTCAGCGTCCCTAGGACGCCGCCGCCGCCGCCGCTCGCGCTCGACCGCCGCGGGTTGTACGTATACGAGTACTTCCCGGCCGTCGTCGTCGTCTCGCGCTCTCCTCCTCCTCCTCCTCCTCTCGCGACGGCGCCGCCGCGCAGTCGAATCTTCGCCGCCGCCGCGGTCCCTCCCGCGCCGCCGTCGAAGACGACCTTCACGATGCCGCAGTACGCGCTGGCGGTCGCCCTCGGCGGGCACCACGACACGCGCACGAGCTCGCTCCCGCCGGCGGGCACGGAGACGCGGTCGGGGTCGATCAAGAATCCTTCGTCTCGCGGGATCCCGACGAACGACGCGTCCGCGCGCGACGGCGTGTCGTTCGATATCCTCAGCGGCAGCGTCTTGACCCTGCCGACCGCGGCGTCGTCGAACCGCAGCAACGGGACGTCGTCCGGGCGTCCCAGGCGCAGAAGCGTTGGCGCGACGTCGCGTCCGAGCGCCGGTCGCGTCGCGCGCGACGTCGAGACGAACGCGGACGACGACGACGACGACGACGACGCGGACGACGCCTTCGACGGCGGGCGGTAGACGCCCGCGCGCGCCGCGTTCTCCTTGTCGTCCATGCCGTACGACGTGCTCGGGATCATCGCGCGCGGTGCGCGTCGCCGCCGCGGTCCGCCCTCCGTCGACGCGTCGCTCGTCGCGCGACCGGCGGCTGAATCTTCAGCTGTCGCGGTCTCTGTCGTATTTCGCGAACGCCGACCGACGACGCGCGTTCGCGTCCCGACGCGCGTCTCCCCGCGCGCGCCGGCGTTCGCTATCCTCCCCGACCGCTTCGCGAGCGTCGATGCGGTCGATGCGTCGACCGCGCGGCGTGCGAGGACCGCGCGAGACTTCGCGTCGCGCCCCGCGCCGTGCCCGTCTTTGTGTCGCGAGATTGGGGGGAACGTCACGGGACGGACCGGCACGCAGAGAAGCACCGGTCGGTCGGCAACACGTCCGCTCTCCACGAGAAAACGACGACCGCCTCCGACCGAGCGGCAGACCGCGGCGCGCGCTCGCTCGCGCGCGCGATGGAGGAGGACAAGAGCGCCGACGCGGCGGCCCCGGCGGCGATGCCGAAGGCGTCCACGCAACCCAGAGGCGGTCCGCGGGTGCGATATCCCGCGCATCGCGTCCGCGTCGCCGTCCATCGCGCGGCGTCGCCCCTCGCCCCATCCGTCCGTCGTCGCGTCGTCGAACGCGCGAACCAGCCGCACGTTACCCCTGCCCCTCTCCTCATGAGAGGCGTCGCAGTAAAACATCACGCGGAGAGTACCATGGGGGATATATCTTTCTTGCCCGGCTTCGCTCTCACCGCCGGGCTCGACAAAGCACCTCCGACATACGTTCCGATCCGACGCGTCGTCCGAGAAGGAATCGATCGACCTCTCGTCGCGCTGCGTGCTTGTTGTTCTTCTTCTTCTTCTTCTCACATTCGCTCGCGCGCGCCGTCCGTTCGTCCCTTCCTCCGTCCATCGCAGGGCTCGCGCCCGACCGCGCGAGGGAAGCGCCGCTCGCGCCGCGGCGAGGACAAGATGGCGTTCCTGACGCGAAAGGTCGACAGGTGGATCGACGATCACCCGAAGCTCTACGCGCTCGGCACTTTGGCGACGTTGGCGCTCGTCGCGCGCGTCTTTTGGGCGGTCGCCGGGGACGCGGTCGCCGCGCGGTACGCCGCGTGGCTCGGCCCCGCGGTCGACCCGTGGCTGCGTCGGCGGGTGTGGCCGCACTTTAAAGCGCTCGGGATGCTCGCGAGGGAGGAGGCGCCGTGGATGGAGAAGGCGGCGAAGGCGTTCACGCCCAAGGAGCTGTGACGACGCGCGGACGCGAGAGTCTTGTAGACGACGGACAGACAGATCTCGCCAGACGCGTCGACCTCGATTCGATCTCGATTCGATTCGATTCCGTGCGCGATGGATATTCATTCTACTCGCGGCGGGCGTCGTTCTTCCTCGTCGTACCCTCCTTAAAACCCTCCCTGCGCGTCCGGCGCGGGCGCGTTCGCCATCACCTTCGGCGCCTCCCCCGCCCCCCCCGCGTTCCCGACGCCGGCGCCCTTCATCGCGGCGGACACCGCCTGCCCCGGCTCGTCGTACGCTTGGAAGTCCACGCCCACGGCGCCGTCGTTGTACGTGTTCGCCGCGACAACGCCCGCGCCGACGGCGAAGACGACGACGAAGAAGAGCCCCCAGTTCTTGACGACGTCGCCGAGTTTTTCGAAGACGTCGCCGTCCCACGGGTCCTTCTCCAGCATCACCTCCGGAAGCCTCGCGAGCTGCTCCTCGCTCAGCGGCGTCGGCGCGTCCGGGTCCGGGGCTGGGATCTTGACCTTCTTCGCGCGCGCGATCGCGGAGACGCCGCGCGGTCGGGGCCGGGGCATGGCGGCGGCGGCGCGGGAGGGGCGGCGCGAGAGCGACGCGCGCGGCGCCGTCGCCGCCGCCGTCGCGAGCGTCGACGTCGTCGTCATCTTATTACACTATTCGGAAGAGCGTCGCGTGTTTTTATCGCGGCGTCGCGACGACCGAGAAGATCGGTCGACCTCGCGCCGTCGTCGCTCGAGCGTCCCCCTCTCGAGCGTCCGCGCGCGACGGACTCGCGCGATGCCGCGTGGACGAGGCTCGCCGCGCGCGCGCCAAAAAAATTGAGAGAGCCTCCGCGCGGACGCGCGCGCGTCGCGTCGTCGAGTTCGCCGAAAAGGAGGAATCGAACCTCTGGGACGCTAATCCCCTACAGGTTTGAAGCCTGCACCCAAGGCCACTCAAGGTCATTCCGGCGATCTCATTGGGCGCTCGTGAGGTTTATATCCTGCCTTTTGCGGTGAAACTTCGACTTATGGGTGTAAAGTCTCGATCGCCCGGGTGAAAATACACGTCGTGTACCCCCGAAAAAAATTAGGTCTCGCTCGCGTCCGCGGAGCGTCGCTGCGAGCGAGCTGTGTGCGCGCGCGATCGTCGCAATTGAAAGCAAAAGCGGCGGCGCGGGAAGGGACGCCGGACGCGCATCACGCACGATGCTGCGCGTCGCAGAGATGTTCCGCACCGCGCGGATAGCATCGCGCGCGTGGAACGCGCCGTGCGCGCGCGGGATGTGCGCTGGTCCGTCCGTCGGCGAGCGCGACGGTCGCGACGGCGATGACGCGTCGCCGTCCAGTCGCGACGAAGAACCCAGCGAGACGCGGCGCGATCCGCCCGCGGGTGCGCCTCGCGTCCTCCTCGATTTCCTCGTCCGCGACCGCGATGCCCTCCCTCGTTCGCCGTTCTCATCGTCCCCTCCCTTCGCGTCGCCCCCGCGCGATCCAGGCGCGAGCGAGACCGAGGCGTCCGCGTCGACGGACGACGGCGCGAAGCTCGGTCCGGACGGCAAGCCGTGGGTGCCCCCCGAGGAGATCGCGTCCGTCGCGTTCGGTTCGCCCGTGCGTTACCCGCTCACGCGCGGGGATAAGTCGCGAGGGTACCCGAAGATGAACGTCGCGGAGATGTGCGCGGAGATCCGGGGGCGGATATCGGCGAAGCAGATGCCCGGCGAGCGGCACCTGCAGCAGCTCGTGGACAAGGTGACGACCAAGGAAGAAGCCTCCGCGGCGGCGGAGACGATAGCGCAGTTTCATCACGCGCGCGTGCGGGATCCAAAGTTTGGCGCGAAGAGCCGGCTGTCCGGACAGTCCATGAACATGTTCGTGAGCGCGTGCGAGCGCTCGGGGAACGTGACCGCCGCGGTGGAGGCGTTAGAGATGCACAACGCGCTCGGGTTTAGGCTCACGAAAACCGTCTGCGTCAAGGTTTTGCGCTTCGTCGAATCCGCCGAGGGGGAGCTCGCGCTGACCATGCGCGTGTATCGCACGATGCGAGAGGGTAAGATCGGCCTCGGCACGGACGGCGTGATCGTGAACTTGATCGTGCGCGCCGCGGTCAGGGCGAAAGCGTTCGAGGTGGCGAGGGACTGGCTGAAAAAGTTTGCCGACGCCGCCGTCCCCGTTCACTTGAAAAACTACGTCGCGGTGATGCAGCCGGCGATAGATCTCGGGCTGGCGACGTTCGTGATCGACATGCACGACACCATGACGTGCAAGCCGCCGAACAACGCGTTCTCGCTCTTGTCCAAGGCGATGGCGCATCTGTATCTGGACGAGCCCGACGCCGCGGCGAGAGCGTTCGAAGCCGCCGTCGAGGGCGCGATCGCGATGGAGCGGAGGGAGACGGAACGCGCGGGCGGAGGCGGCGGCGGCGACGACGCGACCGACGACGTCGACCCGCACAGAGCCGGGCACGTCCCCGTCAGAACCAGCTTCGCGAGGATTCTCGAGGCGTGGCCCAGGGCGCTGTACGGAGGCGCGGACGTCCCCGAGGACGCGCCGAGCTCGAGCGAGCTGAGACGACGCGTCGAGGCCATGCTGCGGGGCGCCGCGGGGGGCGACGACCGCGACGGCTTCTTCGCGGACGTCGACGCGATGTTCGAGGGCGTGTCGCACGGGGGGCGCGAAGACGGGGAGGAGGAGACGGAGGAGGAGGGCGGGGGCGAAGGGGGTGGGGGAGGAGGCGAAGACGGCGCGTCGGAAGACGCGCCAAAAGCGAGTCCTTGACGACGCACGCGCGGCGTTAGCGTTATTCATTCATCATTCCGCGTTGCCTCAGCTCCTCCGAACATGTTCGCGGTGCTGTTCACCGCGTTCGCGTCCCTCCCCATCTTCTCCAGCTTCTCGCTCGTGGTGAAACCGTTCAGACCCGCGATCGCGGCGCCGATGATGTCGCTCGTGCACGCCTCCTCCACCTTGCACGTCGGCGGCGTCGGGACGTCTTGCGAGTTTCGCAGGATGAAGTTTTCGGACTGCGCGCGCGCGTACTCGCGTCGATCGCCGTCGCAGTCCATCATCCCGCCCTCGCACTTCATGCGCATCGCGTCGTCGCGGGAGTCCATGTACTGCTTCACCGACGGGTCCGCGATGACGAGGTCGATCGCGGACGCGGTTTGGGGCCCCAGGGTCAGGGTCAGCGCGGCGAGGGACGCGGCGACGCGGCCTCGCCATGGCGGACGCGCGTCGGATTTTGACGCCTCGGACGCCTGGTGGGACGCTTCGGACCGCGCGACGGCGACGGCGCGCGCGGTGGCGCGGGAACGTCTGCGCGCGACGCGATTCGAGGGAGGCGCGCGCGATGCGCTGAGTGTCGTCGCGCGGACGTGATGAACGAGCGTCGGCATCGCGCGTGGGGACGTGCGCCGCGCGATGGGATACGCGCGCGCCGAGCGTATCTTTTCGAGCTGTCGCTGTCGTCGAACGTCCTCCGTCCGAGGAGAAAACGCTTCAGATTCATTCGCCCTCGTCACTCTCGGACGCACCATGGACGGCCGCGGCGCCGTCGCCGCCGCGAGC
>Ga0209630_10003823_pt1 | contig 13534 bp, 14 predicted proteins | sample COG_01_FD_184745 | JGI IMG/M metagenome (GOLD analysis project Ga0209630, IMG submission 184745) | Pelagic Microbial community sample from North Sea - COGITO 998_met_01 (SPAdes) (version 2) | ecosystem: Environmental > Aquatic > Marine > Neritic zone/Coastal water | place: Helgoland, sampling... | reverse complement strand
AAGGTATTCCGACAGCTGTTCATTACCCAATTTGCTTAAACAAACAACCTGCTACAAAGACAAGTGAATTCAATCTGTGTGTTGCAGAAATACTGGCCAATAAAGTGATGAGTTTGCCGATGCACCCATATCTCAACAATTCAGATATTTCATGTATTGTAAAAAAATTTATGCAGTTTAGCTGAAGTTTTTTTCAAATGTTTTGGTCGGCAGTAAGATTCAGACCATGCTCAACGAGAAGCTGCACACAATGTCAACAAATATGAACCATACAGCTAACCACTTTACAGGAATTAGAAGATATATTTATTTGCTTAATGCATATTTTATAAAAAAAACTTAAAGATTAAGACGTCCAAAGAAAGAGTATAAATTAAATGAATTGCCGAGTTTACCCGTGTTAAACCTTAAAGAGTTAGCTAGAGGGTCCACAACTTATTTTATAGCGAATGTTATTAACGCCGCTGTTCCTTTCTTGTTATTACCTACACTAACAAGGGTATTAACAACATCTGAATATGGACTAGTAGCTTCTTTCGTCACAATTATTAGTGTCCTGTCAGCATTTTCAGGATTGAGCCTGCATGGCATCGTAAGCATAAAATATTTTGATAAAAAAATTAATCATCCCTGTTTTGCAGGTAACTGCTTAATACTTTTCACGACAACTACGACAATTATTTTAATATTTATTTATTTCTCAAGCGATTACTTAATAAAAGTAACAAAACTTTCACAAGATTGGATTTTAATTGCTGTCTTAGCTTGCTTAGCGCAACTTATTTCTCAAATTAGATTAGTGCTTTGGCAGGTGAAAAATAAGCCAGTTAAATATGGTATTTTTCAAATATTACAAACAACGGTGAATCTAACACTATCTTTGATATTAGTAATATATTTACAAATGGGCTGGGAAGGACGAGCTTCTGGAATAGTTATAACATTTATTTCTTTTGGGATGATAGCTTTATATAGCTTAGTGCGAAGCAGGCTAGTTATATTCAATATAAATTGGTCTTACATCAAAATAGCATTGCGTTTTGGGATTCCTTTGATTCCTCACACTATTGGAGGCTTGTTGATAGTATTGGGCGATAGGTTTATTATTGCTTATTTTTTAGGTGTTGATGAATTAGGTCTATATTTTGTTGGTATACAGGTTGCGCTGGTATTGAGTGTAGCAATAGATGGATTTTCAAAAGCCTATCTCCCATGGCTTTCCGCTAAATTACCTACTGCTTCTCAGCAAGAAAAAAAAGCAATTGTTCATTTAACTTATAAATTGTTTATTGGAATTATTGCAAGTGCAACGATTTATTCCTTTTTTGTTTATCACTTATTTCCGTTAATTTTAGGTAGCAATTTCGTATCGATTCGGCCTTATATTCCCTGGATGATATTCTCTGCTGCATTTATGGGTATGTATAGATTAGTAGGCATTTATATTTTTCATTCTATGAAAACAGAATATTTATCCCTGATTACTATAACTGCTGGAACGCTACATGCAATAATATGTTACTTTATGGTTAAAGAATATGGAATTTTAGGGGCTGTTCAGGCCAGCTGCCTAGCAAGCATAGCAACTTTTTTATCCACTTTGATAATTTCAGAAAGACTCTACCAAATGCCTTGGTTTAAAAGATGCTAAAATTTTGATAGTGACAGATAGCCTAGGATTGCCTCGAGAAAATGGACAATATGAAAGCACTTGGCCAATAATCATTAAACAACAATTTGCAGATTAGGAATATATAACCCTTAAGTATTGGCGACATGACAAGCTCTGAACTAGTTTCACAGTTGTCATATTACGATAAATTTGAACCGATACTTGTCATTATTCAAGATGGTATTGTCGATTGTGCACCTCGAGCAGCAAAAAAAATGAAACTTTTCTAAAGTTATCGCTTAAATTAACCACTAAATTAAATAAGAGATTTGGCGATAAGTTATTAAGTTTTTTAATAAAATACCGATTTACCTCTTATGGTCCAATTGATTTATTTAAAAAAATATTGAGAAAGTGAAATCAAAATTTTTATGCCCTGTTCTATGGGTTGAAATTGTATCTGCGACCTATCTCGAGGATCACCTGCCTGGAGCATTGAGGAAGATAGCTAATTATAACAATGCATTGGATGACATGTATAATGCAAACTTCGTAAAATTACCGACTATTGATGATAGTTGTTTTATAACGGACGGCCATCATCTGAGCACTAAGGGTCACAAAGAAGTTGCTAATTATCTATGCGCTAAAATTTTAAGTGTTTTAAATAAGACAACCCATAGAGATTGATGACTTATAAAAAGTAATAATGTTTAGTGAATGTTGAAATCAGAAATAATACACTTGAAATATAAATTTAAGGCATATCATACAAATGAATTCCATATTAGAGCTGATAGACAGAAAATACGAGCTGTTTAGACAAGATGTAGAGAAATATGATGTCGAACTGTCATATATTGTGAAACACTCAAGTTTCTTGGTGCTAGGAGGGGCCGGTTCCATTGGTCAAGCAGTCGTTAAAGAAATTTTTAAGCGAAATCCAAAAAAACTTCATGTTATCGATATTAGTGAAAATAATATGGTAGAGCTTGTAAGGGATATCAGAAGTTCTGAGGGCTATATAGATGGAGATTTTGAGACATTTTCTCTTGACATCGGTTCTATAGAGTATGATTTATTTATCGATAGCGATGGTCAATATGACTATGTCTTAAACTTATCAGCGTTGAAGCATGTCAGAAGTGAAAGAGATCCTTTTACATTAATGCGTATGATTGATGTAAATGTAAGAAATACAGATAAGACTATTTCTCAATCAATAAAATATGGTGTAAAAAAATATTTCTGCGTATCGACAGACAAAGCAACAAATCCTATTAACATAATGGGTGCTTCAAAACGTATTATGGAAATGTATTTAACCAGAAAAAGCACACAAATTGATACATCAACAGCACGATTTGCAAATGTCGCTTTTTCTGACGGCTCCCTGTTGCATAGCTTCAACCAGCGGATAAAAAAGCAACAACCGATTGTTGCACCAGTGGATATTCAACGGTATTTTATTACACCAAAAGAATCTGGTGAGCTTTGCTTAATGAGCTGTATCTTTGGTAAAAATCGAGATATTTTTTTTCCGAAACTTCATGAAGAATTGCACTTAATACCATTTTCAGAAATAGCCACAAGACTTCTAGATAGGCTGGGATTTCGCGCTCGTGTCTGCGAAACCGAAGAAGAGGCTAGACAGCTTATTGCAAGCTTACCCAAAAAAGGAGAGTGGCCATGTTTATTTAGCGAAAGTGACACAACTGGTGAAAAGTACTTCGAAGAGTTTTTTACAGATAAGGAGAAAGTTGACTTCTCATTATTTAAAAATATCGGTGTTATTAAAAATAATCCAAATTATGATGAAAGGAAGCTGACCTTTTTTGATGACGAAATTCAGAGGATGCGACTGAATAAACATTGGACAAAAAAACAAATTTTAGAATTACTTAAAAAAACTTTACCAGAATTTTCTCACAAAGATACTGGTAAATACCTCGAGGGTAAAATGTAGTGGAATGTATAGATGAGGTAATTAAGTTCATAAAAAAATTATTTGATAGTGATGAAATACTAGCTCTTCACCAGCCGGTATTCATGGGTAATGAAAAAAAATATCTGAACGAATGCATCGATACTACATTTGTATCATCAGTTGGCAAATTTGTTGATCGTTTCGAAAATATGATCAAAGTTTATACAGGCGCTAAATATGCTATAGCCAGCGTCAATGGTACAGCAGGACTACATGTGGCGCTCAAGTTGGTTGGTGTACAGAGAGGTACGGAAGTAATTACCCAGCCCCTAACTTTTGTAGCTACTTGTAATGCAATTAGATATTGTGATGCAAATCCAATTTTTGTTGATGTAGATATAGATACTATGGGCCTGAGTCCAAATAGCTTGCAAAAATTTATTGATGAATACACTGAGCAGCGAAATGGATACTGTTTTAACAAAAAAACAGGAAACAAGATATCAGCAGTGCTGCCGATGCATACTTTTGGCAGACCTTGTAGGATAAAAGAGATTGCGGATATCTGTAAGGAATTTAACCTGGCTTTAGTGGAGGATGCTGCAGAAAGTTTGGGAAGTTATTATCAAGAGCAACATACAGGTACATTTGGAGAATTTGGTGTTTTTAGCTTTAATGGTAATAAAGTTATTACTTCCGGAGGTGGGGGGATAATTGTTACGAACGATCCTACATTAGCAAAAAAGGCTAAACATATTACTACTACAGCTAAGTTGGCGCATCCATATGAATTTATTCATGATGATGAGGCGTTTAACTACCGCTTACCGAATATTAATGCAGCTCTTGGTTGCGCCCAAATGGAAAGTTTAGACATTATATTGGACAACAAGCGACTTCTTGCAGAAGAATACAATGCTTTTTTCGAAGAAAAAAGCATTGTATTTGCTAAAGCTCTCAACGAAACAAAACAAAATCATTGGCTTAACGCAATTTTGCTTGAAAACAAGTCAATTCGAGATGACTTTTTGAATCAAACAAATGATGCGGGTGTTATGACGAGGCCAATATGGCGCTTAATGAACAAATTAAAAATGTTTAACAAATATCATACAGATGATCTTGAGAATGCTCTTTGGTTAGAGGAGCGTGTTGTTAATATTCCAAGTGGAGCTAGGTTTTGAAATCAAAGTTAATTTTAGTGGGTGGTGGTAGTCACTGCAATTCATGTATTGATGTAATAGAACAATGTGATAATTTTGAGATAGTTGGGATTTTAGATAGTAAAAAATGTCTTGGTGAAGATTTATTGGGGTATAAAATTATCGGCAGGGATGATGATATCCATAATTTAGCCCAGCAGGACTACCAATTTTTGGTAACAGTAGGGCAAATAGGAATACATGAGCTACGAAAAAATATATTTAATAAATTGCAAAATGCAAATGCTCGAATAGCAACTGTTGTTTCACCTAGAGCGTATGTTTCAAAACATGCCAATATCGGATTAGGATCGATTATTATGCATGATGTTCTGATAAATGCTCGAGTAAATGTAGGGATGAACTGCATAATAAACTCTAAAGCACTTATTGAGCATGATGCTGTCATAAAATCGCATTGCCATATTTCTACATCTGCAGTGCTGAACGGTCAAACAATGATTGGTGAGGGTTCATTTTTAGGTAGTAACGCCGTGTGTATAGAGGGCACGGTCATTCCTCCTAAATCGTTTATAAAGGCAAACTCGTTATTTAAAGGTCAGCAAAAATGAGGCCTGTATTTATAATTGCTGAAGCAGGAGTTAATCATAATGGTGATATAGATTTAGCCAAACAGTTGATAGATAAAGCTGTTGAGGTTGGTGCAGACGCGGTAAAATTTCAAACATTTAAGGCTATCAATTTTGTCAGTAAGAATGCAAAAAAAGCAGAATATCAGAGTAGATTAACTTTAGAGAACGAAAGCCAGCTCCAAATGTTAAGCAAACTAGAATTGAATCTACAGGCACACCAGGAATTGATGTCTTACTGTAAAATGCGAAAGATTTTATTCTTATCAACACCTTTTGATCACGAAAGTATCGAAATATTAAATAAACTTGGAATGGAAATATATAAAATCCCAAGCGGGGAGATCACTAATTTACCCTATTTGCGTTATGTAGGTTCATTGCAAAAACAGATTATTTTATCCACAGGCATGTCTGATCTATCAGAAGTCAAAGCAGCTCTTAATATTTTAGTCAGCTCTGGCACGAAAAAAAATCATATAACGATATTGCATGCTAATACCGAATACCCAACCCCAATGAGAGACGTTAACCTCAAGGCAATGTTAACTATTAAATATGAGTGTGGCGTAGAAATAGGTTATTCAGATCATACTGTTGGCATAGAGGTTGATATCGCTGCGGTAGCAATGGGTGCTCGGATTATTGAAAAACACATGACATTAGATAAAACGATGCCAGGCCCTGACCATAAAGCAAGTATTGAACCTCACGAATTTAAAGCAATGGTTGAAGCCATCAGGAATGTCGAGATAGCCCTTGGTAACGGGGAAAAAAAGCCAAGTAAGAGTGAGTTAAAAAATATACATATTGTGCGAAAAAGTATTGTTGCCAAACGAACAATCAATGAGGGAGAAGTTTTTACTACTGATAATGTTACTATTAAAAGACCAGGAAATGGCATAAGTCCGATGGAGTGGGATAAGATAATTGGCACAAATGCAAAAAGGTTGTTCAGGGAAGACGATCAAATATGTTAAGACGAATTTGTGTTGTTACAGGTACCAGAGCTGAATATGGATTGTTCTTACCAATTCTTAGGAGAATAAAAGCATCGAAAGATTTAACACTTCAATTAATTGCGACAACGATGCATACTTCAGAAGAATTTGGCTTTACTTATCAGCAAATTGAGCAAGATGGTTTTGTAATTAACGAAAAAGTAGAAAACCTCCTCGCTGCTGATAGCAAACAAGCAAAAGCAAAGTCCTCAGGGTTAGCAACTATACTGTTGTCCGATGCTTATTCGCGATTGCAACCAGATGTCATATTATTATTGGGAGATAGGTTCGAGACACATGCTGCAGCTACAACAGCTATGTTAATGAACATCCCAATTGCTCACATTCATGGTGGGGAGGTCACGGAGGGAGCTATTGATGAAAAAATACGACATTCAATTACAAAAATGGCTCAAATACACTTTACATCCACAGAGAGATACAGAGCAAGGGTGATTCAGCTGGGAGAGGAGCCAAAGAATGTATTTTGCACTGGTGCCCCAGGAATTGATAATGTGCAAAATATGTTACTCCTAGAAAAAGAAGCTTTAGAAAAAAAATTACAGTGGAAAATCAGTGAGCCATTTGCACTTTTTACATTTCATCCCGAAACACTCAGTGACTTTGATTCAGAGTTACGAATACAAGCAATTTTAAAAGTATTAGATCATTCTGGTATAAATATACTTTTTACATATGCAAATGCTGATGATGGTGGAAGAATTATAAATAAAAATATTGAGCAGTTGGTTGCCACTGATACAAAAAAATATCATGTTATAAAAAGCCTGGGGCAACTTAAGTACCTATCTGCGATGAAGCTTGCTAATCTGATCATAGGAAATAGTTCTAGCGGTGTTATTGAGGCGGTAAGCTTTAAAAAGCCAGTAATCAACATAGGAAACAGACAAACTGGTCGTTTGCAAAGTGGGAATGTTATTAATGTTGAACCAAATCAATTGAGCTCTGCGATTAAGAAAGCGTTATCAGACGAATTCTTGTCTCTTTGCTCTAAGAAAACAAATATTTATGGTGTGGGTGATGCGGCACAAAAAATTGTGCAAGTAATCAAGAATCACGACCTGAGTTGCGTTAAAAGGTTTCACGATCTATGAAAATTGTCGAAAAGATTAAACTGAACCCGAATGCAACTATTAAAGACGCATTACAAATTATAGATTCCGGTTCGATGAAAATTGCACTTGTTTTAGATGAAAAGAATAAGCTTTTAGGGACAGTTAGTGATGGGGATATTCGTAGAGCCTTATTGAACGGATTGACTATAACAGACCCTATCAGCACAATTATTCAAAATAATCCTGTTGTCTGTAATAACAATGACTCAAAAGAGACTATTTTAAAAATTGCTTTGGAAAAGAAGATCTATCAAATTCCAATAGTAGACTCGAATGGAGCCTTAATCGGAATAAGCGAGATCGATGAGCTCTTATCACCTACAGAACACAATAACAAAGTAGTGCTTATGGTGGGTGGATTAGGGTCAAGACTGAGACCCTTAACTGATAATATACCGAAACCATTATTGGAAGTGGGCAACAAGCCAATTCTAGAAATAATTATTTCCAATTTTGCTAAATGTGGCTTTAAGAAAATCATTTTATGTGTAAATTATAAGTCCAAAATGATTGAAGATTATTTTGGCACCGGTGAGTACCTTGGTGTTGAAATACAATATGTTCACGAAACTAAACGTATGGGTACTGCAGGCGGACTGAGTCTGTTAAAAGAAGAGTTAAATGACCCATTCTTTGTAATGAACGGAGATTTATTAACAAATATCAATTTTGAACATATGCTGAATTATCATATTGAAAATAAATCGATAGCGACGATAGGAGTCAAAGAATACGATTTTCAAGTCCCTTACGGTGTCGTTCAAATGCAAGAGCAACGTGTGATGAAAATAGTAGAAAAACCAATGCATAAGTTTTTCATTAGTGCGGGTATATATATTCTTAATAGTCAGGCGCTAGAAATTATTCCTTGTGACACTTTTTATGATATGCCCAGCTTGTTTGAAGCTTTGTTATCTCAAAATAAAGTAGTTAGCTCATTCCCAATTCGTGAATACTGGATGGATATAGGAAAAATCAGTGATTATGAGCAAGCGAATGATGAATATAGTAATTATTTTAAGGAGAGTGAATGAAACTTATTGCAGAGACTGCATGGCATCATGAAGGTGATTTTAAGTTCATGGAAAATTTAGTTATTGAAATATGCACCAAAACTAAGGCTGATATTGTCAAGCTTCATATTACACTTGATTTAGATGAATACATGGAGAAAAAACATCCTTCTTATAACGTCATAAATTCGTGGCTTTTTAGTAAAGAACAGTGGACACACCTTATAAAAATCATACGAAAAAATAAAAAAGAACTAATGTTGTTGGTTAATGATCTGGCAGCAATAGATTTTGCGTTTAATTTTTCGCCGGAATATATTGAGATCCATTCGGTATGCCTCAATGATATTTTTTTGCTAAATAAGCTGAAAAAGCATATAAAAACTGATGTGAAGGTCGTCTTGGGTGTAGGGGGAACAAGTATTGAGGAAATAGAGTATGCAGTGAATTATTTAGAGCATCCTAACATTTTGATGATGTTTGGCTTTCAAAATTATCCAACTGTATATCACGATATAAATTTGGGTAAAATTCGGCGCTTAATGAAGTTGTTCAGTGGTGCAGAGTTCGGTTATGCGGACCATACTGCATGGGATAGCCCGCAAAATGAGTTAATTACATTATTGGGTGCTGCAACTGGGGTGGGTTATATAGAAAAGCATGTTACCACCATGTATGGTGAAGAACGCACAGATTGGTCGGCAGCTATATCAATAAAAATGTTTAGAGATTTAGCAAAAAAAGTTGAAATTCTAGAGAAACTTGAAGGCGATGCCAGTTTGGCTATGAATCAAGGTGAACTTGAGTACTCAAAATTTGGTCTTATGAAAAAAGCTGCTGTTCTTAAAGTAGAGGTCCATGCTGGCGAGAGACTAACAAAAGAAAAAATAAGATTTACTCGAACGAAATCACTCTCAGATCTATCTCAATTAGATGTAATCCAATCATTTGGAGTTAAAGTAACTAAATTTTTGCCCGTAGGTACTGTGCTAACAAGCAAACTATTGCAGCGGGAAATAGGATGAAGATAGGATTTTTGATTACAGCAAGATTAAAATCTAGCAGGTTAAAGCTTAAATTACTTAAACCATTAAATAACAAAACAGTCATAGAGCATGTCATTAAGCGAGCAAAAACTATACAAAAATGTGATGAAGTTGTTTTATGTACATCCCAGTTAAGCCAAGATTCACCACTCGTAAAAAAAGCGCTAAAAAATGATATTTCTTATTATACAGGTTCCGAGGAAGACGTATTACAGCGATTGCTAAAAGCTACAGAACTATTTAAGTTAGATTATTTTATCGGTATTACTGCTGATAATCCTCTGTTTTCAACTTATCATGCAAACCTATTGGTAGACTTAATTTTAAGTAATCCAGATGTAGACTTCGCCTACACTTCAGGTATGCCCATCGGACTAAATGTGTATGTGATTAAAGCAAAAGCACTTAAAACTGTATGTGCATATAAAGAGGAAAAAGATACTGAAATATGGGGTTACTTAATTAATAGGCCAGAGATTTTTAACATCACTGAATTACCAGTAAATGAACAATATATTATCAAGGGGATTGATAGACTAACTCTAGACTATCAAGAGGATTATGAGCTGTTCAAGAGAATATTTGGAGCATTTGATAAAGATGAAGTTATTGATATTCTTGATGCCTATGAATTTCTAGACGCAAATAAGGAACTTAAAGAATTAAATAATCATAAGGAGCAACTCGATATTTCAAAAGAAGCAAAAATACGTATTTCGAAATTTTTTGAAATGAATAAAGAACGAATTCTGGCGATTAAAGAAGAAATTTATAAGGCCTAGAGGCTTAATTTTTAAATTTTTAGTTTACTTAAAAAATTATAGCCACGTATGACCGCTATTTTTGTGTCAAAGAGGTATCAGGTTATACATTGGAAGTCCCCGAGACAAACATGTTGTCCATGCTGGTAACGAGTCAAAATAAATTTCAATAAGCAGTAAGTGATGAACAAGTGATTCGTTTTGATCGTAACGTGATGACAAGGTCAAAATTAGATATCGGGCAACATAATGGAAGAAGAAATTAAATGCTTTCAAGAATAAGTATTTCGTCAAACTTTAAGTCATTTCTAAAAAATCTAAAGATTATCAGGTTGTTAGCGATGCGCGATAACTGGATAGATCGTTTAGGAAAGTGTGATGTGCTATTGCTTGGCCATGAAAATGATAGAGGTTATATTGTCGATGGAAAATACTATAGCCAAATAATTGATTCATTAAGGTTTTACTTGGAATGTAATAACATTTCATGTGAATCAGTGTCTCTACCATTTAAAAAAAATCGTAGTTTTATAGACTATTATCCCTACAGTATATTGGATAGGGAAATTTTGTGGCAAATTTTATGTAGTGCCATTTTATCATTTTTTCAAAATAAAAAAAAATTCAGGGACGTCAGTTTTTTGAGAGTAAAAAAAGTATGGATAAAAATTCTCAGGAGAAGCTGTCCATCGACTGTCATAGCTATACTTCCACACAAAAGTCTTTGCGCGGCTTGTTTTGAATTAGGCATTAATATTTACGATTATCAGCATGGCGGTGTAGCTTGGACGCATCCACTGCATATTGCTAAATTTGATAACGAAACAACAAGAGAAAAGTTACCGACTGGATATTTATGTTGGAATGAGGGTAGTGCAAGTCGACTCCGAAATTGGAATAGCCAATATCACTTAAGCGTCATAGTGTTAGGACACCCATGGCTTAATCGTTTTATTAGTCATGATAAGAATGATAAGTTGATTAAGCGAGATAAACACACACACCGTTTTTCTGCTAACGACAGAAAAAATATATTAGTTACATTGCAACCTAAATTAGATTATCTATACCCGAATTTTTTTAAAAAAAATGAAATTATCAATTCGATTTTAGCGGGGGTGATAAAAAAATCAAAAGAAGTGAACTGGTTAATTAGATTACACCCCATGCAAGCTAGAGACCCTAGTTTGAAAGCTAAAATTACTGAACAATTTGCAGAAAATAGTAATGTGTTAATAACCTGGCCTACTAAAGCACCATTACCAATCGTTATAGCTCAATGCGTTGGGCATATAACATGGAATTCTGCGGTAATAGTCGAAGCAGCAATGCTTGGAGTGAGAAGTTATTTGTTAAACCCCGTTGACCTCTTTGATCCAAAATTAGTAGGTATTGAAGGAATGAGTGAGAAGCAAATAATACAATCTTCCCTGCAGTACAATTTTGTATTTGAAGAGAAAATGGGAATGGTTGAAAGAGCTATAAAAGAGCCTCAAGAAGAGCATATAAAAAAATGGGTAAAAAAAGTTTCAGTGGAGCCTGACGCCCCAGAAGACAGAACAAAATTGTTTGATACACAAGGATTATTAAACCTCGTAAAATAAAAATCAATTATCAAATTTTAGACAGAAAGTATAAACTGGAATCAAGTAACCCAAAAAAAGAATGGCTAGAGCAATTGATCGCATGCATTGAGGAAACATTAGTTGGGGTATCTAAAATGAGTGCAGAGCTAATAGTTAAAAAAACTCTGCAGATGGGTGTTAGAAGATTCAATAGTTAAATTTTCTATTTCTACTAGAGCAGAGAAAATTTGGGGTTGATAAAAGAAAATTACATTTTTCGACACTAATCATTATGGGTCAGATGTCTAGAGAAGAAGCACTTGAGAGTCTTGATGAATTGCCGTACGCCGCCGAGAAAGAGCTTGAAGAGGACAAAAATATTTTATAAAAAAAATGGGTTGGACAGAAGCCCAATTAGTTGATTATATTAGTCGAGCTGAAGTGAGCCATTCTTCCTATCCATCGGAAAAAAAATGTGGGAGTTTTTTTAAAGATGTACAAGCTTTTTTTTATTGAAATAGCTATGATCATTAAATTTAATATGCAGCTTCATAAGATATGAACAATAAAAATAATGCAATAGGGTATTTCATAGGAATTACAAAACATGTTTGCTAGCTTAATACATCTTTTTCTGCAAGAGCCTGAAGATTAAGATGCCTATTTCTGTGTTATATATCCATCATAGTGGTCGTTTCGGTGGTGCCTCTCGAAGTTTATTGGAGATGATTGAAGCTATTCCTGATAAAGAGATTGAACCCTTTTTATTAACACAAACTGGTCGAGTTGGAGCGGTATTTCGTGAACGAGGTATCGATGTAATTGAAACAGTTGGGCTCTCTCAGTTTGATCACACACGCTACGGCTACTATCGCTCCTTCAGGTGGTTAATTTTATTTAGAGAGATATTTTATTTTCCATTTTTGGTTTTGGCCATAATTAAAGCAAGACTTAAATGGAAAACTATTGAAATCGTTCATATCAACGAAATTACCAATATTCCTTCTATTATCTTAGTAAAATTATTTTTTAAATGCCCGATATTCATACATGTTCGATCAGTGCAGCAAAATGAAGACTGTCCTTATAGAAAAAAGTTAGTAACTTGGATATTAGGTTTAGCAAAAAAAATCATTGCAATTGACCTAAGAGTTAGAAATAGCCTACCAATAGAACATGAGGTTCATATTATTCATAATGGACTTAATAAAATAAATGATAATAAAATAGCTAAATATTTTCAAAAGGGTAATTTTAAAAAAGAAGTAATGACAATTGCTTTCATCGGAAGCTTATCAAAAATGAAAGGCATTTATGAGCTTTTAGAGGCAGCAAAACTTTGTGCCGAGCGAAAAGTAAATGTGAAAATTTTAATAGTTGGCGAAAAACCCAAAAAGGCTTCGGGAGTTAAGTCATATATTTTTTGTAAACTAAACTATACTTCAAACGTCAGCGACTTTTGCGAAAATTTCATTACGAAAAATAGTTTAGGAGACTTTATCGATTTTTGTGGTTTTACGCTGGAAATAGAAGACATACTTAATGACACTGATGTGGTTTGTTTTCCTTCACACTTAAATGCTGTCGGTAGGCCGGTCATAGAGGCAGCATTGCATAAATTACCTAGCATAGTTGCTATTGACGATGAGGAGGATGATATGATTTTTCATCAAAAAACAGG
>Ga0209630_10003821_pt1 | contig 13536 bp, 16 predicted proteins | sample COG_01_FD_184745 | JGI IMG/M metagenome (GOLD analysis project Ga0209630, IMG submission 184745) | Pelagic Microbial community sample from North Sea - COGITO 998_met_01 (SPAdes) (version 2) | ecosystem: Environmental > Aquatic > Marine > Neritic zone/Coastal water | place: Helgoland, sampling... | reverse complement strand
AGTTATTTTTGCTAAATCTTCCTCACATGATTTTAATATTTTTGAATCATTTCCATCTAAGCCTAAACCCATATTTAATACAATTTTTTCGATTTTTGGTCCCATGTATACATTCTTAAATCCAAATTGAGACTTTAAGGCTGGTTGAATTTCTTTATAATAAAGTTCTTTTAATCTTGGTGTCATTATTTTTTAGCCTCAGTTTTTTTACTTTTTGATTTCTCATCAATTAATTTAAGATTAGATAAATGAATGAAACTCTCTTTAGAAAAAATTCCACCTTTTTTTTCTTTAGTTGTTTTAACGTGTTTCTTAACCATATTAATTTCTTTAACTTTAGCTCTATTATTTGGCCTATCAATTTCAATTACTTCACCTTCTTTTTTTTTGTCTTTTCCTGATAAAATTCGAACTTTTAATCCTTTTTTAATCATTATAAAACCTCTGGTGCTAATGAAATAATTTTCATTTGCCCTTTATTTCTTAATTCTCTAGTTACTGGACCAAAAATTCTTGTTCCTACTGGTTCACCTTTATCATCTACTAATACCGCTGCATTGTTATCAAATTTTACTTTAGATCCATCATCTCGATGAATTCCTTTTTTAACCCTAACAACAACAGCCTTGTGAACTGAACCTTTTTTAACTTTTCCCTTAGGTATAGCTTCTTTAACAGCTATAACAATAGTATCACCTATGCTCGCATATCTTCTTTTAGACCCACCTAAGACTTTAATGCATTCAATTCTTTTAGCACCAGTGTTGTCAGCAACATTTAATTCTGTTTGAACTTGAATCATTATTTTGTGTTCTCCATTACTTGAAATTTTTTATTTTTAGAAAATGGCTTACTTTCTATAATTGATACTTTATCACCTGTTTTAAATTTATTGTTTTCATCATGTGCATTATATTTTTTTCTAACTTTAATTACTTTTTTTAATAGTGGGTGAGAATATTTTCTCTCAACTAAAACTGTTATAGTTTTGTTTGGTTTATCACTTACAACTACACCTGTTAATATTTTCTTAGGCATTTAATTTTCCTTTTAAAATTGTTTTTAATCTTGCTATTGTTTTTCTAGTTTCATTTATCTTTGCTGGATTTGTTATTTGTGAATTCATTTTTTGAAATCTAAAATTAAATAAATCTTTTTTAAATTTATCAATATTTTTCAAAACTTGATCTTTTGATAATTTTTTAATTTCTTGTTTTTTCATGTTATGCAAATCTCTTAATAGTTTTTGTTTTAATAGGTAATTTTGCTGAAGCCTTATATAAAGCCTCTTTTGCAATTTGTTCTGAAACTCCATCAACTTCAAATAAAATTCTTCCTGGTTTAACTCTACATGCATAAAATTCTGGTGAACCTTTTCCTTTACCCATACGTACTTCAATAGGTTTTTTTGAAACTGGTATATTTGGAAAAACTCTTGTCCAAACACGTCCTTGTCTTTTCATATGTCTTGTAAGTGCAACTCTAGCAGCTTCAATTTGTTTTCCAGTTACTCTATCTGGAGTAAGAGCTTTAAGTGCATAAGATCCATAATTTATTCGAATAGCTCTTGATGCAGTTCCGTGAATTCTACCTTTATGAGCTTTTCTCCATTTTGTTCTAACTGGTTGTAACATCTATTGTTTTTCCTCTTTTGGTGTAATCTTATTTGTTTCTTGATTAAATTCTTTTGCAAAAACTTCGCCTTTATATATCCAAACCTTAATTCCAATTATTCCATATGTAGTTAAAGCCTCTGCTTCTGCATAATCTATATCTGCCCTCAATGTATGTGAGGGTATACTGCCATCTCTTAACCATTCAGTTCTAGCTATTTCATTTCCTCCCAATCTTCCACTTATAGAAACCTTTATTCCTTTTGCACCTAATCTCAAACATGACTGCATTGCTCGCTTCATTGCTCTTCTATAAGAAATTCTTTTTACTAATTGTTGAGCGATATTTTCAGCGACTAAATATGCATTTGTCTCTGGTTTTTTAACTTCTTTAATATTTAAGGTTACCTCATTTTTTGTAAATTTTGATAAATTGTTTTTAATTTTATCAATATCACTACCTTTTTTTCCTATAACAAATCCTGGTCTAGAAGTATAGATTGTAACATAACATTTATTTGCTGTTCGTTCGATCATAACTTTTGATACACCTGAGTTAATAACATTTTTTTTTATATAGTCTCTTATCTTAAAATCTTCGATTAAATAATTACCGAAATCTTTCTTTTTTGCGTACCATACAGAGTCCCAACCTCTATTGACACCTAATCGAAAACCTACTGGATTAACTTTTTGTCCCATGACTCTCCATTTTTTTTGCTTCTGATAAAATAATTGTAACACTTGAATAAGGTTTTAAAATTGGTGCAGCTCTTCCTTTTGCTCTTGGTCTAAATCTTTTCATCGTTATTTTTTTTCCACAATAAGCTTCTTTTACTATTAATTTATCAATGTCATATTGAAAGTTGTTTTCAGCATTAGCAACAGCTGAGCTAATTGTTTTTCTAATATCCTTAGTAATTCTTTTTTCAGAGAACTGTAAATCTCTTATTGCAATATCAACTTTTTTTCCAACGATACCTTTTAAAATAGGATTAAGTTTTCTAACACTTGACCTTATGTTGTTATTAATAGATTTAACTATTTTTTCATTATTTTTAATTATTTTCTTCTTTTTACTCATAATTATTTTTTAGCCTCAGCTTCTGCTGGTTTTGCTTTTTTATCAGCTGGTGTGTGTCCAAAAAAAGTTCTTGTTGGTGCAAATTCACCAAGCTTATGACCCACCATATCCTCAGAAATAGTTATTGGAATAAATTTTTTCCCATTATAAATTAAAAAACTCACACCAACAAAATCTGGTAATATTGTAGATTTTCTTGACCAAGTTTTAATGGGTATTTTTTTTGGATCCACTTTATATTTGTCAACTTTTTTAATTAAACTTTGTTCTACAAAAGGTCCTTTCCAAACTGCTCTAGCCATTATTTAGTATCCTTCCTTTTATTTCTTCTCTTAACAATATATTTGTCAGTTCTTTTATTATCTCTTGTTTTCAATCCTTTAGCTGACTGACCTTTAGGAGAAACAGGATGTCTTCCACCAGCTGTTTTACCCTCCCCACCTCCATGTGGGTGATCAACAGGGTTTTTAACCACGCCTCGAGTGTGTGGTCTTCTTCCTAACCATCTTGATCTTCCAGCTTTACCAATTTTAATATTTTTTTGATCTGGATTACTTAGCACTCCTATTGTCGCTAAAGATCTAGAGTCAATTTTTCTAACTTCACCTGAGGCTAATTTTATTAAACTATAATTTCCATCTAGACCACTAATAGTAACTGATGCCCCTGCAGATCTTGCAATTTTACCACCACCACCTGGTTGAATTTCAACATTATGAATGTTTATACCCACTGGGATATCTTGTAGCGGCATACAATTGCCAACTTTTATTTCTTTTTTTGATCCATTTTCAATTTTATCACCTATTTTTATTTTTTGAGGTGCAAGATAATAAGCATGTGAATTATCAGTAAATTTTACAAGCATAATGTAGCAAGATCTATTTGGATCATATTCAATTCTTTCAACAGTTGCTGGCACATCAAATTTTTTTCTATAAAAATCAATGTGTCTATACATTTTTTTATGTCCACCTGCTCGGTTTATCGAAGTAATATGACCATTATTATTTCTACCTTTCATCGCATTTTTTGGTGAAACTAACGTTTTAAAAGGTTTGCCCTTCCATAGACCTGATCTATCAACAAGAATTGTACCTCTGGTAGATTTTGTATATGGTTTAAAAGTTTTTAATGCCATTTTAAATTCCTGTTGTTAGATCAATGCTTTGACCTTTTTTTAATGTTATAATTGCTTTTTTATATCCAGAAACTTTTACTTTTCTACCTCTAGTAAGCTTAGTTCTGTTTTGTTTATTAATTATATTAATTTTTGTTACATTAACTTTAAAAATTTTTTCAATATTATTTTTTAAATTCTTTTTATTTGCACCTGATGGAACCTTAAACACAATTTTATTTTGCTCAGATAAATTTGTAGATTTTTCTGTAACCATTGGTGATAAAATTTTATCGTATAAATGTATCTTATCCATACTAAGCATACCTCTTCTCTAATTCTTTGACCGAAGTTTCTGTAAAGATAATCTTTTTAAACTTAACTATATCAAAAGCACTAAAATGATTAATATCAGTAACCTTAATATTTGGAATATTTCTTATTGATTTTTCAACATTATCTTTTGAAGTTTTATCTAAAATGATTATAGCATTAGATACTTCAAATTTTTTTAAAATCAGGTTCATTTGTTTAGTTTTTTTAATGTGTGTGCTGAAATCGCTAAATATAAGTAAATTATTATTCTTATATTTGTCAGTTATAAGAGATGCTATACTTTGTTTTTTTTCACTTTTATTTAATTTTCTTTTTTTATAAGATAATTCTCCTTTGGGACCATGTGCGATACCACCACCAACAAAAATTGGAGCTTTTCTACTTGCGTGTCTTGCATTACCAGTTCCTTTTTGTGCGTAAATTTTAGACGTCGGACCTGATACTTCATTTTGTTGTTTTGTTTTAGCGTGACGTCCTTTGTAATTAGCATTTGTTTTATACAAAACACTATTAACAAGTTTTTTGTTAATTTTTGATGAAAAGATCTTATCTAAAACTTCAATAGAACTTTTTTTACCGTCTAAATTTAATTTATCTAATTTCATTATTTTTTCTTTTTCTCTGGAGTTTTTTTAGCTAATTCAGCAGCTTGAATTTTCTCGTTTATTGTCATCTTTTTAATATTTTTCACTGATTTTTTAACCAAAACTTCTGAATTTCTAGCTCCTGGTATTGAGCCTTTTAAATAAAGTAATTCATTTTCAAGATCAGTTTTAATAATTTCAATGTTTTGCATAGTTCTTAATTTATCACCCATATGACCAGCCATTTTTTTACCTTTAAATACTTTTCCAGGATCTTGTCTTTGTCCAGTAGAACCATGTGACCTATGTGAAATAGAAACACCATGTGTTGCTCTTAAACCTCCAAAATTATGTCTTTTCATTGCTCCAGCGAAACCTTTACCAATAGTTTTTGATCTAGTATCTACAAATTTAATATCTTTAAATATTTCTAATCCAAACTCATTTCCTTCTTTATAATTTTCAACATTAGCAACTCTGTATTCTTTAAGTTTTTTTTTTGCTTCAGTGTTTTTTTTAGCAAAAAAACCTTTCATTGCTTTTGTAAGTTTTGAATTTTTAATTTTTCCATAACCAAGTTGTACTGCGTTATACCCTCTCTTTTCTTTATCAATTACTTGAATTACTCTTGCTTTTTCCATCTTTAAAACTGTTACTGGAATTAATTGGCCAGATTTATAGAATTCTCTAGTCATACCAATTTTTTTTCCTAATAAAGCTATTTCACTCATGATTATATCTTAATCTCCACATCAACACCTGACGCTAAATCTAATTTCATTAAAGCTTCAACTGTTTGTGGCGTTGGTTCAATAATATCTATCAATCTTTTGTGCGTTCTTGACTCAAATTGCTCTCTACTTTTCTTGTCAATGTGCGGTGATCTTAAAACCGTATATCTTTCAATTCTAGTTGGCAAAGGTATTGGACCCTTAATTGTAGCACCTGTTCTTTTTACTGTATTAACTATTTCCTCAGTTGATGCATCTAAAATTTTGTTATCATAAGCTCTAAGTTTAATTCTTATATTTTGTTTTTCCATATTATCCTGCAATCTTCTTAGTTACTTCGTCTTGTACATTTTGAGGTACTTTTGAATAATGGTCAAAAAACATGGTGTATTGAGCTCTACCTTGAGACATAGACCTTAAGTTATTAATGTATCCAAACATATTTGCTAATGGGACCATCGCTGTAATTACTGTTGCGTTTCCTCTTTGCTCTTGAGTGCTTATTTGACCTCTTCTACTATTTAAGTCTCCAATAACATCACCCATATAATCTTCTGGGGTAACAACTTCAACTCTCATCACTGGTTCTAATAATTTTAAAGTACCTTTTGTACATGCTTCTTTAAAGCAGGCTCTACTAGCTAACTCAAAAGCAAGCACACTAGAGTCTACATCGTGATGTAAACCATCTAAAATTGTAACTTTGTAATCAATTAATGGAAATCCAGCTAATATTCCACCATCTGAAACTGTTTCTATTCCTTTTTCTACACCAGGAATAAATTCTTTTGGTATAGCACCACCTTTAATTTTACTTTCAACAGATCTACCAGCACCAGGTTCTTGAGGTTCTACAAGGAGTTTAACTTTTGCAAATTGTCCTGCTCCACCACTTTGTTTTTTATGAGTGTATTCAACTTCAGAGGCATTTTCTAATGTTTCCCGGTATGCAACTTGAGGGGCTCCTACATTTGCTTCAACTTTAAATTCTCTCTTCATTCGATCAACAATAATATCTAAATGAAGTTCTCCCATACCTTTTATAATTGTTTGACCAGATTCTTCATCTGATGTAACTCTAAATGAAGGGTCTTCTTTAGCTAATCTTCCTAATGCTTCACCCATTTTTTCTTGGTCAGCTTTTGTTTTTGGCTCTACAGCAATTTCAATTACTGGATCTGGGAATTCCATCGGTTCTAATAAAACAGGCTTTTCCTCATCACATAGTGTATGACCAGTAATAGTATATTTTAATCCTGCTAATGCCACAATATCACCTGCATTTGCCTCTTTAATATCTTCTCTTGAATTTGCATGCATAAGAAGCATTCTTCCAACTCTTTCTTCTTTTTCTTTAGATGAGTTATAGATACCTGTGCCAGTTTTGATTGTTCCAGAATAAACTCTAATAAATGTAAGAGAGCCAACAAATGGGTCATTTGCAACTTTAAATGCAAGCGCTGAAAAGCCTGCACCATCTTCAAATTTCATTTCAACTTCATCTTCAGAGCCAGGTTTTGTACCTTTAATAGAACCAATATCTATTGGGCTAGGTAAATAATTTATTACAGCGTCAAGTAAAGGTTGAACACCTTTATTTTTAAATGCAGAACCAGTTAAAACTGGTACAAAACTAAAATTTAAAGTTCCTTTTCTTATACAATTAATTAAATCTTCTTCTTTGATTTCATCACCATTTAAATAAGACTCCATTAATTTCTCGTCTTGTTCAACAGCCATTTCAACTAATTCTGTTCTATATTTTTTAGATATTTCTTTTAAATCATCAGGAATTTCTTTGTATTCCCATTCCGCTCCTAAAGCTTCATTTTTCCAAACTTGTGCTTTCATTTTTACAAGATCTACAACACCACTTAAAGAAGCTTCAATACCAATTGGCACTTGTATAACCATCGGTTTTGCACCTAATCTATCTTTAATCATATCAACACATCTGAAGAAATCGGCACCTGTTCTATCTAATTTGTTAACAAAGCAAATTCTTGGAACTTTATATTTGTCTGCTTGTCTCCATACAGTTTCAGATTGAGGCTCAACACCCGCAACACCATCAAAAACTGCAACTGCTCCATCTAAAACTTTTAATGATCTTTCAACTTCAATTGTAAAATCAACGTGGCCAGGAGTGTCGATAATATTAATTCTGTGGTCTTGCCAAAAACATGTGGTTGCAGCTGAGGTAATTGTTATTCCTCTCTCTTGTTCTTGCTCCATCCAATCCATTGTTGCAGCACCATCGTGGACCTCACCTATTTTGTGACTCTTACCTGTATAATATAAAATTCTTTCAGTAGTTGTTGTTTTGCCAGCATCTATATGAGCCATGATACCAATATTTCTGTATTTATCTAAAGTATGAGTTCTAGGCATATTTTTTTACCACCTAAAATGCGCAAAAGCTTTGTTTGACTCTGCCATTTTATGCACATCCTCTCTTTTTTTAACTGCAGCACCTTTTTTTTCGTACGCATCATAAAGTTCATTAAAAATTTTATCAGACATATGCTTGTCTTTTCTTTTTCTAGCAGAGTCAATCAACCATCTAATTGCTAATGCTTGAGCTCTTTTGTTTTTAACTTCTACAGGAACTTGATATGTTGCTCCACCGACTCTCCTTGATCTAACTTCAACAGTCGGTTTTATGTTGTTAATTGCTTCATTAAAAATGTTTATTGGCTCTTCTTTAGTTTTGGTTTTTATTTTTTCTATTGCATCATAAACTATCTTTGAGGCAACACCTCTTTTACCATCATACATAATATTATTAATTAATTTCGGAATTATAGTTGAGTTAAACTTTGGGTCAGGAACTATATTTTTCTTTGGTTGAGTTTTTTTTCTAGACATTCTTATTTACCTTTTTTAGTTCCATACAACGATCTTCTTTTTTTTCTATTTGCAACACCTTGTGTGTCTAGATTTCCTCTTAAAATATGATAACGAACACCAGGTAAATCTTTAACCCTACCTCCCCTAATTAAAACAACTGAGTGTTCTTGAAGGTTGTGACCTTCTCCTGGTATGTAGGCTGTTACTTCAAATCCATTTGATAATCTCACTCTTGCAACTTTTCTTAATGCTGAGTTTGGTTTTTTTGGAGTAGTTGTATAAACTTTAACACATACCCCTCTTTTTAAAGGTTGCTTTTCTAAAGCAGGAACTTTGTTCCTTGCTAATTGTTTAACTCTTTTTTTTCTCAACAACTGATTAATAGTTGGCATAAATTTTATTTTAATTATTAATATTTTTGAATGAAATAACTGACAGGTTATTCATGGCAGCGTTTAGTGTCTAAAGTTAACACTACATTCCAACCAAAAATATCGCCAAAATACTTAATAATTTGTCTTTGTCAAACTAAAACTAGTTAATTAACTGTTAATTTCTATTGATTTGCTGGGTTTTCAGGCTGCTCAATCTTCTCTTGATCTGATAAAAATTTATTGTCATCTTCAATGGCTTTTTTGTTCCACTTATTCTTAATATTTCCTGTTCCAGCTGGAACTAATCTACCAACAATAACATTTTCTTTTAGCCCATTTAATGGATCAATCTTTCCTTTTATCGCAGCATCAGTTAGAACTCTTGTGGTCTCTTGAAAAGAAGCCGCAGATATAAATGACTCGGTTTGAAGAGAAGCTTTAGTTATGCCCATAAGAACTCTTTCACCTGTTGCTGGTGTTTTACCTTCAGACTTTAACTTTTCATTAATGTTATCAAATTTTATTCTGTCGACAATTTCACCTGGAAGATAAGTAGAGTCTCCACTTATTTTTACTTCAACTTTTTTCAACATTTGTCTTAAAATAGTTTCAATATGTTTATCGTTAATTATTACACCCTGTAATCTATAAACTTCTTGAACTTGATTTACAAAATACTCTGTTAAATTTTTAATACCCATAATTCTTAAAATATCATGAGGTAAAGGTTGCCCATCTAATAAATATTCACCTTTTGTAATTTTTTCACCTTGATTAAAATTAATATGTTTTCCTTTAGGTATTAAATAATTAGATGGCTCTGTACCATCATCAGGTACAATCGATACTCTCTGTTTGCCTCTAACTTCTTTACCAAAAACAACCTGACCATCATTCTCAGCAATGATTGCACTATCTTTTGCTTTTCGTGCTTCAAATAATTCTGCGACTCTTGGCAAACCTCCAGTTATATCTTTTGTTTTTGTAGTTTCTTTGGGCAACCTGGCTATCACATCACCAGCTGAAACTTTTTGACCGTCTTTAACTGATAAAATTGAGTCTGGAACTAAATAATATCTAGCTTCATTGTCGTCAGCTTTTTTTATTACATTACCTTTTTCATCACGAAGAGTTATTCTCGGTTTTAGATCTGAGCTTTTTGATTGCGATCTCCAATCAACAACAGATTTTGAAGAAATTCCAGTAGCGTCATCTGTTGTTTCTTGAATTGATACACCATCAATTAAATCAACATAACTTGCTATACCACTTTTTTCAGCAATAACAGGTGTTGTGTACGGATCCCATTCACAAATTTTTGTATTAGCATTTATTTTATCACCGTTTTTAAAAAATAATTTAGATCCATAAGCAACTTTATAAATTGCTATTTGCACTCCATTAACATCTTCAATAGATAACTGAGTATTTCTACCCATTACAATTAAATTCTTTTTTGAGTCTTCAAGTATATTTGAGTTTATAATTTTAAGGATACCTTCATTCTTAGTTACAATTTGAGATTCTTGTTTAACTGAAGCTGTACCCCCAACGTGAAACGTTCTCATAGTCAATTGAGTACCTGGTTCTCCAATAGACTGCGCAGAAATCATTCCAATTGCCTCACCAACGTGAACCATTTTGCCTCTAGACAAATCTCTACCATAACAAGTTGCGCAAACACCTTCTTTTGAACTACAGGTCATTACTGAAAAAACTTTAAGTGATTTTATGCCAGCTGAGTCAATTTTATCGCATCCAGACTCATCAATCATAGATGTTTTTTTAATTATAATTTCACCTGTTATTGGATGTTTTACATCATAAGCTGTTACTCTTCCTAAAGCTCTTTCTGACAAACTTACTACTACATTACCGCCTTCTAAAATTTCAGATAGTTCTATAAAACCTGGGTTATCACAATTTTTCTTTGTTATAGTTAAATCTTGAGCAACATCGCAAAGTCTTCTGGTTAAATAGCCAGAACTTGCTGTTTTTAGAGCTGTGTCCGCTAATCCTTTTCTAGCACCGTGAGTAGAGTTAAAGTATTCAAGAGCTGTTAAGCCTTCTTTAAAATTAGATGTAATTGGACTTTCAATAATTTCACCAGATGGTTTGGCTATTAATCCCCTCATACCTGCTAATTGTTTCATTTGTGCAGCAGATCCTCTGGCGCCGCTATCCGCCATCATAAATACAGAGTTTATTTTTAAACCTTCAGGTGTTTTTTGAGTTGCAGAAATACCTTTCATCATTTCGCCTGCAACTTTGTCTGTACATTTTGACCATGCATCAACAACTTTATTGTATTTCTCTCCTCTTGTTATTAGGCCTTCAGAATATTGAGTCTCATAATCGGCAATTAATTTTTTTGTATCATTTATTAATTGTGTTTTACTCTCAGGAATTACTAGGTCATCTTTGCCAAAAGAGATTCCAGCTTTAAAAGCATGTTTAAAACCTAAGTCTTTTAATTTATCACAGAAAATTACAGTTGTTTTTTGACCACAAAATCTAAAGACTATGTCAATTATTTCAGATACTATTTTTTTTGGAAGCAATCTATCAACTAAAGAGAATTTAATATCTTTATTTTTTGGTAGTAAGTTTGCCAACAAGAATCTTCCCGCTGTTGAGGTATATTTTTCAAATTTTTTATTTCCATTTTCATCTAATGTTTCAAATCTAGAAATTATTGTACTATGAACTTTTATTTGACCTGATGATAAAGCAAATTCTATTTGATCCGCATCTAAAAAATATCCCACTGGCTTATCTGTAAATGGTTCTTGAGATAGATAATAAATACCTAAAATCATATCTTGACTTGGAACTATAATTGGTTTGCCGTTAGATGGTGACAAAATATTATTTGTAGATAACATTAGTATACGTGCTTCTAGTTGCGCCTCTAAACTTAAAGGAACGTGAACCGCCATTTGATCTCCATCAAAGTCAGCATTAAACGCAGCACATGTTAATGGATGTAGCTCAATAGCATCGCCCTCAATTAATTTAGGTTCAAAAGCTTGTACGCCAAGTCTATGTAAAGTTGGTGCTCTATTTAATAGAACCGGATGTTCTCTGACAATAAGTTCTAGAGCATCCCACACTGCATTAGTTTCTTTTTCAACTAATTTTTTTGCTTGTTTAATTGTAGAAGCCAAACCTAATTTATTAAGTCTTGCATATAAAAATGGTTTAAATAACTCTAATGCCATCTTTTTTGGTAGTCCACATTCATGTAATTTTAAATCTGGTCCAACAACAATTACTGATCGACCGGAGTAATCTACTCTTTTACCAAGTAAGTTTTGTCTAAATCGACCTTGTTTACCTTTAAGCATTTCAGCTAGAGATTTTAATGGTCTTTTACCAGTGCCTGTAATTACTCTACCTCTTCTACCATTGTCGAAAAGTGCATCAACTGACTCTTGGAGCATACGTTTTTCATTTCTAACAATAATATCTGGAGCTTTAAGATCCATTAATCTTTTTAATCTATTATTTCTATTAATAACTCTTCTATAAAGATCATTAAGATCTGAAGTAGCAAATCTACCACCATCGAGTGGAACTAGTGGTCTTAGCTCAGGCGGAATTACTGGAATAACAGTCATAATCATCCATTCTGGCTTTTGACCAGTCTCAATAAAAGACTCGATCAATTTTAATCTTTTTATTGCTCTTTCCTCATTAACTTTTGATTTAGTCTCTTTAATAAAATTAATTAAGTTTTTTCTTTCTAACTCTAAATCAAGATTTTTAAGCATTTCAAGAACAGCTTCGGCTCCAATTCCAGCAGAAAAAGCTTCCTCACCATACTCATCTTGATATTTAGTTAACTCTTCCTCATTTAAAAGTTGATTTTTTTGTAAACTAGTTAATCCTGGTTCAATTACTATAAAGTTTTCAAAATATAAAACACGCTCAACTTCTTTAAGTTTCATATCAACAGCTAAGGCAATTCTACTAGGTAACGACTTTAAAAACCAAATATGTGCTACTGGAGTTGCTAAATTAATATGACCCATTCTTTCTCTTCGAACGTTTGACTTTGTTACTTCTACACCACATTTTTCACAAATAATTCCTCTAAATTTCATTCGTTTGTATTTACCGCAAAGACATTCATAGTCTTTAATAGGACCAAAAATTCTTGCGCAAAATAATCCATCTTTTTCTGGCCTAAAAGTTCTATAATTTATTGTCTCTGGTTTTTTAATTTCACCATATGTCCATGATTTAATTTTTTCAGGACTAGCTAAAGATATTTTAATACTACTAAAATTTTGAGCTTCTGAGATCTCCGAATTTTTAAACAAATCTGTTAATTCTTTTTTCATAATTAGTTAAGCTCCACATTAAGTGCCAATGATTTTATTTCTTTTACAAGAACGTTAAATGATTCAGGAATTCCAGATTCAAAATTTTCTTCACCTTTAACAATAGTTTCGTAAACTTTAACTCTTCCAGCAACGTCATCTGACTTCACTGTCAATATTTCTTGAAGGGTATATGACGCACCATAAGCTTCTAAAGCCCAAACTTCCATTTCACCAAATCTTTGTCCACCTAATTGCGCTTTTCCACCTAATGGTTGTTGAGTTACTAAACTGTAAGGTCCAGTAGATCTTGCATGAATTTTATCTTCTACTAAATGGTGGAGTTTAAGCATATAAATAATTCCAACAGTCACAGGTCGATCAAATTTTTCACCTGTTCTTCCGTCCCACAAATATGTTTGCCCAGACTTAGGTAAATTAGCTAATTCTAACATTTCAGTAACATTAGCTTCTTTTGCACCATCAAAAACAGGAGTAGAAATAGCTATTCCATTTTGT
>Ga0209630_10003817_pt1 | contig 13550 bp, 10 predicted proteins | sample COG_01_FD_184745 | JGI IMG/M metagenome (GOLD analysis project Ga0209630, IMG submission 184745) | Pelagic Microbial community sample from North Sea - COGITO 998_met_01 (SPAdes) (version 2) | ecosystem: Environmental > Aquatic > Marine > Neritic zone/Coastal water | place: Helgoland, sampling... | reverse complement strand
CAGTTAAGAAAAGAGGTGGAATTAGAAGATATAAACACGAGAGAGTATGGAAACTTGGAAAAAGGCGTCAACGACGACGAGTATAAAAACGCACCAGAGGCGAAAATCTTACTGACGACGTCGAGAGACGCGAGCAGTCGATTGCTTCAGTTTTGTAAAGAACTGAAACTTCTGTTCCCGACCTCGTCGAGAATCAACCGCGGGTCGCAAATCTTACCCGATCTCGTGGAACTGGGAAAAACGAGCGAGTTTACCGACGTCGTCATCGTCCACGAACACCGAGGCGAACCGGACGGTTTAGTCGTTTCGCACTTACCGTTTGGTCCTACCGCGTATTTTGGCATTTCCGACGCGGTCATGCGACACGACGTAAAAGACGCCAACTTACCGAAAGTTTCCGAACAGTTCCCGCACATCATATGCGAAAACTTCACCTCGGAATTAGGCAAACGAACCGCGAATATCTTGCGACACTTATTCCCGACACCGAAGGAAAAATCAAAACGCGTGGTCACTTTCGCCAACTCGGTCGATTTCATCTCCGTCCGTCATCACACCTACGACATGCCGAAAGGCCCAAAATCCTTACACTTGAACGAAATCGGTCCGAGATTTGAGTTACGATTGTACCAGCTGAAGTTAGGGACGGTCGACCAAGACGACGCCGACATCGAGTGGTCCTTGAGACCGTTCATGCGAAGCGCGAAGAAAAGACGATTGTGAAAATAATTATTAGAAAGGGAGAGAGAGAGAAAATAGAGAGGACATATAGAGGAAATACTAGATGGAAAGAAAATTGTACTTTTATTAAAAACGTGGTGGTATATTTGCTGATATTCGCCGATCGATAACGAGAACGTTATTATAATGCTTTTTTGCTCTCGTATAACAGGAGTCCTCGAGAGCTTTTTGCACTAAAATTTTGAAGCATTTTTTTTCGTTTGAATTTGATTTGACTGCATTATTCTTCTATCGATTGATTGATTGATTGAAAAGAACACAGCACATAATATACTGTTTGTTTGTTTAAGAGGAGTGTTGTTGTTGTTGTTGTTGTTGTCGTTGAGAGAAGACTATTGAAGCATTAGCACTTTAGCAGACTCTTCTCGTTTTCGTTCGTTGCATTCGATCTGAATAAAGAAGAAGAAGATTAAAACGACTCACATAATAAAATGGCGACTGGTGGGGAAACGACGACGATTAAAACGACCGCGCAAGAAACGGACGCTTTACGAGGCATCGAACGCATCGGCGCGCACTCGCACATACGCGGTCTGGGATTGGACGACGCGTTAGACGCGAAGAATGTTTCGCAAGGGATGGTTGGTCAAGAAGACGCGCGTAAAGCGTGCGGCGTTATTCTGTCCATGATTAAAAGCGGGACGATCGCTGGGAGAGGCGTTCTGTTAGCCGGTCAGCCGGGGACGGGGAAGACGGCGTTAGCGATGGGGATCGCGAAGAGCTTGTTAGATTCAGATTACGGGGTGAACGGAGAAGGAGCCGGGGGGAGCAGGAAAGCGAGTTTAAGAGGCCAAGATAAAAGTAGCAACAATATAAACGCGGAAAGTAACGAAGAAACGCCGTTCGCGATGATGGCGGGATCGGAGATTTTTAGCACAGAAATTTCAAAAACGGAAGCGTTGAGACAGGCGTTTAGGAAAGCGATTGGGGTGAGGATACGGGAGGAAACGGAAATTATCGAAGGTGAAGTCGTGGAGATTGAGATTGACCGACCGACGGCGGGGAACGTCGCGCCGAAAGTTGGAAAGTTGACTTTGAAAACGACCGATATGGAGACGGTGTACGATTTAGGAACGAAGATGATCGAATCGATCAACAAAGAGAAAGTCACCAGTGGTGACGTGATCACCATCGATAAGAGCACGGGAAGAGTGCAAAAGTTAGGACGTTCGTTCGCGCGATCGCGCGATTACGACGCGACTGGACCGACGACAAAGTTTGTTTCCTGCCCGGAAGGCGAGTTACAAAAACGAAAAGAGATTGTGCACACGGTGACTTTACACGAAATCGACGTCATCAATTCGCACACGCAAGGTTTCATGGCGTTGTTCTCCGGCGATACCGGTGAAATTCGCGACGAAGTGCGAGAACAAATCGACGAGAAAGTCGCCGAGTGGCGAGAGGAAGGCAAGGCGGAAATCATACCGGGCGTTTTGTTCATCGACGAAGTGCACATGTTAGACGTGGAATGCTTTTCGTTTTTGAATCGAGCGTTGGAAAATGATTTATCTCCCGTGTTAGTCGTGGCTACGAACAGAGGCATCACGAAAATCCGAGGCACAAACTACCGATCCCCTCACGGCATCCCGATCGACTTGTTAGATCGCCTCTTAATCATCCAAACGAAACCGTACACGGAAAAAGAGATGAAATTAATAGTCAACATCCGGTGCGAAGAAGAAGACGTGAACATGTCCGAAGACGCGAAAGATTTGCTCACAAAAATCGGTTCGGAAACCAGTTTACGATACGCCATTCAACTCATCTCCGCGTCCTCTTTGGTCGCCAACAAGCGGAAATCCGCCAAAGTCGAAACCGACGACGTCTCCAAAGCGTACAACTTATTCATCGACGTCAAACGAAGCACGAAGTTCATGATGGAATACAGCTCGCAATACGTGTACAACGAAGCCAACGAAACGGACATGGAAACTTAAAACTTAAAGAGATTTTAAATACTACTACTACTACTAATACTACTAATGAACATAAAGCCAACAACAAAAAGTGACGTGTGTTACTCATCCCGAATTGCTTCCATCGAATTGCATCCATCCCGTTATATAAAGCTCGAAAACCCTAAACACGTCCAACCCCGCGAGGTTTTTCTTTCCCAGCAGACTTGTCTTCATAATCACTTCTCAACTGCGCGTTTTAAAAACGAACAGATATATTCCGCCAATAAAGGTTAGATAGAACAACTTTCTTAACTGCAGTGCACACTCGTAAGACTGCGGCTCCCAGGCGATTGATTATTAAAAGCAAAAAGAACAAAGGTACGTTGTTGTGCGTAAATTCCGATCTCCTTCTAGGGCTTCTTTTTTTTCCTCATCTCTCATCCTCTTAAGCTCTTTTCTTCTTCGTCGTCTTTGTCTTCTTCTTCTTCTTCTTCTTAGGAGGACGACGACGTAATAAACGATTCGTGTTTTTGTTGCGTTATGTGTGCTGACAATCATTCTCTCTCTCTTTCTCTTCCGACGATATCATCATCAATATCATCATCATATTATTGGATAAAAATACTCCTCTGTCTGCTTTTATTACACAGACTAAAATACTAAGAAAAAATGGTGAACCAAGCGTACCTGGATAAAAGAAAGTACGGCGAACGCGTGTACGAGTTGCTGGACAACTATGACTCTGCATTACTCGTGCACTGCGACAACGTCGGCTCGAAACAGTTCATGGACATTCGCACGGCGTTGAGACCAAACTCGGTCGTCTTGATGGGGAAGAACACGCTGATGAGAAAGATCATCGGCAACTATTGCGCCGAGAAGGGCAACAACGATTGGATGGTGTTGCACGACTTGTTGATTGGCAACGTCGGCGTAATCTTCACGAAAGAGGACGTCAAGGAAGTCAAGACGAAGGTTTCTGAGTTTGTCGTCCCGGCGCCCGCGAAAATTGGCTCTACGGCGACGTGCGACGTGACCATCCCGGCGGGCGTGACCCCGTTGGAACCGTCCCAAACCGGCTTTTTCCAATTGTTGAACATCGCGACGAAGATTAACAAAGGGGCGATCGAGATTTTGTCTGATGTTACCGTCGTTACAAAAGGCGAACGCGTCGGTTCCTCCGCGGCTGCTTTGTTGGGTAAGATGAAAATCACGCCGTTTGAATACGGTTTAGTCGTCAAGCACATTTACGACAAGGGCTCCATGTACCCGGCGGCGGTTTTGGACATCACCGACGAGCAGTTGGCGGCTAAGTTTGCCGCGGGTGTCTCCAACATCGCCTCCATCTCTTTGGCGACCAAGTACCCGACTTTGGCCGCGGTGCCGCACTACATCGTCAACTCGTACAAGAACGTGTTGGCCATCTCCATCGGCACCGAGTACACCTTCGAGTTGGCGCAAAAAGTCAAGGACTATCTCGCCGACCCGAGCGCGTTCCAAAGCGCCGGTGGCGGTGGCGGTGGCGGTGGCGGTGGCGATAAGCCAGCCGCGGCCGCGGCTGCCCCGGTCGAAGAAGAAGAAGAAGAAGAAGACATGGGCTTTGACTTGTTCGATTAAAAAAAAGAAACATTCGATCTCAGAGTTGACCTTCTCGAACAACGGGACGACGATTCAGACGACGACTCGAGATGATGACCTTTTAAAGAAAGTTTTCTTCGCTCATCATCAATTCAATTCATAGCTTATTAATACTAATAATCTAGCAGTATATATACTACATACAACGCGTATCTTTAAAAATGTTGCTTTCCTCCTCTGTTTTTTTTTGTTTGATGTGATGAGATCTCTTTTATATAGGAGCAAAAATTTAAGGACAAAAGCGCCATAACTTCCTCCGTCTGGTTCGAACGAACGAACGAACAAAAGACAACAACTTGTTAAAGAAAGCGTTTAAATAACTTCTTCGTAAAGTTAACGAATAATAATACTAAGAAGAGTAGTAACAACGACGTTTACAACAATTTAAAACGACGACATACGAAATTAATGGAGGAAACAACAGTCGATTTTTTATCGATCCCGGTGTCCACGGGAACGACTATTTTAGCGTGCGCGTATCGCACCGGCGTCGTCCTCGCCGCCGATTCCCGAACGTCCACGGGCGCGTACGTCGCCAACCGAGCGAGCGATAAAATCACGCAGATATGCGACAACGTGTGGATGTGTCGATCCGGGTCCGCCGCGGACACGCAAAACGTCGCCGCGTACGTGAAACGAATGGTTGAGGAACACGCGATGGAACGAAACGGAACCGGTTTTCGCGAGAACGAGTCAAACGATCGCGCGATGATGGTGGACGTTCGCGTAGTGGCGAAACTGACGCAGAAAATAGCGTACGAGAACAAAGAGAAGTTACAAGCCGGGATGATCATCGCCGGGTGGGATCGAGTGAGAGGACCGCAGGTGTACGGAATTCCTTTGGGCGGGTCCATGTTGGAAGCGCCGTTTAGCGTCAGCGGATCCGGTTCGGCGTATATTTACGGGTATTTAGACAACACGTATAAAGAGAACATGGAAAGAGAGGAGTGCGAGAAGTGGATGACGGAGGCGATTTCATTGGCGATTGCGAGAGATGCGAGTTCTGGAGGGGTTATTAGATTGGTCACCATACACGAGAACGGGTGCGAGAAGCAATGCGTGTTGCCGAAAGATCACAAGGTGTGCGACGGCGAGTTGGAGCAAGTAGCGACGACCACCACCGCTATGGTTTAAAAATAGATACGAGGATAAAAAAAGTAGCGTGTTTTGAGTGTGTGTGTGTTTTGTGTGTGTGTTATATGTAGTAGTTATTATTATTAGAGAGCAATTTAATAAACGCGTTTCATCGGAGGAATGACGTCCATTTCTTTATCTAAGGTGTAGTGATGCACGGGTCGGTAATCGATTTTCACGCTGTCGTCTTTTTCCTCGATGTACCCGAGCGTGTGTTTCATCCACGTATCGTCCAATCTATCCGGGAAATCCTCTCTGGCGTGCGCGCCTCTCGATTCTTTCCTTTGTTCGGCGCCGTGCATGGTAATTCTCGCGTTCGGCATCAAGTTGTGCAACTCCAACGCTTCGACTAAATCCGTGTTCCAAACTAAACTCTTATCGGTGACGTGTAAACTTTCCATCTCTTTCGCGACTTGGTCGATTTTCATGCACCCTTCGGCTAACGTTTCTTGCGTTCTAAACACCGCCGCGTCGTCTTGCATGACTCGCTGCATGCGTTTTCTTAACTCACTCGTCGATTTATTGTTTTGAGCGCCTTTATCGTTGTATCGAATATCGTTTAATCGTTTCACGCTTTGCTCGCCGTTCAGTTCGTTCTTCAAAGGTTTATGTTTTTGACCGGGTTTCAAACCGGATTCTTTCACCGTGTTCGCGCACGCGCGGCCAAAGACGACGATATCCAACAACGAGTTCGCGCCTAATCGGTTGGCGCCGTGGACAGAAGCGCACGCGGCTTCGCCGGCGGCCAATAAACCTGGGACGACTCGATCCGGATCGCTTCCGTCCTTGGCCGGCGCGACGACTTCGCCTTTATAATTCGTCGGGATACCTCCCATGTTATAATGTACAGTTGGAATGACGGGAATTGGCTCTTTGGTCACGTCTACGCCGGCAAAAATAGCCGCGGTTTCGGAAATACCCGGCAATCGTTCCGCTAACAATTCCGGCGGTAAATGGTTCAAGTGCAAGTAAATGTGATCCTTCTCTTTCCCGACGCCTCGTCCTTCTCTAATTTCCATCGTCATCGATCTCGAGACGACGTCTCTGGACGCTAAATCCTTCGCCGACGGCGCGTATCGTTCCATGAATCTTTCACCTTCGCTGTTTCTTAAAATACCGCCTTCACCTCTGGAACCTTCGGTAATTAAACACCCGGCGCCGTAGATACCCGTCGGGTGAAACTGCACAAACTCCAAATCTTGCAACGGCAACCCAGCCCTGGCAGCCATGGCGTTCCCGTCTCCCGTGCACGTGTGCGCGCTCGTCGCCGAGAAGTAGGCTCGTCCATACCCACCGGTCGCTAAAATCGTCTTGTGCGACCTAAACCTGTGCAAAGTACCATCTTCCAAACACATCGCCAAAACGCCGACGCACGCGCCTTGTTCGTCCATGATTAAATCGAGCGCGAAATACTCCACGAAAAACTGCGTCTCGTGTCGCAACGCTTGCCCGTATAGCGTGTGCAACATCGCGTGCCCAGTTCTATCTGCCGCGCACGCGCACCTGTACGCCTGACCGCCTTTCCCGTACTCCAAACTTTGTCCTCCAAACGCTCTTTGGTAAATCTTCCCTTCCTCCGTTCTCGAAAACGGCAATCCGTATCGTTCCAACTCTCTCACCGCTTCCGGCGCTTCTCTGCACATGTACTGAATGGCATCTTGGTCCCCTAACCAATCCGCACCTTTCACGGTATCGTACGCGTGCCATCTCCAATCGTCTTCGGACATGTTCCCGAGCGCCGCGTTGATCCCGCCTTGCGCCGCCACCGTGTGCGATCGCGTCGGGAAGAGTTTCGTAACGCACGCGGTTTTGTACCCGTGTTCGGATAAGCCGATGGCGGCGCGTAAACCCGCACCGCCAGCGCCGACGACCACGGCGTCGTACTCGTGGTCGATGATTTCGTACTCTTTGCCAAACGGTTGACTCACTCCGTTATTTTTAGCATTGGACGACGAAAACGCTCTTTTACTTCCACCTCTCGAAGAAAAAGTCGTTGAAACGAATTCGTTTCGTAACGAATTTCGCCGCCCAACAAGAAATGAAGATGTCGTCGTCGATGTCGCGATGCCTCTTCTTCTTCTTCCAAAAGTATTTGAGAATTGAGCAGATTTGGCAGAAGTCGCTGCGCCGCGTTTTTGTTCTTCGTGTTTGTGTGCCGATGATGCTAAGAGGTGTCGACGACGATGACGATGAAGCGTGTTGATCACGTCATCGACGACGACACTTTTTCCCCGAACAACATTCGTGATGGGAGTATTCCTATTGAAAAATGACGGGGAACACGACGACGATAAAAATGATTTGGAGGAAAGAGAAGAAGTCGTATTATTAGCAGATGATGACGACGCAGAAGAGGTTTCCCTCGAGATGAGTGTCTTCTCGATCTCGCGTTTTAACGACTGTGTTACACCATGAGATCGTCTCATCCTTTCTTCTAAAATTCGTCTTAAAAGTGTTGTTGAATACAAAAAAAAAGCACAACAGAGAAGAAATTTTGACTGTGTTTTTTTAGGGTTTTAAATGAGACCCTAAACAACACAAAAACGAAAAAAACAGCACTGAGAATAGAAAGAAGAGAAGAGACAAAGAAGAACTCGTTACTACGAGTACCCACGAATACCATCACACAGAAGAAAGAGCGGCTTTGAAGGCTTTATATAATTAGCACTATTAAAAAGTCACATCTGATACTAACACTACTTCTCGCGAAAGACGAGTAATAACACTCTTTGAAAAGAGAGACCTTTCTCTGTCTTCTTCTTCTTCGTTGTTTTCTTTTCTTCATATATTCGATTGGAGAAAAAAGTGGTCGTGTGTGGCGGCTTCCTCTTCGCGTCGCGTTGAAAGCAAAAAACGATGATGATGAAGAAGAAGAAAGATGACGACGAAAACGACGATGATGAGAATAAAAACGCAAAAAAAACGACCACAGAGAGAACACAACAACAGAAGACTTTTACGACGAAAGAGTTCGAGGGGTACTCGAAGATATGGCACGAAGCCGCGAAGAGTTTATCATCGAAAGAGATGATGATGATGAAAACAAATCACGATGAGAAGAAGCAAAAGAAGAAGAAGAAAAAAGAAGACGAAGACGAAGAAGAGGAAAATTTCTCGAAACTTTTGCTTTCAAAAGAACTCGTCGCCAAAGAAGCGATAAAAGAGAGAGAAAAGCAAAACGAGAAGATAAAGTCGAGGAAAAGTGGAGATGGGTTTCAGAATTTAGTTCGATCTACGGGGACCGCGTCCGATAAGATTGCGAGCAACACGATCGCGGTGCAAGACGACGCGGCGGCGAACTTGAAACAGTTGGAAAGTTTGTTGGAGCTGTGCGAGAAAGCGAGACTGAAAGGCGGGAAAAGAGGCGCCGCGCAAGCCATACAAGCGTTGGAGGAGCTTTTTAAATCAGCTTTGTTGCCTTCAGATAGGAAACTGAAGTACTTCGCGGACCAAAATTTAAAAGACAGCGATAAGTTTCCTCACGAACGCAAACGGTTGATGTATTGGTACGTGGAGGATTACATCAAACGATGTTACCACCGGTTCGTGCAATCGTTAGAGGCTCTGTCGAAAGACCCTTTAGTTATTTTAAAAGAGAAATCTATGAAGTGTGCGTTTGGTTTGTTGGTGAATAAACCGGAAGCGGAGTTACAGTTGTTGAGATTGTTGACGAACAAATTAGGCGATCCGCAAAGGAAGATGGCCTCAAACGCGAGCCATCTTTTGTTAGAGGTGACGGTGAAACACCCGATGATGAAATCAATCGTCGCGAGAGAGGTGGAACAGTTCATGTTTCGACGGGGCGTCAGTTTGAAAGCGCAGTATTACGGCGCGGTTTTGTTAAACCAAATGCCGCTGTCGCACAAAGGCGAAGGGCCGAAACTCGCCAAGCAGTTGGTGGAGACGTATTTCAGTTTGTTTCAGTTTTTGTACGACAAGTCGAGGTATACCACCGAAAATAGCAACAATAACGACGGAGATAGAAAAGAAGATAGCAACGACAGTCCCGCCGCGAACGGTGGGAAAAAGAAAAGGTTTCATCCGAAAGGCGGACGAGGAGGTGGAGGAGGTCGAGGAAGAGGTCGAGGAAGAGGTAAAAAAGGCGCCGCGACGCCAACGACTTCGAACTCTGCAAACGAACAGATCGGTTCCGGCGTCGACGCACGAGTCGTTTCCGCGCTTTTAACTGGCATCAACCGCGCGTTCCCGTACGTCGCTCAATCTGAAAGAGAATCCATGGTTGAGAAAATCGCCCCGGCGCTTTTCACCACGGCGCACTCGCCGAATTTAGCCGCCTCGATTCAAGCGTTGACGTTGATTTTTCAACTGCACTCGTCAAAGAAATCTTCCCCGATTACAGATCGGTATTATCGAGCGTTGTACGAGGTGTGCAATCATCCGCAAGTGCCTAAAGCGGCGCACGCGGCGCCGTTTTTGTCCCTCGTGTTTAAATCTCTGAAAGCGGATAACAATAACAACAACAACAACAACAACAACAACAACAAAAGCGGAGACATAAAAAAGCACAAGAAACAACAACACGATGATGATAACGACGACGACGACGACGACGACAAAAAAGATAAAACTAAAAGTAATGAACGCATTGCCCGATCGTTAGCCATCGTAAAGCGTTTGTTGCAAGTTGCCATGCACGCGCCGGCGACGTTCGCGTGCGGTTCTTTGATGGCGACGTCTGAGTTTTTCCGTATTCGTCCCGCGCATTGGAAGATGGTTGAAAAAGAGGAAGGGATGATTAAGAAAAGTGTGCCGAACGGCGTTTCATCGCGAGGAGAAGATAGCGAAAGCGAAAGTGAAGGAGACAACAACGATGATGAGGAGGGAAAAGAAAACATGAAGGAAAGCAAGCACGGCGGCAAAACTTCAAACTCTTCGTCGTACGATCCGTACAAGCGCGAACCGCTCTACGCCAACGCGCATCTCACGTGTCTGTGGGAACTCACCGCGTTAGCCTCGAACGTCCACCCATCCGTCGCCGCGATGGCTAAAAGCTTACTAAACGGCGACGAAGTTTCCTACGACGGTGATCCGTTGACGGAAATGACTTTAATGTCCTTCCTTGATAAATGGCTGATGAAGAAAGTTGGAAGTAAAATCGCGAAGAAGGCGAAGAGTAGCGTCTTTGATACGTCCGCTGCTATCGCGCAATCCTCGTTCGTTCCTGGCACTTTAGAGTTTGCGGCGATGAAGGAAAGCGAAGTTGACCCGTCGGAAATTTTCTTCCACAGGTATTACTCGGTGAAACAGAGCGAAAAGTTGGTAAAGTTGAAATTGAAGGAGAAGAAAGACGACGACGACGACGGAAGCGAGAGCGAAGAAGAGGAAAGCGATAGCGACGAAGGTAAGAAAAAGAAGAGCGATTTCGGTCACAGCGAAAGTGACGACGATTCGGACTCTGATGAAGAGAACGTCGAAGATGAAGATTCTGATTCAGAGTCTGATTCTAAAGACGCTCGGAAAAAGATTATGAAAGATTTCGCCGCGGAGGACGACGACGACGACACCGACGAAGACGACATCGTCGCCAGAGCTGAAAACAAAGAAGAGAAAATTGACACGGATAAGTTCAACTACGATGCGCTCGCTGCTGCTTACGGTGAAAAACCAGGGTATTTGCTTTCAAAGAAGAAACGAAAGGCGTCGAGAGATGAATACGAAGATTTCATCAAAGAAGAAGAAGAAGAAGAAGAGGAAGAAGAAGAGGAAGAAGAGTCCGACGACGATGAGGATGAACTGAAAGGCATGCTTCTAGATGAGAACGATGATGACGACGAATTCAACGGCGGTGACGACGATGTGTTTGCCAGCGCGGAGGATTACGAGGAGAAGATTGAGAGCGATTTCACGAAGAACGTTCCCGTCGATCCAGAATATTTTTCCTCCGCCGAGAAGAAGCAAAAGAAGAGAAGAAAAAGCAAGTGATTTTATGTACCGCACATACGTAGGTGGTAGCACCCAAATAGATTTGATATTATCGCAGCAGAGCTTCATGGAATAGTACACATCAATTTCTAACTGCGGTCGTCTTTTCTCTCTCTCTTATTTTCTCTATGATTCAAAAATAACAGCTCTCTCTCCTTCCGTGATTGGGCCGCAAAGATCAACCTCTTTCAACCGTGCGCACGAGAGAGAAATTCCCGCCAAGCTTTCTCTTCTTTTTCTCGCCAACTCCTCCTCGTGGTGTTTTCTGAACTTCGTTTTCTTCTTCTTCTTCTTCTTCTTCTTTTTCGTCTATCGGCGACACAACGTTACTGTTGTTGTTGTTCTCCTTATTGGAAAGCTCGCGGCATATCATCTCCGCCGCGAACCTCGAAATATTCAACCGCGCCATGGTTGGATGACGACGCAACTTATCGCAGAGATACGATTCTCCTCCGCGCCACTCATCTTCACTGTGTCTTTTTCCGTGAATGTGGAACGGTGATAACGTTTTATCGTCGTCGTCCATTCCGCCGTGAAGATCAAAGGGAATCGTCGCGCGTCTACCGTCCGACGTCGGCACTTGATCTTTATCGATCACTCTTACGAGCGTCGACCCAGGAGTGTTACCTCGTCTTCTCTTCGCGCACATCGTCGTCCCAATAATATCCTCCTCGTCCGAATGATACTCATTATTAACGTCGTCGTTCCCGATAAACTGAGGTGTAATTTCCTCCTCGTCCTCCTCGTCTTCTTCTTCGCTTCCAACGATCGGATAAAATTTCCGGCTCTCCACTCCCTCTTCCAACCCCCAATCTTGAACACTCATCACCGCTCTCTTCACCTTCCCTTCGTTCATCCTGTACTTCTTCTTCAGCGCCGACGCGCTCCCCGGACCGAACGCGCACTCCCCGATATCTTCCTTCTCTTCCTTCTCGCCTTCCTCGAGATCGAGAACGCTTCCGCGATCGAAGATCAAATAGTCCATGATCGCTCGACTGTCGATCTCTTCCACTTTCGCGTTTCGGTCGATCGTCAGTGGTGTTTCTTTTTCTTCTCCTTCTTTGCCAATCTCTTCGTTCAGCGCGAGCACCTGCGTGTGCGTGAGATAAAAAATGTCAGTCGTTGTTGTCAGAACAAACATTTTAAAATACACGGACGAAGAGAAAAATTCGTTCGTTTACATTCAAATCACATGCGATCTCTCTGCTTGATCACGAACTCCTTCTTAAGAACTCTCTCTCGTTAATATTACCTTTGCGTCTTTATGCTCGTTTATATCTAAACATATCGCGGCCCAATCGTGTTCGCTGGTCCTTTCGTCCCCGGAAACGAGAACTACGGCGAGCGCGTTGGCAGTTCTGTTCATCGGGAAAAACCTGTTTTGCAACTCGAGCAACAAACGTCTTCGTCGCGCGTTGAGCGTTTCGGTCGCATTTTCGTCCGTCCACGGGGTTTCCGTCTTCTTCACTCCTTTTCCTCGCGTGAGTTGAATGTTCGCGTCGTCGAAGGCGACTTTGAGTTTTGTGTTCGGCGTTTTACGACGCATCGTCGTCGTCCTTCTTTCTCCAAGTTTGTTCGAGTGTGAGGTGAGTCACTTTTGTGAGGAAATTTAAGCGCAAATCGGATTACAACGCGTATTGTTAATCATCTCTTTCTCTCTCAAACGCCGCTGACACCACCTTGCGCGTCTCCAACGTTACGTTCTCTCCCCCACCCCATGTAATTAATCAAATTATCTATAAAATACACCGCCACCGTGAGCGGCAAAACTAACCCCAACGCCGTCCCGAGAACGAAATCTCGCGCTCGAATCGTACTCAAAGCTAATATGTAATTAATCGCCGGCGCGAGGAAAAACACCGTTCGTAAACCAACGACGGTGAGAACCGGCCGATCGTCCAAATGGCTCATCATTCGTTTCACGATGGTAAACTGCACATCCGCCAACGCCTGTCCTCCGACCCTTCTGACGACTAAGAAACTAATCGTGCAACTCAACGGCGCCATGCACAGCGCTAACATCCACCCGTTGAAGTGTCCCCAGCACATGACCCCGGCGGTGACGAAAACTAAGCCGGGTAAGTGTAACAACTCCGCCAAGCCGAACCCGAGGATGTAAATCACGATGCCTAAATATCCCGCTTTTTTAATCGCTTTGTGTACCTTTTGAGGATCGATGTCCGGTATTCCGTGATG
>Ga0209630_10003814_pt1 | contig 13552 bp, 11 predicted proteins | sample COG_01_FD_184745 | JGI IMG/M metagenome (GOLD analysis project Ga0209630, IMG submission 184745) | Pelagic Microbial community sample from North Sea - COGITO 998_met_01 (SPAdes) (version 2) | ecosystem: Environmental > Aquatic > Marine > Neritic zone/Coastal water | place: Helgoland, sampling... | reverse complement strand
CTATGATGGTAGAGACTTCCAGGCAGCAGCCATTGTTCAAGGAAATGGAACTACGCAGAATGTCATCAGCTACAACCACAACGACAATACGATTGATCTAGCACAAAACACCGTGTTCTATCGATTACGTCAAGTAGACTTTGATGGAACAAAGGCTTACTCGCCAATTAGACGTGTTGACTTTGATCAAGACATCACACCTAACAAAGTGTCTTTATATCCGAATCCAACAAACGGAAGCGTAACCATCCGTTTTGAAGATGATGAAGTATTAAGTCACAGCGTTAAAGTAATCGATAACCTAGGACGCGAGCTATACAGCAACACCTTTGAAGGGCAAGCCATACAGCTTGACTTATCTTCTCAAGCAAAAGGCGTGTACTTTATCATACTCGATTCTGGTGAATCGTTCAAGGTGATGAAGGAATAACTGGATAAACAGTCTAGCAAAAAAACACAAGACGCTTTCACTAATTTGGTGAGAGCGTTTTTTTTACATCTTATCCGGCATGCGCATTCCAAGCAGCTTGCCACAGGTTTGTAACATCTTAACGGTTACTTGGGTTAGTGTTAACCTAAGACCAATAATATCCTCGTTTTCTGCTTTCAATATCGGACATTGGTTATAGAAACTGTTGTAGTTCTTAGCAGTATCGTAAAGGTATTGAGCTATCAACGCTGGACTCATTTGCTGCGCAGCTTCTTTGAGCACATCGTCAAATTGGAAGAAATGTGCGATGAGGTTTTGCTCATAGACATTGAGCTCAACTTGGTCCGGCACGGTAGGCGTGATAGCAGAAGATCTTAAAATGGATTGACCTCTGGCATGCGTGTACTGTATAAACGTACCGGTATTGCCCTGAAAATCAATTGAATCTGCCGGATTGAATAAGATTCTTTTGGTTGGATCTACTTTCAGCAAGAAGTATTTTAAAGCACCTAAACCTAGCGTTTCAAAAAGATCTTGCATAGATTCTTTGGTTAAACCATCGGTTTTGCCTTGCTCTTCAGTTCTTTCCTTAGCTGTTGCATACATCTCGTCCATCAAATCGTCAGCATCAACCACTTTGCCTTCTCGGGTTTTAAGTTTGCCTGATGGTAATTCGACCATGCCATAGCTCATATGCTGCACGCCTTCAGCGTAAGATTGCCCTAATTTCTTTAAGATCAGTTTTAATACCTTAAAGTGATACTCTTGTTCGTTGCCAACCACGTATATCGACCGATCCATTGCGTAGTCCCTATACTTTAAGTCAGCGGTACCAATATCTTGAGTCATGTACACGCTTGTGCCATCTGCTCTTAATAATAGTTTTTGATCTAAACCATCTTCAGTTAAATCGACCCAAATGCTGCCATCTTCCTTCTTAAAGAATATGCCTTTTTCAAGTCCATCCTGAACCATCTTTTTACCAAGTAAGTAGGTGTTAGATTCTTTGTAATACGTATCAAAGTCTACACCCATTCTGGTGTATGATGTTTCAAACCCGTCATACACCCAACCGTTTAACTTATTCCATAGAGCCAATGTCTCTTCATCACCTTGTTCCCATTTGGACAGCATCTCTCTTGCGTCAGCCATTAGTTTGGATTGCAGCTTTGCCTCATCTTCAGTTTTGCCTGAATCGATTAAAAGTGACTGTTCTTGGCGATATGCTTTATCAAACTCGACATAGTATTTTCCTACCAAATGGTCGCCTTTGGTGCCGTTTGTTTCAGGCGTTTCGCCATCGGCAAATAGGGTATAGGCCAACATACTCTTGCAGATGTGGATGCCACGGTCGTTGATTAGGTTGGCTTTAATAACCTCGTGTCCATAATAACTCAGTATCTGACTTATTGAGAAACCAAGCAAATTGTTTCTTACATGCCCCAAGTGTAGAGGCTTGTTTGTATTGGGTGAAGAGTATTCCACCATTATTTTCTCTGGCGTAGCAGTTGGCTTACCTAAACGTTCAGATTGCAATAAACGTGATATGTAGGATATCCAGTAATTGTCAGTGATTTCAAAATTTAGAAAACCTTTAACCACATTCGTGGCTTTAACCTCGTCCATAGAAGACAGAACATACTGGCCAATTGCTTCAGCCGCTGCTTCAGGTTTTGATTTTGTTACCCGTAAATAAGGAAATACAACAAACGTAAAACTACCTTCAAAAGATGGGTTGGTTTTCTCTAATTTAACAGACTCAAAAGGGAGTTCATGATCGTATAGTTCAGCAAAAGCTTTACTAATGGCGTGCTTAAATGATAATATTAAATCCTTACTCATGTGCATGACCGCTTGTAACGGGCTATCAGTTTACGAGACAATTCCTCGACAATCTATTTTTGATATAAAACTGGTGCAAATTTATCGAACCAAAGGATAAACAAGCCCACTTTTGTCAACAGAACTACATCTTTGTTCTGTTAACGTAATTATATGGTTTGCTGAAACGAATTATTTAAGGGTTAAGATGGCTCATTGCCAGGAAGCCACTTAATAGAGCACCCAACCGGTTGTATCTCAGGAAAATCAACTTCAAGTCCATCAAGAGACATTTCAATGGCATCTTCTAAGTACACACGTGTAACGGCTTTTGCGTTTTCCCAAGAATCGTCAATAGCCCCACGGTAAACCAATTCACGTTTCGAATTAAATAAGAATGCTTCAGGGGTTCTCGTGGCTTTCAACTTTTTAGCGACGGTCTGAGATTCGTCTCTTAGATACACAAATTCATATTTAGTCGACTTCATAAACTTTTTCATATTGTCGAAAGAATCATCTGGATATCGATTGGCGTCATTGGGGTTAATACAAACAACAGCCAAATTATCTTCTTCGTATCGCGTCGATAGCTTATTGATGCGGTTCCAATATGCATTGGCATAAGGGCAGTGGTTGCACGTTATGATGATTAACAGTGCTGAGCGATCAGCAAAATCAAAGTTGTTGTATACCTCACCATTGGTTCCTGGAAGTTCAAACTTGAAAAGTTTTTTACCTATTTGCATGTTGCGAATTTATTAACCAAAAGGCGTATCACCGAATAAAAATTATCCGGATATTGAAAAGTGGTTTTAGGGCTTTTAACTTAAATCTAGGGAAGCTTATCGGCAATAGAGAACTATCGAAGTAACTTTTGGCTAATTTTCGCGTTCTACACCTGAAATAATGTCTATGAGAACCCTTCTTACCGCTATTTTTATCGCTTTTGTAGCCCTTACAAGTAGTGCATACCAGGTTACTGGCAAAGTGACCTACGGTGGTGAGCCACTCGGGCACGCTAGCATAAGGGTATTGGGCTCCACGTATGGTGTCATCTCCAATGGCAAAGGCAACTACTATATAGAACTAAGTTCAGGAACCCATACATTGATCTGCGAATACGTTGGGATGAAGGCAATGAAAAAAGAGATTGTTGTCAACAGAAACATGACGGTTGATTTTGAATTGTCTGAAAATGAAGAAATCCTAAACACACTGGTCATCAAATCTGGTGACGAAGACCCTGCCTATCCAATTATTCGTAAAGCCATCAAGCGAAAAAAAGAACTGTATCAAAACATCGCGTCTTATAGCTGTAACGTTTATATTAAGGCATCCATTGAAAAGGAAAATCTCAAAAAACCGGACACCATTAACTCAGAAATAGTGACTAAAAAGAGGGTAAACTTCATCGAATCCTATTCCGATGTATATTACAAGAATGGTCGCTTTAAAGAGGTTAAGAAGGCGTACAAAGACTTATCCGAGAAACAAAACTCTGGATCTACAGTATCCGTAAGTTTTAATGAATCTGATCCCACTCAGCCAGGATCGGTCATTACCCCTGAGTTGTTCTTTACAAAAATTACAGACGGTAATTTCGACTTCCTAAAAAATAGATTAGACCTTTCAACCTTAGGGGAAATGCCATATACATCGCCCATTGGCAATGCGGCCCTGTTGTCCTATACATACAAACTGGAAGAAAGCTTTTACCAGGGCGATGAATATATTGCTAAAATAAAGGTGACACCCAAATATTCACGTGGTGCTCTTTTTTCTGGCATAATCTTCATCTCTAAAAAAACCTATACGATTAAATCGGTCAATTTAGACATCAATACAGCCTCTCTTTCGTTTTTTGATCGCTTTACCGTCATTCAGGATTATGACCTTTTGGGAGACACGGCGTTGGTGCCCGTAAGGCAAGAGTTTTACTACGGAACCAAAAACGGAAAACATAAAAACACGTATGGTCACACACTGGCTAACTATCAAAATTACGTGGTAAACCCAACCATAAGCAATCGATTTATGAATAGGGGGCAAGTGGTGTATGAGGACAGTAGTTATGACGCCTCGTTAGACTTTTGGAGTTCTATACGACCAACTGGTTTAAAGAAAATCGAACAAGATTTTATCAAAACACAGGACAGTATTGTTGCCTACCATAGAAGTGATGCATACTTAGATATACAAGACAGTATGTATAACACGCTAACTATCGCCGACTTTTTATTAAACGGTATTGTTCATAGAAACCGCGAAAAAGGAACTCGATGGTTTCTACTACCCTTAATTGCACAAATTCAAATAAACAACATAGACGGTTACAGGCATACCATTGGTGGCGCTTACACCAAGGTTTGGACCAAAGAAAAAGACCTACGCTTAAACGGAGGGATAGACTACGGCGTAACGAATAAAAATGTTCGTGGTCATATCCAAGCTAGGTTTTTATACGACCCTAAAAAGTTTAGCCGTGTGCGCGTAAAATATACTAACAGGTATACCATGTTGAATACCCGTGCAAACATCTCAAGTACACTAAGTCCGTCAAACTTTGTTGAGAATATTGGGTACGGCATAGGGCATGAACAAGAGTGGTGCAATGGCTTTTTCTTAACCACATACTTGGACTACAATAAATACGCTCCTTTTAAGGGCGAAAAACTTGACGAATTATGGGACTTCTTTCCAAATTTCAGCGAGCCTCAAGATTTTGAACCTTTTGAGGAACTCGTTCTGACGATGCGTGCGCGTTTTACATTCAAACAGCAATATGAAATTCGTCCGTACAAAAAGGTCATTACAGGCTCAAAATACCCTGTATTGGATTTGACCTATACAAAGGGAATTAAACCCTTTCTTCAAAGTGATGTCAACTTTGACTACCTGCAGCTTGGGACCAAGTATGTATTCAAGCTATTTAAGTTAGGTACTACGCGTATGGAGGCGCAAGCTGGACGGTTTGTAAACAGTAGAGAAGTACGTTTATCTGGTTTGAAGTACATCCGCGGGTCTGACAAGTACTATTTTTCTAATCCGCTGCAAACGGGTCAAGTACTTGACGCTCGAGGATACCAAACCGCCAAAGGATACTTCCAAGCAGGTTTGATGCACCACTTCAATGGCCAACTATTGCGTAAAGTCCCTGTGATTAAACATACAGGTCTTCAGCTGGCAACAGGCGGTTATTTATTAGGTTTAGAAGGAGGTTACTTAACACTCGGCAACGAAGAAACGCGCGGAAGCGTTGGGCATGCAGAAGTATTAGTAGGCGTAGAGCGACCGGTTAGAATGTTTAAGCAAATGTTCCGTTTTGGCGTGTACTATGCTGCTGGACAGAATTCTAACACCGGATTTAATCAAGGAATAAAATTTGGCATAGACTTTTACAACACGGTTTCTAAGTTGTGGCAGTATTAAATTGCTGGTTTGAGTATTGCAGGGTTGTTAGCCCAATTGAATAACTCATTTATTAAATCAAATCTAATGTCATAAACCTTAATTTTGCCAACGATTTGAAACAGCTCAAAAGTATTTTAGCAATTGTACGTGGTTACCGGTCACGTCAATGGAGTTACGTAGTATTCAATGCTTTAGCTTCGATATTTTCGTTATTCTCGATTGCTGCTATTGTCCCATTTTTGGCCGTAGTTTTTGATCCAGCCACTGCAGATGCAATTAAACCGGTTGGCTTTGTATGGGAACCCGAACAGCTCAAGTCGTTCATCGACTATAAACTTAAGCTGTTTATTCAAGAAAAGGGAAGTCAGCAAAGCTTGTATTACTTCAGTTTTGCCATCATCATTCTATTCCTGCTTAAAAATGTTTTTAACTATTTGTCTTTCTATACCATTGCCTTCACACGTAGCGGGGTTGTTCGCGATTTGAGAAAAAGAGTATATCGTAAGCTTGTTGACTTACCGGTCTCCTTTTATTCCAACGAACGAAAAGGCGATATCATTAGTAGGTTGACCAATGATGTTAAAGAAGTAGAGTGGGGCGTTGTTGGAGCGATAGAGATGCTTTTCAAACACCCATTTTACATTTTAATCTACCTAAGTAGCTTGGTAATTATTAGTTGGCGCCTAACGCTTTTTTCTGTGTTGATTCTGCCTGTTAGCGGATATATTATCAGCCGCATCGCCAAACGATTGAAAATCACTGCTCAAAAAGGGCAAAAGAAACTAGGAGAGGTGATCAACGTCATTGAAGAAACGCTGGGTGGATTAAAGGTGATAAAAGGGTTTAACGCTGAGCACCAGATCAAGCGATTTTTCGACAATAAGAATGAACAACACTTTAAGTTGATGTTGAAGCTACATAGAAAAGAGTTAGCGGCGTCGCCGGTTAGCGAGTTTTTAGGTTCAGTCGTAATATCAGCCATATTGATGTTTGGTGGTGCAATGGTGCTTAACCAAACAGACGCCATTGATGGTAAATTCTTTATCCTCTACATTGTTACCTTCTCACAACTGATAACACCTGCCAAGTCTTTAACCGAGTCGTATTTTAGGGTTCAAAAAGCCTCGGCAAGTTTTGAGCGGTTGACTGAAATTCTTGATTCTGAAAATAAGATTGTAGATCAAGTCGACGCCAAGACCATAACAAATTTCACCGACAAGGTTTCTTATAGAGATATTCACTTTAGTTATGGCGATAATGAAGTGATTGCTGGAATCAACTTTGATATGAATAAAGGCCAAACTGTTGCGCTGGTTGGCGCTAGTGGAGGAGGAAAGTCCACATTGGCCGACCTATTGCCAAGGTTTTACGACGTGTCGAAAGGCGAAATATTGGTTGACGAGAACAATGTCAAGTCTCTCAAAATAAGAGACTTAAGAGGGATGATGGGCATCGTAACACAAGAGCCAATCTTGTTTAATGATTCAGTACTTGAGAACATACGTTTGGGTAACCAGGAAGCTAGTATTGAGTCCGTGAAACATGCCGCTGAAATAGCCAATGCGCATACCTTTATTGATCAGTTGGAGAATGGGTATAACACAAATATCGGAGACAGGGGAAGCAAATTGAGCGGAGGTCAAAGGCAAAGACTTGCCATTGCACGAGCCGTGTTAAAAAATCCAGATATATTAATTCTAGATGAGGCTACTTCTGCATTGGATACAGAGTCAGAAAAACTGGTGCAAGAGGCGATTGAAAATCTGATGAAGGGCAGAACATCGTTAGTCATTGCCCACAGATTATCGACCATTAAACACGCCGATCAAATTTTAGTAATCGAAAAAGGTAAGGTGATTGAGACTGGTACACACCAGTCCTTGATAGAGAAAAATGGACAATATAAAAAGTTGGTAGACCTTCAAGGATTTGCATAAAATGTTGTTTAAACGATTAACACAAGAAGAACTTGGTGCATTAGAATCAGAATTTGTTGAATTTTTGGTTTTGAACGGCATCGTTGCAGACGATTGGGAAAAGCTTAAGAAAGAAAATCCTCAAGCAGCTTCTAAAATGGTTGATAGTTTTAGCGATGTTATTTATGCCAGCACCATGCGTAAAGTCAAATATCTAGAACGGATTACTAAAAATGAAATTATGTGTTTCTATTGTCAACCAGAGCAAATCGTGTTGGTAGGCATAGATTCTGATCGAGCCGATGTAGACTTTACACAAATGAAAGATGCATCGGAAATAGCGAAGTTCAGTCAGGATGTTGATATTTACACAACTACTAAATCGTATTCAAAGGCTCGAGAACAAGAAATATTTGACTTAATTCAAAATGGAGCGTCTATAACTGACAATACATTTTTCAACGCCCTTTGTTTAGGTTTGTAAATCACATTAAATCCATTTGAAACATTCGAATTATTTAGGTGTTAAAAAAGGAATGGAACAACACTTCCTTCTCATCTTGAGCATCTTACTGCTCGGAAGTTCATGTTCAAACGTTGGTGATACAGCCCCAACGTTCAAGTTAAAAACAACCGAAGGGTATGTTTTAAATTCTCAGAACCTACAAGGCAAAATTATCGTGGTTAATGTATGGGCAACGTGGTGCCCTACGTGCATTCAGGAAATTCCAGCACTAAACAGGCTAAAAGCCAAGTATGCAGGTGATACTTCTATTGTATTTCTAGGATTGTGCGAAGAAGGGACAAATCAAATGAATCAAGTGTTAAAACGCGTCCCATTTAACTATTACCAAGTAGCGAATGCAGGGAAGTATAGTGATAAGTTACAAACAAGGCTGGTGAAGACTTTTCCGCAAAATTTGATAATAAACAACAACTTTGAAATTGTTTATGAAGTATCTGATGGATCTTTTAATATCTTTCAATCCTTGGATGAAAAAATAGCTGAATTGATTAATCAAAGAGAAAAGAAAATTTCTTCATGACGTTTCACGCACCACATTCGCATTCCGAACTTAAGTTGAGCATTTTTGACTCTGTCAATTTGTTGAACCAAAACCACTGGAACAGCATAGTACCAAAAAATGAGGTCTACCTAACTATGCAGTATTTAAAGGCGCTTGAATCTACGTTAGCCGATCGAATAAACTTCAGGTATATATTGTTTTACGATGAAATGTATAACCCTGTTGGTGTTGCCATCGTTCAATTGTTGCGGTTTACAGACAATGATTTGAATACCGAAGACCTTCATGATCGATTTGGCCACTTTGTGTCTGATAAGTTTATACATAATTTGGATGCACGGGTATTGCTGTGTGGTAACGCATTTTCAACCGGCGAAAATGGTTTTATATTTAAAGATTCCGTTTCTAACGAAATGGCCAAACGCAATTTAAGTAGAGCGTTGAACCGCATTAAACGCGATGAGAAAAAAGCAAATGATGGTGTTTCGATCATTCTTCTAAAAGATTTTTGGGAAGAGAGTTTTGCCGACATGGAAACGCTTGAACATGATGGCTTTATTCATTTTGAGATAGACGTAAACATGGTAATCAAAATGAAACCGAATTGGGATACATTCGATGATTATTTGTCCGACCTTGTCACAAAGTTTAGAACCAAAGTAAAAGGCATCTATAAAAAGTCTAATGATTTGGTGATGAAGTCCTTAAGTCCTGATGAAATTGAAGAGCATCAAGACAAAATCGACCAATTATACGGTGATGTTTTAGAACGAGCCGACTACCGATTTGGAAAGCTCAAAGCAGAAACTTTCAAGATGTTTGCCGAGACAATGCCTGACGATTTTCGCTTGGCGGGATACTTTCTCAATGACGAGCTGGTAGGGTTTAGTACTTGTTTTAAAGGTAATAAAGTTGTAGACGCTAATTTTGTTGGGATTGACTATCGCTACAACCATGAGTACGCCATCTACCAAAGAATGTTATGCGATTTTATCCAGTACACGATAGACTGTGGATTACAAGAGTTACGTCTTGGTAGAACGGCTGAAGAGATCAAAAGTACACTTGGCGCTGAACCCCAACATATGAAGTTATACGTCAAGCATAAAAACCACATCACAAACAAATTGGTCAAGCCTATTGTAGGGTTGATAAAGCCTAGTAAATTCGAAATTCGTAAACCGTTTAAGGCCGTTTTATATCAAGACTAATGGATTCATTAACGCAAATTGTACTTGGCGCAGCAGTAGGAGAGGCAACTCTTGGTAAACGGGTTGGAAACAAAGCCATGCTTTGGGGTGCTATCGCCGGGACAATCCCTGATTTAGACGTGCTTGGTCGTTCATTTCTAGACGACATTACGGCACTTGAGTGGCATAGAGGGATATCGCACAGTCTGTTTTTTAGTATCGTAGCGTCTATTGCTCTTGGTTGGCTATTGCATCGGTTTCATAGGTCTCGAAAAAACGAAGCAACTACGAAACAATGGACATGGATGTTTTTTATGGCATTGGTCACACATCCGCTTCTGGATTGTCATACCACATGGGGTACCCAATTCTTCTGGCCATTAGACCTTCGAATTGCCTACAACAATATCAATGTAGTTGATCCAATCTATACCATTCCATTCTTAGTATTGGTCATTGCCGCACTGGTAACCCGACGCGGAACCAAAAGGCGGGCAAAGCTCAATAACCTGGGTATATTGTTAAGTAGCTTCTACATGCTTGTCACCATTGGATTGAAGGGGATGTCTTTTCAGACATTTAAGAACAGCTTAAAGCATCAAAATATTGAATACGTATCGATATCCAATAGACCCACGATGTTTAATAGTATGCTGTGGACAGCCAACGTTGAGACCAAAGATTCATTTCTGATAGGCTACTATTCTTTTTTTGATAAGGACAAAAAAATTTCGTTTATCGGACATCCTAAAGACCAACACAAAATTGATTCAATCAGGGACGAACCTCAAATTAAACGTTTACTTAAAATCACAAAGGGTTGGTATATGGTCAGAGAAAGGGATGATACGTTGATGCTTTGCGATCTGCGCTTTGGTGAACTTGAAGAAGGTAGCGACGAGTTTGTCTTCTCTCACAAATTGGTAAATAAAGGGGGAGAGTGGATTGTGGAACAAGTAGACCCTAAATTCTCTTTTGACGACATTCCTGAGTTTATGGCTGTATTGTCCGAACGAATAAGGGGTGATAAGAATGCACTAAAAAAGCCCCTCATAAAATGAGAGGCTTCTGGTAAATTTGAGTTAATCGATTTACGAAAACTGGCAAATAACACCACCCATTAGAGTAAGCGTTACGATCCAGTAACCACCGTTAACTAAAGCATACTTAAATCCTTTTCTTTCGAACATGGCATTGGTAATGAGCACCGGAAACGCAAAGAAAATTCCGCCTATAAATCCATGAATGGCGCCGTGTCTAAAGTTTCTCCAGTTATTCATCCAACCTTCATGATTTGTGTTTAAATACTCAATGGTTTGGGTATAAGACTCATCTTGACCGAAGAAAAGCGAAGCCAAGTGGTTTTGGTGAATGACCATACCATTCAGAGCAAAGGCCAGCATACAGGCCAGGACGAAGCTTAATAGGAAAATGACAATCATGTTTCCACTCTTCACTTTCTCGTCAGTCATGCCAGATGCTTCCATCCAGGCTTTTCCAAACACATTTGGGTTATACCATATGAAACCGATAATCATCGGTATCAGCGCTGCCAAAAGCAGAACAGGGAAACTTAAAATCATACTACTTGTCTTTTAAATATGTCTAATATAGCTGATTTGACATACTTGTACGATCTCAATTAGAGTGTAAAAGCGTGGTAGAACAATCGAGCACTAAAGGCTAAAAGTAAAATACCAATGGCTCTGTACAGTTTAATTAAAAAGTGAGGTTCAATCACACGGCGTAAATATTTAGAACCGAAAACTTTAAGTGTGTCTGTAGTGATTATCCCCAACAGGGCCGCACAAAGGAACATCACAACTTCATATTCCGTATCGTAACTCAGTTTGGCTTTACCAATCATCGCTATCCAAACCATAAACACAAAAGGATTGACAAAATTGATTAAGAAGGCTTTGGTGAAAAATGTGGCATAGTCCCTTTTCTTTTTGACCGTCATTGTTGTAGCACCAGGAAGCTTTGGTTTGAAAATATACCCAAGTCCAAAAACGACTAAAATTATACCGCCAACTACCGCAAGCCAAAACTCGTTTTGTTGGGTACCGTTTTCAAACAGTTTAGAAGCCCAGAAGTAACATAAAATGATGACAATGGCATCACTCATTACAATGCCAATAGCCGCAGCAATACCACTTTTGGTACCGTGTTCAAGACTGGTTTGCAGCAAGTAAAAAAACACCGGGCCAATGAAAAACATCATGGCCGAACCAAAAAGTAAACCTTGTACAACGGACATGGTGCGAAAGTATGTAAAGATACGGTGAAGCACATGCGTCCAAGCATATGATTTAGGTGTATTGCAATGTCAATTGTGCTTATATCTTGCTTATAGTTAAGTTGTGGACAATTGTTCTTTATCAACAATCCATGGCTTCAATTCATTAAACTGTTACGCAATCGTATTTTCGTGTTATGGATCAATCTACCCAAGTTGTCTGTCCGAAATGTGGCGAAAACATTGATGTTAACACCTTGGTGGCACATCAAGTTGAAGAAAGTTTAAAGTCCAAGTACGAAGCAGAAAAAAAGAGAAATCAACAAGTACTCCAAGATCAACAAAAAGCACTCCAGCAGAAAGAGCAGGCTTTTGAAGAAAACCGTCGGAAAGAAAATGAGTTGTTTCGTGAGCGTTTAGAGGCTAAACTTAAGGAAGAAGCCAAAAAACAAGAAATAAAGATTAAGTCTAAAATTGATGAAGAACAATCAGAGCGTATTGCTATGATTGAAAAAGAACTTGCCCAGAAGTCTGAACAAATTAAAGAGCTCAATAGAACCAAAGCAGAAATCGAACGGCTTAAACGGGAAAAAGAAGAAGTCAAAGACAAGTTAGAGGTTGAACTTCAGCAAAAACTGAACACACAGCTAGGAGAGGAGCGTGTCAAGATTCAGAAGCTAGAGCAAGAGAAAAATGAACTAAAGCTTCGCGAGTTAGCCAAACAGCTTGAGGATCAAAAGAAACTGACCGACGACATGAAACGCAAGCAGGAGCAGGGCTCCATGCAGCTTCAAGGGGAAATACAAGAGCTTGCAATAGAGGAGTGGCTCATGGCAGAATTTCCGTTAGACACGGTTGATGAGATTAAGAAAGGCGCTCGCGGTGGCGATTGTATACAAATTGTAAATACCCGGTTACGTCAAAACTGTGGCAAGATTTACTATGAATCAAAACGGACCAAAGACTTTCAGAACACTTGGATTGAAAAGTTTAAAGACGATATCAGAGACAGGAATGCCAATATCGGTGTATTGGTCACAGAGGTAATGCCCAGTGATATGGAACGTTTGGGCTTAAAAGACGGTATTTGGGTCTGTAATTTTGAGGAGTTTAAAGGCTTGAGTAAGGTTCTGAGGCAGTCGATTGTAATGTTAGATCAAAGCGTCGAAACACAGGCCAATAAAGGAGATAAGATGGGTATGTTGTACGATTTCTTGACAAGTAATGAGTTTAAATTACAGATTGAAGGCATTGTTGATGGTTTTACGACCATGCAGTCTGATTTAGATTCTGAAAAAAGATCGATGCAGCGTATTTGGAAGTCACGCGAAAAGCAAATAGAACGTGTGATTAACAACACAGTGGCCATGTATGGTTCCATTAAAGGAATTGCTGGTAATGCAATAGGCAATATTCAAGCCTTAGAGCTTGGGCCAAGTGATGAAGATTAAGAATAGCCAATAGCCAATAGCCAATAGCCAATAGCCAATAGCCAATAGCCAATAGCCAACTTAAAA
>Ga0209630_10003811_pt1 | contig 13559 bp, 11 predicted proteins | sample COG_01_FD_184745 | JGI IMG/M metagenome (GOLD analysis project Ga0209630, IMG submission 184745) | Pelagic Microbial community sample from North Sea - COGITO 998_met_01 (SPAdes) (version 2) | ecosystem: Environmental > Aquatic > Marine > Neritic zone/Coastal water | place: Helgoland, sampling... | reverse complement strand
CCCGCCGGTGAAACGGCCGTCATCGCTGCCGGTGCTGGTGTCCGTCGGGGCGCTGGCCGCCATCGCCATCGTCATGTCCCAGGCCGTGACCTTCGCCGTCATCCTGTTGGCTCCCGAACCGGCGCCTGCCGGATACAGCCTCGCCTCCGCCGCCGCAGCCCTGCAGGGTCAGCCGGCGAAGACAAGCGACGGCCGAAAGCTGGTGCGCAAGGTCAGCGACCGCCCGATCGCCGTCGACGCCGACAACGACCGGCGACCCAACGACCCGCTGGTGACCTTCGTCGCCGCCGGACTGGCGCAGAGATTGAAGACGCCGGTCGAAAACGTGCGCGTCCGGATCGAACACCGGCGCCCGCCCTTCGGCATGGGCCGGCGGAGGCCCGGGCCTGGCCCCTTCCCCGGTCCCGGCCCGGGCATGGGACCGGAAGGACGCCCGGCCTTCGGCGGCAGCCAGACCAGCTTCGTCTTCGTGCGACCGGACGGTTCGCCGCCGCAGCCTGGCCCCGGGCCGGATCGTCCGCCCTTGCCGGAGGGCCGGGGCGGAGAAGACGGCGTCACCTCGGCGGAGGTCACGACCCACGTCACGGTTCGTCGTCAGGGATTCGCAGGGACCGCGGAGACGGCGCGGTTCAACATCATCGCCGACCGGCTGAATTTCGACCCCTTCTCGGCCTCGATGAAACTGCCGGATGGAAGGTGGGCGACGGTGGAGCCGCCGCGCAGCCTGATCTCGCCCTGGCAGGCGAGGCTGCTGGCCTCGCTGCTGATCTCGATCCTGATCCTGGCGCCGATCGTCTGGCTGATGGCGCGGCGGCTGACACGGCCGATCCGGGTCTTCGCCGAGGCCGCCGAGCGCCTGGGCGCCGATCCTGACGCCGAGCCGCTGAAGCCCACCGGCCCCACCGAGGTGCGCACGGCCATCGGCGCCTTCAACGACATGCAGGCCTCGCTGCGCGATCACATGCGCAAGCGGACCCAGACCATCGCCGCCATCGCCCATGACCTGCGCACCCCCCTGACGCGCATTCGCTTCCGGGTCGAACAGGCGCCGCCTAAGCTGCGTGACCGCATGGTCGCCGATGTGGAGGAGATGGACGCCCTGATCGGCCAGGCCATGGCCTTCGTGCGCGGCGAAACCCAGGCCGATCGGCGCGAACCTCTGGATCTGGACGCGCTCGCCCGCCATTGCGCCGCCGGTTTTTCGGAGACGGGCGCCGCGGTCACCTTCGACGGCGGCCGCGCCCTGCCGGTCGAGGGCGATCCGGCCGCCTTGCGTCGGGCCGTCGCCAATCTGATCGAGAACGCGGTCAAGTTCGCCGACGCCGCCCGCGTCCGCACCTTCCTGCTGGACGACCAGGCCGTGATCTCGGTCGAGGACGACGGCCCCGGCCTGCCCGAGCAAGAGCTGGAGACGGTGTTCGAGCCCTTTGCGCGCGGCGAACGGTCGCGCAATCGCGAGACGGGCGGCGCGGGTCTGGGCCTGTCCGTCGCGCGTCAGGCGGCGCGCGGCGCCGGCGGCGATGTCACACTGATCAATCGACCGGAGGGTGGGTTGACCGCCCTGATGGTCCTGCCCCTGAAGCTGGAGACGATCTGATGCGCGCCTTCACGACAGTCCTGCTTCTGCTGGCGGCCTCACCGGTCCCGGCCGTGGCCCAGACGCAGGGCCCGGGCATCAGCCCGGCCGCCGCCCCCACAGTGACCGCACGGTCTCCGCGCGAGACGGTTCAGGCCGTGGCGGCGCGGGTTCGCGATCTCTACTTCGATCCCCGCCGCGCCGAAGAGATCGCCAAGGGGCTGGAAACCGCCGCCGCGGCCGGGGAGTTCGACGCCCTGACGGATCCCCGCGATCTGGCCACGGCCCTGACGATGCGTCTCAAGCCGCTGGACGCACATTTCAACGTCGTCTTCGATCCCCGGCTCGGTGACGGCCCGCCCATGCGCGGCCCTGGACCAGGCCCCGGTCCGCAGGCCGGACCTCCGCCGGGTCCGCGCCCTGTAAACCCCGGTGAAGCCCGTGCTCACTACGGCTTCCGGGGCATCCAGATTCTGCCGGGCAACATCGGCTATATCGATCTGCGCCAGTTCTCGGAGATCGACTTCAGCGACCCGAAGGACCCCGCCCGGGCGGCGGCGGATGCGGCGCTGACCTTCGTCGGCGGGACCGATGCGGTGATCTTCGACCTGCGCGACAACGGCGGTGGGGCGCCGTCGATGGTCGGCTATCTGACCAGCGCCTTCACCCCCGCCAATGCGCCGATCTACAATATCTTCCACAGCCGCGAGGGGACCGAAAGCGAGGCGCCGGATATCTATCATGCCGATCCGCGCCTGACCGTGCCGGTCTATATCCTGACCAGCGCCCGCACCGGCTCGGCCGCCGAGGCCTTCCCCTATACGATGCAGGCGGCGCGGCGCGCGGTGATCGTCGGCGAGGCCAGCGGTGGCGCGGCCAACCCCGGCGGCATGGTCCCGGCCGGCGCCGGGTTCGCGGTCTTCGTGTCCATGGGCTCGCCGGTCAATCCGATCACCGGCGGCAACTGGGAAGGCTCGGGCGTCAAACCGGACGTCGCCGTGTCGTGGGACAAGGCGCTGGATACGGCCCAGAGCCTGGCGCTGGAAAAGATCATCGCCGCTGACGCCGGGCGCACCGACGCCGTCTGGGCGCTGGAGGCCCTGAGGTCGCAAGACCTGCCGGCCGAGGTGGCAGGAAACCTGCCGGACTACGCCGGGACCTATGGCGACCGGATCGTGTCGGTTGACGGCGCCCGGCTGAAGGTGATCGCGGGCCGTCGACCTCCCGTCATGCTCGCGCCCCTGGGCGACGACCTGTTCACCGTCGTGGGTGACCCCGGACGGCGTTACCAGTTCCTGCGTGGCGAAGACGGCAAGGTCATGGGCTTCGAGGCCGTCGGCGTCGGCGGCGCGCCCCAGAGAATCCGCCGCACCGCCTGACATCGGTGTCAGGCCGCCAAGCGTCACAGTTCATCACGCGATGTTACGCCCGCGGGGTTGATCCGCGTGCGCGAGAGCCCCATTGAAGCGCCAACGATAAACCACCCGCTTCAGGAGCCCGCCCATGACCCTTCGCGTCGCCATCAACGGCTTCGGCCGCATCGGCCGCCTCGTCCTCCGCTCGATCGTCGAGCATGGCCGCACGGACATCCAGGTCGTGGCGATCAACGACCTGGGTCCGGTGGAGACCAACGCCCACCTGTTCCGCTATGACTCGGTGCACGGCCGCTTCCCCGGCACGGTGACCTCGGGCGAGGACTGGATCGACGTCGGCACCGGCAAGATCAAGGTCACGGCCGAACGCGATCCCTCCAAGCTGCCGCACGCCGAACTGAACGTCGACATCGCGTTCGAGTGCACGGGGATCTTCACCTCCAAGGACAAGGCCTCGGCCCACCTGACCGCCGGCGCCAAGCGCGTGCTGGTCTCGGCCCCCGCCGACAACGCCGACAAGACCATCGTCTACAAGGTCAACCACGAGACCCTGACCGCCGACGACATCATCGTCTCGAACGGCTCGTGCACCACAAATGCCCTCGCCCCCGTCGCCAAGGTCCTGCACGACCTGTTCGGCATCGAGCGCGGCTATATGACCACCATCCACTCCTATACGGGCGACCAGCCGACGCTGGATACGATGCACAAGGATCTGTACCGCGCCCGCGCCGCCGCCCTGTCGATGATCCCGACCTCGACCGGCGCCGCCAAGGCCCTGGGCCTGGTCCTGCCGGAGCTGAAGGGCAAGCTGGACGGCTCCTCGATCCGCGTCCCGACCCCCAACGTCTCGGTCGTCGATCTGAAGGTCGTCGCCTCGCGCGACGTCACGGTCGAGGAAATCAACGCCGCGCTTCAGGCCGCCGCTGACGGTCCGATGAAGGGCGTTCTGGCCACGACCGTCGAGCCGCTGGTCTCGCACGACCTGAACCATATCGCCGCCTCGTCGACCGCCGCCCTGCCCCAGACCCAGGTCGTCGACGGCAAGCTGGCCCGCGTCCTGACCTGGTACGACAATGAGTGGGGCTTCGCCTCACGCATGGCCGACACCGCCCTGGTGATGGCGAAGTTCCTCTGATGACGGCGTGGCGCTCCAATCGACTTTGGGGCGCCACTTTCGCTCTGTGGCTTGCGAGCCTGCTCACCGGTCCCGCCCTGCTGAGTTTGCCCTGGGCGCTCATCAATATGCCGGGCGTGTTCGCCGACCGGGCCTTCGCCCCATTGATGTTCGGCGGCTATGCCGTCGCCTTTGGCTGGCTGGCCGCGCTTGTTTTCGTGGGCGTACGACATTCACGAACGATGCGATGGGTTCACTTCGCGGTTCCTGTCGCCCTGACGATCCTCTTTATATTTTTGGCGACCGTGAGCTCCAACGCCGGAGCTGAGGTCTCACTCATTTCACACTAGACGAGACCTCCCATGACCTTCCGCACCCTCGACGACGCCAAAGACCTCGCCGGCAAGACCGCTCTGGTCCGCGTGGACTTCAATGTGCCGATGGAGGGGGGCAAGGTCACCGACGACACCCGGCTGCGCGTCGCCCTGCCGACGATCAACAAGCTGCGCGAGGCCGGCGCCAAGGTCGCCCTGCTGGCCCACTTCGACCGCCCCAAGGGCCAGGTCGTGCCGTCCATGAGCCTGAAGCCGCTGGCGGGTCCGCTGGCCGAACTGCTGGGCGCCCCGATCCACTTCGCCGAGGACTGCGTCGGCGGCCCGGCCCATGCGGCCATCGCCGGTCTGGACGCCGGCGGCGTGGTCCTGCTGGAAAACGTCCGCTTCCACGCGGCGGAAGAGGCCAATGACGCGGAGTTCGCGACCAGCCTCGCCGAGCTGGCCGACCTTTATGTCAACGATGCCTTCTCGGCCGCCCACCGCGCCCACGCTTCGACGGAAGGCGTCGCCCACCACATCCCCGCCTATGCCGGCGAGTCGATGCGACGCGAGCTCGAAGCCCTCGACGCGGCGCTGGGCAATCCACAGAAGCCGGTGATCGGGATCGTGGGGGGCTCGAAGGTCTCGACCAAGCTCGACCTGCTCAAGAACCTGGTCGGCAAGCTCGACAAGCTGGCCATCGGCGGCGGCATGGCCAACACCTTCCTGTTCGCACAGGGCGTGGATATCGGCGGCTCGCTGGCCGAGAAGGACATGGCCGACACGGCGCGCGAGATCATGGCCAATGCCGAAAAGGCCGGCTGTGAACTGCTGCTGCCCGTCGATGTCGTGGTTGCCACCGAGGTCAGGCCGGGCGCCGCAGCCCGCACCGTGAAGGCGGGCGAGGCCCTGTCGGCCGATGACAAGATCCTCGACGCCGGCCCGGAGACGGTGGCGAAGCTGAACGCCGCCATCGACGCCTCGAAGACCCTGATCTGGAACGGCCCGCTCGGCGTGTTCGAAGTCCCACCCTTCGACGCCGCCACGGTCGCCGCCGCCAAACATGTCGCGGCGAAGACCACGGCCGGCGCCCTGATCGCTGTCGCAGGTGGCGGCGACACCGTCGCGGCCGTGAATCACGCGGGCGTGGCCGACGACCTCACGTTCGTCTCCACCGCCGGCGGCGCCTTCCTGGAATGGATGGAAGGCAAGCCCCTGCCCGGCGTTGAGGCCTTGCGCATCTGAGCGCCGGGCTTTGGGTCAGCGTGACGCGGCGTAAACCCTGTTACATGACGTGACTTTGTTGCGCTGCGGCGCTACTCTCCCGCCAAAATAAAACGACTGACATCAGGGGACTACACAATGGCGCGCATCACGCTGCGGCAACTGCTCGACCACGCGGCCGAGAACGACTACGGCCTGCCGGCCTACAATATCAACAACATGGAGCAGGGTCTGGCGATCATGGAGGCGGCCCATGAGGTCAACGCCCCGGTCATCATCCAGGCCTCGCGCGGCGCCCGCAACTACGCCAACGACATCGTCCTGGCCAAGCTGATCGACGCCCTGGCCGAGCTGTATCCGAACATCCCGGTTTGCATGCACCAGGACCACGGCAACGGCCCGGCGACCTGCGCCACCGCGATCCAGTACGGCTTCACCTCGGTGATGATGGACGGCTCGCTGGAAGAGGACGCCAAGACCCCGGCCAGCTACGAATACAATGTCGACGTCACCCGCCGCGTCACGGAGATGGCCCATAGCTGCGGCGTCTCGGTCGAGGGCGAACTGGGCGTTCTGGGTTCGCTGGAAACCGGCATGGGCGAGGCCGAAGACGGCCACGGCTTCGAAGGCAAGCTGGACCACTCGCAACTGCTGACCGACCCCGATCAGGCGGTCGAGTTCGTCGCCGCCACCAAGGTCGACGCCCTGGCCATCGCCATGGGCACCTCGCACGGCGCCTACAAGTTCACACGCAAGCCGGACGGCGAGGTCCTGGCCATGAACGTGATCGAGGAAATCCACCGCCGCCTACCCAACACCCACCTGGTGATGCATGGCTCGTCCTCGGTGCCGCAGGACCTGCAGGACATGATCAACGCCTATGGCGGCCAGATGCCCCAGACCTGGGGCGTGCCGGTCGAGGAAATCCAGCGCGGCATCAAGCATGGCGTGCGCAAGGTCAACATCGACACCGACAACCGCATGGCCATCACCGGCGCGATCCGGAAAATCCTGGCCGAAAAGCCCGGCGAGTTCGACCCGCGCGCCTATCTGAAGCCCGCCAAGGAAGCCATGAAGAAGCTCTGCAAGGAGCGCTACATGCAGTTCGGCTGCGAAGGCATGGCCAGCAAGATCACCCCGCTGTCCACCGCCCAGATGGCCAAGCGCTATGCCTCCGGCGACCTTGACCCGTCGTTCCGCGGCGCGGTCGGCAAGGCGGCCTGACAAGACCAAGGGGCGGCCTGAAAGGCCGCCCCTTTTCAATTCTAGACCGGGTAGCGACCACTCAACTCGCGCCGCACCCGGCGAACGTCCCACTCGGCCTGCTCAAGCGCGGCGTTGGCGGCATCGGCATCACGGCGCGCATCGCGAATTTCACCGCGAACCTCCTGGATTCGATCACGGATCTGCTGCCGCTGTTCGTCGGTCAGGCCTTCGCCGCGCAGTTCACGCTGTTTGGCGTCGAGCTTGTCCTCGCGATCGCGAATCCGGGCCACGGCGCTGTTCAGGGCGCTCGTGGCGGTTTCAACCGCCTCTTCGACCGCATGCAGCCGAAGACCGTCCTGATAGGCCGGCATGAAGGCCGCCTCCTCTTCAGGCCGACAGACGTTATAGTATGTGTTCCCGGACCGCCCTTCGGCCCAGCCCCGATCAAAGGTGCAATAGGTCCTCAGCCCCGCCTCGCGCGCCGAGCTGTAGGCCGCAGGATCCGGCGTCACCTGAAACTTGGCACAGGCCTCGGCGTGGTCGGTCAGACGCGACATCGGATAGCCCGCCGCGCCGTCGGAATAGCCCTTCTCACCCCACGCTCCGGCCAGGCACTCGTCCTCGCTCATGGTCGCGCAACTGCCCAGCAGCATGGCTCCCGCAAGCATTCCGCCGGCGATCAGAAACCGCTTCATCGGATGACCCTCCCCTTCCAAGCGTCACTATTGAGCGAGGTTATGTCTGCCGCAAGCGCACCGGCGTGCTAGGAAGGCCCGGTGTCCGCCCCTGACCTGATTGACGAGGACGATCCCCTTCCGACCGAGGTTCTGGAGGCGCGCATCGATGCGTCCGGGGTGCGGCTGGACAAGGCGCTGGCGCAAGCCTTCCCGACCCTGTCGCGCGCGCGCCTGCAAGCGCTTCTGGCCGAGGGCGCCGTCAGCCGCGACGGCCAGGTCCTGACCGGCGGCTCGGCCAAGGCCCAACCCGGTCTCTATGCGGTCGCCCTGCCCCCCGCCGCCCCGGCAGAGCCCCAGCCCGAGGCCATCCCCCTGACCGTTCTCTATGAGGACGCCGACCTGATCGTCATCGACAAGCCCGCCGGCATGGCCGCCCATCCGGCGCCGGGCTGCGAGACCGGGACCCTGGTCAACGCCCTTCTGGCCCACTGTGGCGACAGCCTGTCCGGCATCGGCGGCGTTGCCCGTCCCGGTATCGTCCACCGCCTGGACAAGGACACTTCCGGCGTCATGGTCGCCGCCAAGACCGACCGCGCCCACGCCGGGCTTTCCGCCCTATTCGCGACCCACGACATCGAACGAACCTACATCGCCCTGACTCGCGGGATGCCGATGCCTCGCGAAGGGCGAATCCAGACACAGATCGGCCGGTCGCACGGCGATCGAAAGAAGATGGCGGTGTTGAAGTCGGGCGGACGGGAAGCAATCACCGACTACAGAGTCGAGCGCGTATTCGGCCTGGGACTTCGCCTGACTGATCCGCCCAAAGCCGCACGCGTCGCCTGCACCCTTCACACTGGCCGTACGCATCAGATTCGCGTGCATCTGGCCTCAAAGGGTACGCCGATCCTCGGCGATGCCGTCTACGGCTCGGGCAGCGCCGCCGCGCCGGTCAAGGCCGCCGTCGCCGAAGTCGGCCTGACGCGGCAGGCGCTCCACGCCGCTGTCCTCGGCTTCGTCCATCCGGTGACCGGCCAGAGGCTACGTTTCGAGACGACGCCGCCACCGGATATGGTGGCCCTTGAGGCCCTCCTCGCGGCGCTCTGACCCTCGCCGCAATAGTAAGTCTTGATTAAGGACTGACTCGACGCTATATGGTCTCTCGACCGGTGCAAGTGGCGCCAGGAACACGGTCACGCTGATGTGTGACGATCCGCCCCTACAATGTGCGGAAACCCGTAGCTACTTGATTGGTTGAGGGGTGAGGGCCCGGCGCACATTCGGTGGCCGGAACCGGAGAGCCCGCTCGTTGATACGGGTCGGAGGGATCAGACTATGGCTGCACTGAAATCGATCGCGGTGATGTCGCCTGAACAGGGACTGTCGCGCTATCTCACGGAAATCCGCAAGTTTCCGATGCTGACCAAGGACGAGGAGTTCATGCTGGCGAAGCGCTGGTCTGAACACCAGGACGCCGAGAGCGCCCACCGTCTGGTCACTTCGCACCTTCGCCTGGTGGCCAAGATCGCCATGGGTTATCGCGGCTACGGCCTGCCGATCGGCGAAGTCATTTCCGAGGGCAACGTCGGCCTGATGCAGGCCGTCAAGAAATTCGATCCGGACAAGGGTTTCCGCCTGGCGACCTACGCCATGTGGTGGATCCGCGCCTCGATCCAGGAATACATCCTGCGCAGCTGGTCGCTCGTGAAGATGGGCACCACGGCGGCGCAGAAGAAGCTGTTCTTCAACCTGCGCAAGGCGAAGAGCCAGATCTCGGCCTTCGAGGAAGGCGATCTGCATCCGGAACACCTCTCGGCCATCGCCACCAAGCTGGGCGTGTCCGAGGAAGAGGTCACCAATATGAACCGCCGCCTCGGCGGCGACGCCTCGCTGAACGCCCCGCTGCGTGTGGATGGTGAAAGCGAATGGCAGGACTGGCTCGCCGACGACACGGCCGTTTCGCAGGAAACCGCCCTCGCCGACAACGAAGAGAAGTCGCTCCGTATGGGCCTGCTTCAGGAAGCCATGGGCGAGTTGACGGACCGCGAGAAGCATATCCTGACCGAACGCCGACTCAAGGACGATCCGGTGACCCTGGAAGAGCTGGCCAGCCAGTACGGCGTCAGCCGCGAACGCGTGCGCCAGATCGAGGTCCGCGCCTTCGAGAAGCTGCAAAAGGCCATGCGCGCCGCCGCCGAGGAACGGAACCTCGTCGACTCCTGACCGCCCTCAGGCAGCGAGCCGCCGCGCGGCGAGCGATAGGGCCTGAACAGCGGGCCCGGCGCCGGCCTGGCTTGCTCCCTCAGGAAGCCCGGGCCAGCGGCTCGGGCTCCGCAAGGGCCAGCAGGGCGCCGATCGGTTGGGCAAGGGTCGCCTTGGTCGGCATTCCGGCCGCCAGAAGCGCTTCCAGACCCGCCGCCGCGATCGCCAGTTTTGCATCCGCGGTCTTGATGGCCAGGACCTTCAGGGTCTCGGCCTGTTGGCGCGCCGCCCGAACGGCCTGGGTCGGATCGTTGTCGAACTGCGCCAAGGCGGCAGCGAGAATCCGCAGCGCCTGATCCTTGACCGCCAGGGCCGCAGCGGCGCCTGACGCGGGCTTGTCCTGTTTGCGCTTCTGCGGTCCGGCGTATTCACCCGAGTTGAAGCGCCGACGGTCCGGACCGACATAGGCCACGCCCTCGATCCAGTCGCGCGGCTTCAGGGCAACGTTCTCGACCCGACGGAACAGGTCCGCCGAGGTGAAGGGCTTGCGCAGAAATTCGTGAACTCCGCAGTCGCGCGCGCCCTTGATCGAACTCGCCGTCGCCTCCGCGGTCACCATAATTACCGGCGCCCGGCGGCTCGCCAGGTTCGAACGGCGCAGCTTGCGGGTGAAATTCTCGCCGTCCAGACGGGGACCAGCGCGTTCGGTGAAAATCAGGCCCGGTTCGATCTCGCGGATCGCGTCCATGGCCCGCGCCTCATCGACCTCATGCACCGCCTCGCGAGAGCCGAGGCTCTTCATCACGTCGATCAGCAGACGCGCCGAGGCCATATTCGGATCGATCACCACCACCCGGTGGATGGTCGGCGCGATGCGAGCAAGGGTTTTGGCGTCGGCAGCAAACAAGGGAATACTCCGCGGTGGAGCCTTATCCCTAACCGCTTCCGGTTAAGACCGCGTTGAACGGCCGAGCCTTTTGCCCTTACCCGGCCCCTAGCCCAGGAAGGGGTCGCGAACCAGGATGGTGTCGTCCCGCTCCGGGCTGGTCGACAGGATCGCCACCGGAGCCCCGATCAGTTCCTCGATCCGCCGCACATATTTGATCGCATTGGCGTTCAGGTCCTTGAAGCTGCGCGCCGAGGCCGTGCTCTCGCTCCAGCCTTCCAGCTCCTCGAACACCGGCTCCGCAGCGGCCTGCGCCTTCAGGCTGGACGGCAGATAGTCCAGAACCTGCTCGTCGATCTTGTAGCCGACGCAGATTTTCAGCGTCTTCAACCCGTCCAGAACGTCCAGCTTGGTCAGGGCGATGCCGTCGATGCCGTTGATCGCCACCGACTGCCGGACCAGTACGGCGTCGAACCAGCCGCAGCGTCGCGCACGGCCCGTATTGACGCCGACTTCACGACCCACGGTCGCAAGGTGCTGGCCCACCTCGTCGAACAGTTCGCAGGCGAAGGGGCCCTCACCGACGCGGGTCGTATAGGCCTTCACGATCCCCAGCACATAGCCCGGCCCCTTGGGACCGATGCCCGAGCCCGCCGCCGCCTGACCGGCGACCGTGTTAGAGCTGGTGACATAGGGATACGTGCCGTGATCGACGTCTAGGAAGGCGCCTTGCGCGCCTTCGAACAGCACGCGCTTGCCGGCGCGCTGGGCCTGATCCAGCACGCGCCAGGCGGGCTGGGCATAGGGCAGGATCTTCGGTGCGATCTCCAGCAGCTGAGCCAGCAGAGCCTCCGGATCGATAGGCTCCAGGCCCAGTCCGGCGCGCAGCGGATCGTGGTGCGAACGCAGTCGGTCGATCTTGACCTTCAGGTCTTCCTCGTTGGCCAGATCGCAGACCCGGATCGCCCGGCGCCCGACCTTGTCCTCATAGGCCGGGCCAATGCCCCGGCCGGTCGTACCGATCTTGGCGCCCGGCGCACTGGCCGCCGCCTCTCGCGCCACGTCCAGCGCCGGATGGATGGGCAGGATCAGGCAGGCGTTGTCCGCGACCGTCAGGATATCGGGATTGATGGCGACCCCCTGCGCCTCGATCTTCTCGATCTCACCGACCAGATGCCAGGGATCGACAACCACGCCGTTGCCGATGATCGAGGGCTTGCCCTGCACCACGCCCGAGGGCAGCAGCGCCAGCTTGTAGACCTTGCCGTCTACGACCAGCGTATGGCCGGCATTGTGGCCGCCCTGGAACCGCACGACCATGTCGGCCCGGTTCGACAGCCAGTCGACGATCTTGCCCTTGCCCTCGTCGCCCCATTGGGCGCCGACTACCGCAACATTCGCCAAAACCGTCTCTCCGCACCGATGCCTGAATGGGCGGGCGCAGCCTATAGCGGGGGAATCGCCGAATGTCGTCCCGGTCGGGACGTTTTATCTTGCGGGAAGCTCGCCGACGGCCGTCTCAAAGGCCCATTCCAGCCATGGCGCCGCAGCGATCACATCGGCCGTTTCGACCGTACAGCCGCACCAGAGGCGCAATCCGGGCGGGGCGTTGCGGTGCGGCTCCATATCGAACACCGCCGCCTCGCCTTCCAGCAGGGCCTTGAACCGATTCACAAAGGCCTTCTGGGCAGTCTCATCCAAGGCGGCGACGCGCGCATCAGTGAACTTCAAACAGACCGAGGTGGTCGACCGGATCTCCGGCCGATCCGGCAGGAAGGCGATCCAATCGGTCTTCTCGACCCAGGCCTCCAGCGCCGCATAGTTGGCGTCGGTCCGGCGGATCAGCTCCGCCAACCCTCCCGCGCCCTCGGCCCATTCCAGCGCGTCGATCCAGTCCTCGATGGTCAGGATGGAGAAGGTGTTGATCGCCACCCCATCAGCCAGCGAGCGGTCAAAGCCCTTGCTGTCGGTGATCCGCAGCACCTTGGGGATCGGCCGATCCGGCGTAAAGCCGTCCAGCCGCGCCACCGCACGCGGCGACAGCACCATCACCCCGATGCCCGCCTCCCCGCCCAGCGCCTTCTGGAACGAGAAGGTCACTACATCCAGCTTGTCCCAGGGCAGGGGCATGGCAAAGGCCGCCGAGGTGGCGTCGCAGATCGCCAGCCCCTCGCGATCGTCCGCGATCCAGTCGCCGTCCGGCACGCGCACGCCCGAGGTCGTGCCGTTCCAGGGGAAGACGACGTCCTTCGACCAATCGACCTGCGAGAGATCCGGCAGCTCACCCCAGGGCGCCGTCAGCGCCTCGGGCTCAAGCCCCAGATGGGCCTTCACATCCGCAAGCCAGGTCAGGCCGAAATTCTCATAGGCCACCACCTGCGCCGGCCGCTCGCCTAGCATGCCCCACAGCGCCGCCTCGACCGCGCCGGTGTCGGAACCCGGGGTGTAGAGCATCACATGGCTTTCCGGGACCTCCAGCACGACCCGGGTCAGCCGCAGGCCATGGGCGAACCGCTCAACCACTTCCGGCGCACGAATCCCGCGCCCCAGCAGATCGGCAGGAAGGGCGCCGAGACTGTACCCCGGACGTTTCGCGGTCGGCCCCGAACCGAACCAGGGACGGGCAGGCTTCACGGCAGGCTTGGTCATGGTCAGTCCCGGAACGGCCGCATCGGGCCCTCGTCGCGCCGCTTCTGAGCCAGTTTGGTCAGGGCCTCGTCATCGCCTTCCGGCAGGGCGATCATCAGCTTGGCCAGCAGGTCGCCGCGCTGGCCGTTGGCATAGGCGCCGCGCCCCTTGAGGCGCAGCACCTTGCCCGAGGTCGAGCCCTTGGGAATGGTCATGCTGACCGTGCCTTCCGGCGTCCGCACCGGAATCTTTCCGCCCAGGACCGCATCGTACAACAACACCGGCTGGTCCATCGTCAGATCCGCCCCCTCGACCTTGAACACGGGATGCGCGGAGATCTTCAGCTCGATCAAGGC
>Ga0209630_10003810_pt1 | contig 13559 bp, 11 predicted proteins | sample COG_01_FD_184745 | JGI IMG/M metagenome (GOLD analysis project Ga0209630, IMG submission 184745) | Pelagic Microbial community sample from North Sea - COGITO 998_met_01 (SPAdes) (version 2) | ecosystem: Environmental > Aquatic > Marine > Neritic zone/Coastal water | place: Helgoland, sampling... | reverse complement strand
AAGGTATCTAAGGTATTCACATCAATAATGACTGCTTTTGGTTGAAAAAAAGCGCCTATCATATTTTTACCTAGATCATGGTTAACGCCAGTTTTTCCTCCAACGCTAGAGTCTACCTGAGACAATAATGTCGTAGGGATTTGAATAAAGTTAACCCCTCTTTGATATGAGGCTGCTGCAAAGCCTGTAATATCACCAACAACTCCCCCACCAAGTGCAATAAGGGTTGAAGTTCTATCAAACTTTGACTTTAAAAGAGCATCAAAAATAGTATTAACGGTTTCTAGTGTTTTGTAGCGCTCCCCATCTGGCAATATGATGAACTCAACAGTGTATCCATCTAACTGTGCCATAACTTTATCTAAATAGATAGGCGCTACAGTAGTATTGGACACAATCATGACCTGATGACCATGAATATGATCAGTAATATATGTTTTTTGAGACAGTAGTTCACTTCCAATAAATATGGGGTATGACTTTGAGCCAAGCTCAACATTTAGAGTTTTTAGATGAGCTATCATTAAGCAAACACCCTATTTTCGCCCTTACCTGAGACATTCTCAATACATCTGTCACATAAATCATTATGCATTTTATTGTGACCAATTTCTGGGCGATGATGCCAACAGCGAACACATTTTTGATGTTGACTTTTGTATACTTTAATTGCGATTGAACTAGAAATCTCTTTTGCGTCTGATGGTTTGCTTGATAATTCATTGACCCTTGCTTCAGAGGTGATAAAGACAAATCTTAACTCATCCTTAAGGCCTAATAAGTTTTGATAATTCTCATCTTTACAGTAAATATCAACTTCGGCATCAAGCGACGAGCCTATAGCCTTATTTCGCCTCATCTCTTCAAGCTCTTTTCTTAAATGCGTATTAATATCCCTGGAAGTCTCAATCACAGAACTATTGAAATCTCCCTCTAGACCCTCATACCAGGTTTGAAGGAAAATACTTTCATTACTGGCTCCAGGCAAAAATTGCCATATTTCCTCTGAGGTAAATGAGAGGATGGGAGATAACCATCGAACCATTGCATGCGAGATATGGAATAGTGCACTTTGAGCAGAGCGTCTCGCCAGAGAGTCAGTTTGAGTCGTATATTGTCTATCTTTAATGACATCCAAATAAAAACCACCTAAATCATTAGTGCAGAAATTAAGGATAGATTTCATAACAAAATGAAAATTATAATTATCGTACTCGTTTATAACTTGTTGCTGTAAATCATGCGTTTTTGACACAATCCATCGATCAAGAACGAGCATGTTATTCATATCAACTAAATCATGCTTTGGATCAAAGCCCTGCATATTTGCAAGCATAAAGCGCATAGTGTTCCTAATTCTTCTATAGCTATCCGCACTTCGATTTAGAATTTCATCAGAAACGGTCATCTCTCCAGAGTAATCAGTACTTCCAATCCATAGCCTTAATATATCTGCACCTAGAGAGTTGACTACCTTTTGTGGAGGAATCACATTGCCAAGAGACTTACTCATCTTGTGTCCATTTTGATCCACGGTAAAGCCATGAGTTAATACCTGCTTGTATGGAGCTCTTTCATTAATCGCACAAGAAGTTAGAAGAGATGATTGGAACCATCCACGATGCTGATCCGACCCCTCAAGGTACATATCAGCCACGTCACTTAAATAACTGCTTGACTTTAAAACCGCATAATGACTTACACCAGAATCAAACCAAACATCTAAAGTGTCAGTTGTTTTCTCATAATCTTTGGCTTCAGAGCCTAAAACATCCTCAACCTGGAGCTTGAACCAAGCCTCAATTCCCTCAAGTTCAATTTTTTTAGCAACAACTTCAAATAATTTTTCAGTGTCTGGATGAAGTTCTCCAGTATTTTTATTAATAAATAAGGTGATTGGAGAGCCCCAATATCTTTGACGCGATATACACCAGTCTGGCCGATTACCAACCATTAGCTCAATACGTTTCTGCCCCCAATTTGGAATCCACTTAACATTCAGTATTTCATCGTTAACCTTATCTCTTAGGTTTTTTTGCGTCATTGAGACAAACCATTGTGGTGTTGCACGAAAGATAACTGGTGTTTTATGTCTCCAGCAATGCGGATAGGAGTGAGTAATAGGCTCATGTTTGACCAACGTACCATGGCTTTCAAGTAGTCCTATAATCGTTGCATTAGCCTTAAAAATAAATTCTCCTCCAACGCCCTCTGTAGAATCTATGAATACACCTCTTCCATCTACTGGACAGTCTACAGGAAGGTTGTATTGCAAGCCAACCACATAGTCATCCTGGCCATGAGCTGGCGCAGTGTGAACGGCTCCAGTTCCTGTTTCAGTGGTTACATGCTCTCCCAGGATGACTGGGACTTGTTTGTCATAAAATGGGTGCTGAAGCATAAGCCCTTCAAGTTCAGAGCCTTTATATTTTTTACTTAGTTTTTTGAAGTCTTTGACTCCATATCTTTCAAGAGAGGAATCAAGTAAATCATCAGACAAAATATAGAGGGAATTACCAACATCGACTAGAGCATAATCAAGATCAGGGTGAAGTGAAACAGCTTCATTGGCCGGAAGTGTCCAAGGCGTTGTGGTCCAAATAATAAGTGCTACGGGCTTATCATTTCCAAAAAAATCTCCAATGATGTTGAAGGCAACATCAACGGTATCAGAGTCTTTATCTTTGTACTCTACTTCTGCTTCGGCGAGTGCAGATGAGCACTCTGTACACCAATGAACAGGTTTAAAGCCTTTAGTAAGATGGCCATTTTTTACAATTTTTCCAAGAGCGCGAACAATATCAGCCTCATATTTAAAATTTTTAGTTAAGTAAGGGTTATCCCAATCTCCAAAAATTCCTAAACGCTTAAAATCAACTTTTTGTTTTTCAATTTGCTTATCTGCATATTCTCTGCAGGCAGCTCGGAACTCGTCAGCTGAAATTTTATGCCCAACTTTTCCTTTCTTTTTTTCAACCATGTGCTCAATTGGCAGTCCATGACAATCCCAGCCAGGGACATAAGGGGCATCAAAACCCGACAAGGTTTTGCTTTTTACAATAACATCTTTAAGGACTTTATTAACAGCATGTCCAATATGAATATCACCATTGGCGTAAGGGGGGCCATCATGTAAAACAAATAGTGGTTTTCCTTTAAATTTTTGACGAATTTGTTGATGAATATCTTTGTCTTGCCAATCTTTAAGAAAAGACCCTTCTCGATTTGCTAAGTTAGCCTTCATTGGAAAATCAGTAGCGGGCAAGTTTAAGGTATTTTTGTAGTCAGACATTCCGGGATATATTATTTCTATCTAAAACGCCATTATACTTGACACATAAGGTTTATCAAGATTGATAATCCCTTGTAAATGTAAATTAAACGCTTCTAAAAGGGTACTGATTTAATTCTATAAATTCACTGACTTGAGGAGTGCTTGTACCTGTTTCGGTTTGAGATATTCTGATTGATTTGCACGCAAATTTTCTGGCAAACGTATGTCACTAAATCTTGTTCTAATAAGTCGAGAAACTTTAAAATCTAATGCCTCCCAAAGCCTCCTTACTTCTCTTTTTCTGCCCTCTCGAACAACCACATGGTACCAACGATTAGCACCCTCTCCTCCTCCAAGAGTGACTCTATGAAATTTTGCAAAGCCATCATCTAATTCTAAGCCAGATGTGAGTTTTTTGATATGCTCATTCTCTACCTTGCCCAAAACTCTAACTGCATACTCTCTATCTATTTCTGAGCTGGGATGCATTAATTTATTCGCTAAATCGCCGTTGTTTGTAAAAAGAAGAAGCCCTGAAGTGTTTAGATCCAGACGGCCCACCATAACCCACCTCGTATTCTCAGGAAGAAAATCAAAAACACTTTTTCGACCTTCTTCATCTTTATTTGAGCATATAACACCGGCTTGTTTATTTAGGATAAGCACTTTTGTTTCTTCCTCTGAATAACGCAGTAAATCTATTAACCTTCCATCAATGGTAACTTTATCAGTTACGAGGGCTTTGTCTCCAAGCTTAGCTTCTTGGTTATTGATTGAAATTCTACCTTGTTCAATTAATCTTTCTGCCCAACGCCTTGAGCCATACCCTGCATTTGCAATAAGTTTTTGTAATCTTTCAGACATGAATTTATAACTTAATTTAGTAGGTTATACCCATGGCATCTCGAACTTCTTCCATAGTAGTTTTTGCCACTATTCGGGCTCTTTCAGAGCCCTCAAAGATTATTTCTTGAATAAGGTTAGGGTTGGCCTCATACTTCGTTATTTCTTGCTGAATGGGATCTAATTCTGAATTGATAGAGTCTACAATCGGCTTTTTACACTCAATGCACCCTATTTTAGCTTCAGTACAGCCTTCCTTTACCCAGTTCAGTGTTTCATCAGGAGAATAAATTTGATGCATCTGCCAAACAGGGCATTTATTTGGATCTCCAGCATCTGTAAGCTTAATACGAGCAGGATCTGTTGGCATTCTATTGACCTTTTGCTTAACTGATTCAGGCTTCTCTCTCAATGAGATTGTATTATTATAAGACTTAGACATTTTTTGGCCATCCAGACCAGGCATTTTTGATGCTTTCGTAAGAAGCGCCTCAGGCTCAGTAAGTATAATTTTTCCCAATCCCTCAATAAAGCCTAGGAGTCTTTCTCTGTCACCAAGAGTAATGTTTTGCTGCTCTCCAAGAAGCGCTTTTGCCTTTACCAGTGATTCATCATCTCCCGTCTCTTGATAGACTTTCCTTAGTTCTCTATATAGCTTAGATTGCTTCTTACCCATCTTGCTAATTGCTAATTCAGCTTTCTCTTCAAAATCAGACTCTCTGCCATAGACATAATTAAAGCGCCTGGCAACTTCTCTAGTGAACTCAACATGCGCAACTTGATCCTCTCCTACGGGAACAAGACCAGCCTTATAGATCAATATATCGGCACTTTGAAGAAGTGGGTAACCTAAAAAACCGTAAGTAGACAAGTCCTTAGATTTTAATTTTTCTTGCTGATCTTTAAACGATGGGACCCTCTCTAACCAACTAAGTGGGGTTGTCATAGATAGTAGCAAATGAAGCTCCGCATGCTCAGGGACTTTAGACTGAACAAATAGGGTCGCAGTGTTTGGATTAAGGCCAGTTGCCAACCAGTCAACAACCATATTTGAGACATTCTTTTCTAAATCAATCCTATCAGAATAGTGTGTTGTGAACGCATGCCAATCCGCTACAAAATAATAAGAATCATACTCATTTTGAAGCCTGGCCCAGTTTTTAAGAACACCATGGTAGTGCCCGAGATGAAGCTGGCCAGTAGGACGCATTCCTGATAGTACGCGATGATCTTTCATTTTATTTATTTAAGGATTAAATGTTTAATTGGATTATCCCATAGATTGGCTATAGCTTTCTAAGCCATCTAAAACCAAATTATCAAAGAGTTCTATAGATTTGGGAAGTTCTTTTTTAATTTCTTTCACCATACCTCCACAAACAGTAACAACACCATCAGAGAAGTTAGACTGAAAACTTTCAATTTGATGATTGATAGCACCAATCATCATTGCATAGGTTCCCTGCTTCCAGGCATCATCTGTATTATTTGCTAAGCTTTTTAAACTAATGCTTAAATCACTCGTTTTAAACTTCTCAAAACTCCCCCTAAGTGCTTTGATACCTGGCATTATAAGGCCTCCATGATGAAGTCCATTCTTATCAACAAAGTCAAAAGTAATAGCACTCCCAATATCGATTATTAAAAGCGGAATATTAGGAAAATGATTTATTGCACCTAACATAGCTGAAAAACGATCTGCACCTAACATAGAAGGGTCATCATATGAGAGTGTAAGATTTCCAAATATCTTTTGAGGTTTTATAATATTGATTGTCTCAAAATGAGTGGTAATATCCTGAACAATATCTGAATGAGCAACAGCACTCAACCAGGCAGTGCTTGACTGGTTGAGTGCTGTTATTGAAAAATTTTCTATATCTTCAAAAAAAACTTTTGAATCACTCGTACGCCATTTAATAGCAGAGTTTCCAATATCTATATAGAGGTTAGATTGGGACATCGAAAAGTGCTGAATTAATCCATAAATGGACCAAAATACTGGCAGCATATCCTAGGGCAATTGCCCAAATCCATTTTAGGTGTGACACAAAAGTATAATAACCTTTTGATTGGCCCATTAAGGCCACACCGGCAGCAGATCCAATTGATAAAAGACTTCCACCGACTCCTGCTGTCAATGTAACCAATAACCATTGACCCAGTGACATATCTGGCGTCATTGTTAAGACCGCAAACATGACTGGAATATTGTCCACAATCGCAGATAAGATCCCAACTAAGACGTTAGCATAAGTGGCGCCCAGCTGAACGTACATCGCTTCAGAGACTAAAGCTAAATAACCCATAAAGCCAAGTCCACCAACACTTACTATGACACCAAAGAAAAATAGAAGCGTGTCCCATTCTGCCCTTGACACCATTGTAAAAATATCAAACTTTTCAGATTTATTTTCACTTGGGTTTTTGCGTTTTATAAAGTAACTCACAACCATTAAATAACCCAGTCCAGTCATCATGCCCATAGCAGGTGGCAAATGAAGGAAGTTATGGAAGCTGACTGCCGTAGCAATTGTCAATAGAAATAGGATAGTAATTAAAATGCCACCTATTTTGATATCAACCGTCTCATCAATTGCCTTAGGCTTTTCATTTTTGATAGCAAAATGCATAATACCTGCAGGTATGAGATAGTTGACCGCTGATGGTAAAAATAAGACAAAAAACTGCTGAAAATCAACAAGTCCTTTCTGCCAAACCATAAGCGTTGTAATGTCTCCAAATGGACTAAATGCACCACCCGCATTAGCAGCCACAACAATGTTTACAAATCCAATTGAAATAAATCGGGCATTCCCAGCTCCAACAGCAAGTACAACTGCACCCATAACAAGTGCAGTAGTCAAATTATCCGCAATTGGCGACATAAAGAACGCAATTACACCAGTGAGCCAGAAAAGCTGTCTGTAACTAAAGTTTTTAGAAATAAGCCAAACTTTTAATTTATCAAATACAAGACGCTCTCTCATTGACTCAATATAAGTCATTGCCACTAATAGAAAAAGGAATAGTTCAGCAAACTCTAAAAAGTTATGTCTTACTGCAACCTCTGCAGCATGTGGAATATCATTTACTGCATAAACCCAACCTATAATTGCCCATATAACACCAGCAGCCAAGATTACAGGCTTTGACTTTCTCAAGTGAGTAAATTCCTCAAGCATTACAAAAATGTAAGCTAGTACAAAGAGTGTTAGTGCAATATAACCAGCCATATGGTTAGTTAAATCAAGATTTACAGAAGTAGAAGCTGCAAGACTTAAGCTTGGAATAAAGCTTATAAGGATTAGTAATATTTTATTCATCATTTATTTTTTCTAGTTTTGGACCATGTTCATTATTAAGAGTTATCTCGTCATCTATTAAGTCCACATCGAGTGTGGCTAAACAATAAAATAACGAATTAAATTTTACCTTAGTTACAACAATTCCACTACCTTTATATCGATCACCTCTCGCCAAAGCGGTCTTAGAAGTTGCACAATATAATGCATCACCAACCTGCATCTCGAAATTAGCTTTGAAAGAGAATAAGCGTCTCTTTGCAGACCCTAAATAGTGGAGCCTCGCAACAACTTCCTGCCCTGGATAGCATCCTTTAGAAAAATTCACACCCATTTCATCAATATCTAGATTAAGCATTTGTGGAACCAGTTTTTCACTAGTTTTAATATAAATCTCAGGAAGGCAAGAATCAATACAAGCCTTATTCCAAGCGATTTCATTTTCAGTCAATTCTGCATTCTGCTTTGAAGAGTCTTCAATCAACAAAGCCAAATTATCATTAATCCTAAATTCATTTTGGCTTGATTCATTGATTAAACCTATTTGACTGAATAAACTTGACGCATTTTCAATAACAACATCTGACATAATCACAAACATTTTTAAACGACTCTCAATTTTTTCAAGCAAATCAATTGGAAATGATAGAAGAAAACTTTCATTCATCCGAATCACCCAAATAAGTGCAATTACTTTACCCTGGTGTTGGCAATAAGCATTAATTTGCACTTTTGTATAATCTAATTTGCTAATATCATTGGTAAATTGATTTTGAATAAATTCTTCACAATCTTTGCCTGAAATCTTTAAAAGTGATCTATTTTTAAGTAGTATTTTCATTAATTATGTTCGGTATTTATTTTTTTATATTTTAAACTTTTTTGTTGATATTTTTTTTTATCGGACAAAAAAAACCCAGAGCAAGCCCTGGGTTTTAACACTAACTTAAATTAAGTTAACTGTTTCTTCTAAACGAATCTAGAATGCAACAGAAGCCTTAAGAGTAAGTGAACTGTCGAAAGTGTCATACGTTGCAGATAAAGCGGCGCCTGAAGTTAGGTCACGCGATACAGCAATAGTTGTATAAGCATCTTTTTGAGCAGTTGAGTACTTCGTAGAAGTAGTTGAAGCTGCAGAAGCACGCTCAGCAGTATGAGATACTACTACAGTGTTACCAGTAACACCGAATGTAGCAGATACTGACTTATCACTACCAACAGTTACAGCAGTTCCTGCAACAGTTGTACCAATAGTCCATGTAGTAGAACCTGCATCATTAGACAATGTGATGTCCATACCAGCGATTGAAGCTGAACCAGTAGTCGTGTCAGCGCCGTCCTGTACAGTGTGAGAAACAGTAACACCTGAGAATGTTCCAGTAACAGTTACGTCACCACTATCATCAAGACCAATTGTTGCATCACCAATAGGAGCGTCTAAGCTTACAGTTACGCTTCTGTTATCACCTGAGTCAGCTGAAAGTCCACCAGTAGTAGATACAGTAGCTGCATCATCTTCGTCATACATGTCAGCAGTAACAGTAATTGGACCAATAGTAGTTGCTAGTGATGAACCAGTTACAGCAACTGCTCTTCCAGTTCCACCATCAATATCCATTGATTGTGTGTAAGTAGTTGCGCCAGCAGTACCAGTAATCACTAAGTCAGCGTCATATGTAGTTGCTGAAGCAGCTGAACCGTTATCTTCATACGATACTGAAGCCGTTCCACTTAGAGCGATAGCACCCATAGCAGAACCTGAAGCTACAGCTGTTGTCGCAAATAGTGCGATTAATTTTTTCATTTTATTCTCCATTTAGAATATTTAATTGTTGGTTTCCCAACATCCTCTTGTTACTTTTACAAATAACAATAAGCACATAATAACGGCCTTTACCGGCAAAGTCAACAATTTATTGAAAAAATAATACAAATAGTGGTTTTTTTTCAACAATTCGATCTTTATAATGTCTTAAAAGCCTATTTAAATGGATTTAAGAATACTTTATTTTTGCAAATAAGACAAAGTTCTAGTCTATTCAACTATGTAAATTAGTTTATTTTTAATACCTACCTAGCTAATTGTTGCAATTTCACGAAAACTTATATTCTTACAAAAAAAACCGGACATGTCCGGTTTTTTAGAACAAAGGTTTTTGTTTAATTTAAAACAAGTAGCCACCATGGCCTGCACCAATCATACATAGAAGCATAGGGACAGATAACACTACATTAGTTCGAGAAGCCATTGCAGCAGTAAATTTTGCTTTCGCAATTTCTTCTGCGCTTGCTTCAACAATACCAAGAACTTTTTTCTGATTTGGCCAAATAAGAACCCACACATTAAAAAGCATGATTGTCCCCATCCAAGCACCTAAACTCATCATAGGTCCTGCTGGCGCCTGAAAAACAAAAGTTTGAATAAAACCATATTGAGGTGAGATAGAAAGTGCCCATGCACCTGTTAACCATGTGGCTGCTGCAGCCATACGAAACCAAAGAAGCGCCCTTGGTGCGACATACTTACCAATTGCCGCTGGGCCAGGACCACCTTCATCAGCTAAAGCATCAGCCATTGCAGGGACTTGAACAAAATTAAAATAGTACAATAGACCAATCCACGTAACTCCAAACAGAGCATGTAGCCAAATACTAAAATTACGCATCTGAAAAACTGAACTTTCAGGTGAAACATATAAGGCAACGAGAATAGCAAGAACAAAGCCACTAATAATAGTGCCTTTGACAGAAGTTAATGGATTCATAATATATTTTTGTTTAGTTAAAAGTTATATTATAGATAAATCATAATTACAGTATTTGCATTTTTGTATTTATATTTTGTAATTTATATTTATAATCAAGCCTCTTTCTAAAAAAATAAAAAAAATGAACTCATTCATCACAAAAATTTTTACTACATTCTTTATTTTTGGAATATTTTTAACTACTCCAATATTTGGAGCAGTCGCTCCTGATCAAATAGAATATCAGGGAAATACAATAACTAAAAATGGCCAAGGAACTCGAATTATTTTCTTTATGAAGGTGTATGAAGGTAGCTTGTATCTTGAGACTAAAAATTCAAATGCAGAGGAAATAGTTAACATGGATGCTCCAATGGCTATTCGGATTGATGTAACTTCAACAATGGTTACTGCTGACGCCATGAAAAAAGCATTGAGTGAGGGACTTGAAAAATCAACGGGGAACAATACTGATCCAATAAGTAAAGAAATCATTCAGCTATCATCTTCTTTTGATAGTGACGTCAGTTCTGGTGATAATTATGAATTTATATATTTGCCTGATCTCGGTACTCATGTTCTTAAAAATTCTGAACTTGTAGAATTAATTAAAGGGATGGATTTTAAAAAAGCATTCTTTGGAATCTTTCTTTCAGATAATCCAATACAAAAAAACCTAAAAAAAGCGATGCTTGGAGAGTAATTAATTATGTCAAATCACCCTACGTCTTTTGCTGACTGGCAAGTCTATCCATCAACCTTAGATCCTATTCATGTAGCATGGCTTAAAAGTGCAAAGAAATCTAAAACTGCCTTTGCTGTTGCAGATATAGAGGGTATAGAAATATCTCACAAAAAGTTTTTAACTGGCGTTCTCTTGTTTTCAAAAAAAATTGAAGCATACAGCCCTGAACAGAACGTTGGGCTTCTTTTACCAAGCAGTGGAGGTGGGGCGATCGCATCAATGGCAATTCTTTCTCTAGGAAAGACAATTGTCAATTTAAATTTTACTGCGGGTAAGAAAGCTCTTGAGTCTGCTGCTAAACAGGCTGAAGTCAAACATGTTTATACTTCTAGAAAATTTTTAGATAAGATGCTTGAGAGAGGGATAGATTTAGCGTCTTTTTTTCCCAACTCCAAGATTCTCATGTTAGAAGACATTAAAGCAGAAATATCTACTCTTTCTCGCCTTGGAGCTCTCTTAAAAGCTATCCTATTTCCAGCTAGCTTTATTCAAAAAAGCTACTTTAAAAAAGTTTCAATGAGTGATACTGCAGCTATTTTATTCTCAAGTGGAAGTGAAGGCTCACCAAAGGGAATTGAGCTCACACACGCCAATATAGCTGCTAATGCAAAACAAGCGGCAATAGAACTAGGTGCAGTTGATAGTGATGTCATTATGTCAACACTTCCAACCTTTCATGCTTTTGGTTTTGCTATAACCACCCTTATGCCTTTATCTGAAGGTATCCCAATTGTTTGTCATGCAGATCCAAAAGATGTTTCTACAATAGCATCTGGAATACAAAAATACTCAGGGACAATTCTTGTTGGTACTCCAACTTTTCTGCGAATGTACACTATCAGTAAAAAAGTTACTTCTGAATCAATTCAGTCACTTAGATTAGTTGTGGCTGGTGCTGAAAAATTAAGATCAGAAGTTAGGGATGGCTTTGAAACAAAGTTTAAGATGCCTGTTTATGAAGGTTATGGAACTACAGAAACCTCGCCTGGAGCATCTGTCAATTTGCCAGATATTGAGTCGCCTCATAAATTAAGAAACCGTCCAGGAACAGTTGGAAAAGCTTTTAGTGGAACAGAATTTAGAATTGTTGATCCTGACTCCCTAGAGCCTTTACCAACCGGATCAGATGGATTAATTTTAATCGGTGGTCCACAAATTATGAAAGGCTACCTTAAGATGCCAGAAAAGACAGCTGAAGTGATTGAGCTAATTGATGGATATAGATGGTACCGAACAGGTGATAAAGGACATCTGGATGAAGATGGTTTTTTAACAATTGTTGATCGTTATTCAAGATTTGCAAAGATTGGCGGTGAAATGATAAGCCTCACAACTGTGGAAGAAGAAATTCTTGATGCTTGCAATGATAAAGATCTCGAGATTGCAGCAACTTGCCTGCCAGATCAACGCAAGGGTGAAAAAATTGTACTACTTGCCACAAACAATCTAGATAAAAATAAACTCAAAAAACAACTTTCTGATGCTCAAGTTAACCCACTTTACCACCCTGCCCAAGTTTTAATAGTTGAAGAAATCCCAAAACTAGGGAGTGGTAAGACTGACTTTGGCGCAACTAAAAAGATTGCACTTATTAATGAACAAAAATAGATAAGTGCCTGAACTCCCAGAAGTTGAAACAACTAAGCGAGGACTTGAGCCTTTAATAGTCAATAGGCGGATTTTGTCAGTTCATATTTACAAAAAAAAACTTCGCTGGGAAATTCCATCTCATCTTATTGACACATTAAAACAAAAAACTATTATTAATATTTCAAGGCGTGCCAAGTACCTTCTTATTGAACTAAGTAATGGTCAGCTTGTTATTCATTTGGGGATGTCTGGATCAATGAGCGTTGTTCCTTCAAAAGAGCCATTAAAGAAGCATCACCATTTTGAGTTAAAGTTGGATAACTTAACAAGTATTCGTTTTCATGATCCACGGAGATTTGGCTCAATCCTATGGCAAGATAATGGTGGTCAATTAAAACTTTTGGATGATCTAGGCCCAGAGCCATTAAGCTATGAATTTAATAATGAAGTACTTTATAACACCTCGATTGGAAAAACAAAAAATATTAAAACATTTATTATGGATAGCAAAGTTGTCGTTGGAGTTGGAAATATTTACGCTTCAGAAAGTTTATTTCTTGCTGGTATTTCTCCAAAAAGAGTATCTGGAAAGACATCAAAAAATCGTTATCAAACTTTAACTCATTCTATAAAAAAAATCTTAACTGACGCGATTAATAATGGCGGAACTACGCTCAATGATTTTTCAAATGTTGATGGCAGTCCTGGTTATTTTTCTCAAGTACTATGCGTATATGATCGTGAAGATATGCCATGTATTAGATGTAATGGTAAAATTAAAAGAATTGTTCAAAACCAACGATCCACCTATTACTGCCCCAAATGTCAGAACTAGCCCATCCTAAAGCACTCTATCAAGCAACATGTGATTCAAATTCTGAGCCATACGCACTTCAAAATATTGGTGATATGATGTCTCCTGAGTTTAGTGAGAATTGTATTATCATTGTTGATCCTTCCATGCAGATTCATCCTAAGGCTTTTGTAATAGTAGACTTTAAAGATGAGCTTTATTTTCGTCAATATATCGAGGAGGGTAACAAAAAAATACTTAG
>Ga0209630_10003807_pt1 | contig 13567 bp, 15 predicted proteins | sample COG_01_FD_184745 | JGI IMG/M metagenome (GOLD analysis project Ga0209630, IMG submission 184745) | Pelagic Microbial community sample from North Sea - COGITO 998_met_01 (SPAdes) (version 2) | ecosystem: Environmental > Aquatic > Marine > Neritic zone/Coastal water | place: Helgoland, sampling... | reverse complement strand
GACTATGTGAATCTTTTTGAAAATCAAAAGATATTAAAAAAATTACTAAAGATGATTTATTTGAATATATTAGCAATACAAAATGGCGATGTGTGTCATCGAGAAAGATTAACTAATGTTTAAAATCCCTTTTGATGATATAGTACACTTTGGTCAGCAAACAATGCTTGATCGTCCGCTGTTTAATGTTAGTTGGATCCTTGGGAGATTTTGTAATTACAAATGTAGTTACTGCTGGCCCTATGCTAACACAGATACTCCGGATCACCAAGAGTTAGATGTATACAAAAATACAATAGATCAAATAAAGGATCAAGCATTAGAAAATGGGTTTGATGAATTTCATTTTAGTTTTAGTGGCGGCGAACCTACAGCATATAAACACTTTGGCGATTTGATTAATTATTATGCTAACAACCGGCCAGCTAAATACCAAAGTATTCATTTAACAACTAACCTATCACCTGGAAGCAAGTGGTGGAACAGATGGATAGAAGCAACCAGTACTCTACAACGTAGAAGTATAACAGCAAGCTATCATTCTGAGTTTGCTAATGAACAAGAGTTTGGAGACAAATGTCTTCAACTAACAAAAGCAGGTGTTTATGTTACAATCAATCAAGTTATGGTGCCAGAAATGTTCAAAGAGCTTTACGAACGCCTTGAACGATTTGCCGCCAGAGGTATTAACGTTACTCTCAAACCCCAATCTGATCCAACCGCATCATATATTGTTGAAGGTTACACCGAAGAACAAATTGAAATACTCAAAAAAGGGTTCCCCCAAAAAGTAAACGAAGAAGAATTATATCAAGTTAGATTAACAGACGGCGAAAAGGATTACTTCATCGATCAAGCAGAACGCTTTAATGCTTTTGGATTTAATAAGTTCGAAGGATGGGCATGTAATTCAGGTTATCAGAGCTGTGTGATTCGAGGCAATGAAGTAAAGCGAGCATATAGTTGTAGCGAAGAACCCTTAGGCACGCTACAAGACGGTTTTAAGCTGTTTAAGACACCTTCTAAGTGTGTTACTAAGACTTGTGTAAGTAGCGCAGACAGTAAAATACCTAAAAGACGCTAGCCTTTGTTATAAGTTCTGAACCGTAACTAGAAGTAAAACACTCCAATCCTAGCAGTTCAAAATCCTTTGCTGGTCTTACATCTGTAAGTGAAATACTATGCTTATTGAGCAGTGGAGTTACTTTATCGAGTCTATCTGAACTGATTTGTTTAACTACACTTTCTAAACTTGTAAGTTCGTTACGTTCAAAACAAAAGAACCAATTGAACGGTACGAGCCTTTGGTTGCTTACTACAAAACTATTTGGATGTAAACTAAATTTACTTACATTAACACGCCTAAGTGTTCTAATAATGTGTAACCACTGTTGTTTCCAGTCTGGTAACACTTCATCATAAGATGATTTGCGTCCTAGCATATAAAAATCATCACTTGGCCATTCAAGATAAATTTCTCTTTTGATGTAATCAACATCTACTATTTCTAGTGTGGGTAATACATCTTTTACTTTTTCATGGAAACGTAGTTCTCTGTCAAAGCGATCAACTAGTACCTCTTCAGTAAACAACGCATTAGCATCTTTGTCAAAATGATACTCAGGATCTCTGTTAAAGCTCATAATAAATGTGTTATCTTCAGTATAAGGTGTGTATACTAGATTAGCTCTGATAGGGCCATCATTATTTTGGTTGTAGTAAAGTTTGCGCATGTCAGTATTTAACGTATCGCCTGTAGTGTGTTATAAATATCTGGAAGGAGAAATAAATGCGTGGTATCAATAATAAGCCGTATATTGACTTAGATCCGTTATTGGATATACAAGGCTTCCAACAACTACATTTAGAAATATGTAGAGGAATGGCAACTGCACGTGAATATGCTAAGGAAGGAACTTGGATGAAACCAGGGTTTACTTTTGAAGACATGAGCTACATACCTAACTGGAAACCTATATACCAAGCGTTTGAAGAATACCAAGCACTAAGCAATGATGATCCTATCAAACTTGAAGGACAAAAAATATTCCCACAAGACTTTAAGGATTACAAACAACGAAATCTGTTTGTTAGATATTTAAAAAATGCTATGGGCGCACACGATCCATATATCTATTACCTATTATGGGAAGAAGGTAGTAACATGAAAGACCGTGGCGAAGTTGAACGTGAGCCTTTACCTGAACAGCAACACTTTCCAGGAGTTGTTAAATGGGTTGAAAGTTTAAAACAACAAAATATTATTGAACACATTGGTCGTGTAATATTTTTTGTAAGTGAGAGCAGTAGCAAGCCATTTGAGCATAGAGACTTAGATGCCGACACTCCAGCATACACTGACCACAATATTGAGTTTATACACATTAGGCCAAATACTAAGCGTGGATTTTATATTTGGGATCCTCAAACAAAGCGTAAGCATTATGTTAACAGTCATGCTTGTTTCTTTAATGACCAAGATTGGCATGGAGGAGAGTTTAGTATGGAACAAGAATACGGACTACGCATTGACTGTAAGTTTACACAAGAATTTAAAAAACAATTAGGTATCGATCACCTGGGTCATTATTAATGTCAGATAAAATAAAGCAATACCAAAAACTGTTAGAAGAAAAAACAGGCACGCCGACCTTCTGTGTACTGCCTTGGATACACATGGCAACAAGACCTAATGGTGATATGAGATTATGCTGTAATGCTAACAGTAGCGGCGCAGGCAGTGATCATGAAATTGGGCTAGTAAAAATGCCACACGGCAGACCAGCAAACTTTGCTAAAGAAACTCCAATGGAAGCATGGAACAACGACTACATGAAAAGTGTACGCACAACAATTATGGACGGTAACATACCTGCTAGTTGTAAAAAGTGTTTTGCTGAAGAATCAAAAGGTGTAGTAAGTAAACGTTTGTGGGAAGCAGGCACATGGTTAGAAGAAGATATCGACTTTAAAGAGCTGTTAGAACAAACAGCAGAAGATGGTACAGTACCAGAAGACTTGTATTATTTGGATCTTAGACTAGGACATACATGTAATCTCAAGTGTATAATGTGTAGTCCGCATGACTCAAGTAAGTGGGTTGCGGACCATAAGGCAGTGTATCCACTGTTTAAAAATGAAGAACTTAAGAAACAGATGAACTGGGGACGCAAAGAGTTCAATAACTTTTGGCATGAGAATCCAGAGTTCTGGAAAGACATCTACAAACAAATTCCTAATCTAAAACAAGTGTACTTTGCTGGAGGCGAGCCTCTAATGATCAAAGAACACAAACTATTTTTAGAGGAAATTATAAAACAGGGTTATGCTGATAAGATTCTTGTTAGGTATAACTCTAACGGACTACTAATAGATCAAGAGATGATTGAGCTTTGGTCAAAGTTTAGGCGTGTTAAATTTGCTGTTAGTGTTGATGCTGTACGAGAACGAAATCATTACATTCGCTTTCCAACTGATTGGGACACACTAGTTGCTAATCTAAAAATGCTAGATAATGCTCCTTCAAACATTCACGTAAGTCTAGCAACAGCAATTCAAATACTAAACATCAAACATTTACCTGAACTTGCCAAATGGAAAATACAGCAAGGATTTAAGAAGATTAATTTTGAGAATAACATTGGCGGTATAGAAGCCGGTGGTGGCATATTTAATATGCACTTGCTGTATATTCCTACATACCTAAGTATAAAGTGTCTACCAGAAGCAGACAAACGAGAAGTACGTGAACGCTTTGCTGAACTAAAAGAATGGTTGTATGAAAACTACAGACAAGATGATGACTTTTGGAAAATAAATCCTTATGGATGGAATCGCTGGCAAGCAATTCTTGACTTTATGGACAGCGAAGACCATACACATCTATTACCTGCGTTTAAAGAATATATTGAGCGTATGGATAAGCAAAGAAATGTCGATTTTAAAACAGTACTCCCTGAATTGGCACACTTGTTATGAAGCCAATTGAAATAAAAAACTTACAGAATCAAAACCTTTTGAAGATTAGATGGTGCGCAGGAAACGTTTGTAATTTTAATTGTGCGTACTGTGAGTCACACGACGGAGACTATGCGTATCCTAAAAATTTAAACGTATACACTAATTTTAGTAAACTATTTCGAGAGTATAGTCAAAAACTACGCAAAACAAAATTTGAACTTGAAATTTCAGGCGGTGAACCTACACTGTGGCCTGAGCTTGGATCATTTGTTAAATTGATTAAGAAAGACTGGGACATTGATGTACAGTTAATAACAAATGGTAGTAGAACAATGCGTTGGTGGAAACGTTACGCAAAGTTCTTTAGTAAGATCAATTTTAGTTTTCATTACAAACAAGCAAAAATAAATCATCTTATTAACGTTGTAGATGAAGTAGTAGCACAAGGCATTGCTGTTAACGTTATGGTGCTTATGGATCCTAGTGCGTTTGACGAGTGTAAAGATGCTATTGCTTATATGAAAAAGTATAGATCACAATCATGGAGTATTGAAGCAAGACCTGTGTTTCCTATAGATAAATTTCCAGTAGCATACAATCAAGAACAAAAAAAGTATCTTAAAAATAATTTAAAGTCTTTGCCTAACCTAAAATGGATATTGTCTAATCTATTTACGTTTGAAAGAAACGAAAGTACAGTTACATTTGAAAATGGCAAAAGCAAAAGAGTAAATCCAACCTATCATACCAACAACTACAATTCATTCAAAGGTTGGAAGTGTGACATTGAAAAAGAAAATATTTATATCCACTGGACAGGTGTATTACAAGGAAGTTGTGGTCAACCGTTGTTCGATAAATCATACAACATATACAGTCGTAAATTTATAGATGAGTTTGATGTGCTTCCAATATCTTTAGTATGTGAAAGAGATTGTTGCTTTTGTCAACCCGAAACACATATATCAAAGACTCTTAGTTAAAGGAATATCAGCGGCACAGGTACACCAGTTGCGTGTACATACTATTGCTTGCTCTGGAGGCTCAAAGCTACCTTTGTAAATATTTCCTAGACTTCCTCCAACCCTACAAGTAGCACGATGTACTTCGCCATCCCAATTTACCATTAGACTTTCTAGTCCTGCGTTACAACTCCAACCTTTAAAATTATTACGCTTCTCTTTGATAACATCATTAGCATGTATAGGTACACCGTCAAACAAAACGTTAGGTTTCACTGTAGCACTTTTAGATATTATCCATTCTAGATCCTTGCCGTCATATCGCATATCATCAAACACATCATGATCGCCTTCAGTCCAACGTATGCGTCTAACAACATATTTAATTTGATGTCCGGCAAATCTTGCTTCGGCGGCTTTGACTCTATCCATGTGTTCGTGATGGGCCATGATGTTTACGTGGAAGTCAATGTTGTGGATATTATAATTAAGTTGCGAAAACAATGTAATGGTATCTACTTGTTTCTCCCACTGCTGGTCTTCAAAGTGTAGACTAAACACAATATAGTTAACAGGCAACTCTGAGTAAAATTTAGGTGTGCGTGTTCCGTTGGTTGTTACTGTTACCCAGTCTAACCTTTGTACGGCATGATCTAGCAGTTCTTCAATATTAGGATGTACACACGGCTCCCCACCTGTTAAACTTAATCTAATAGGCTTTCCAATTTCTACTAGTGCGTCAACTGTATCTAACAAAACTTTTATATTTGTGTGAGGACTATAGTTATCGTGTATTACAGCGGGACAGTAACTACAATCTAAATTACAGCGTTTTCCCAAGTTCCATTCAACATGAACAGCATTTGCATGCGAACTCCAAAACGGTTCAATATTAGACATAAGGAGCAAACTCCTTGACTACTGTTTCAAGTGGACCTTGATTGCGTGTTATGTCTAGTCTTGTATTAAACTGTACAAAGTCTTCCCACAAGTTGTTTTGATCTTTTGCTCTAAGATAGTTGATGTTGTCTTTGATTTGCTGTAGTGTAATACTAAGCAGTATAGGATGTTTCTTTACTATATCGTAGTTAGGTACTTCAAGTGCTACTTTTTCTAATCGTTGTATAGCAATATCTTTTAATTGCTGTGGAAGTACTTGTGCTGATAAGCAATTAGGATAACTTACTCTATGACTATAAAATACAATGCCCATAGTATTAAGAAAGTAGTCAACACATTCTGATGCTTGTAATATGTTTCCTGCTTGTGCTGTGAACGCACCTACTACTCTGCTAACATTAGGAAATGCCTGAAACACTTTGATATTATCTTCGACTAACTTAAAGTCGCCGTTGCCTCTAATGTAATTGTATACATCATGTATGCCATCTATGCTTACATTAACAGCAACACTTTTAAACTTAGGCCAATAGTCGTGTATAGTACGTCCGCCTTTTATACCTAGTGTAGTGCCGTTTGTAGCATACTTGATTTCGATGTTATCACCATACGGTGCTAGTGCGTCTAGTATTCTATAGTGTTGGGGATCCATTAAAGGTTCACCGCCAGCAAACTCTACACGTCTAAAGTAAGGCAATAGTTTTTCAAAACTTGCCCACCAGTTGTCAGTATCATCAAACGCACCTATATACTTGCCAGGAGTATCTACTAATTTTTCTACAACTGGTATTAGGTAATTGTTTTCTTTTTTATAAAATTCTGTAACTTGATCCCAATCTTTCCATTGTGTACTATCTAAAGGATTACACATACGACATTTTAGATTACACAGATTGTTTAGTTTGATCTCCATAGTAGGAAGTTCAAAAGGCATAGTGTAGTCATCACGTAAGTCGTCTAGTGCGTTAGGGTACAAATTCATTCTTGATTCAGGACTGTGGTTAGTAATGTGTCTTTGTCGCAAACTCATCACTCCTTGATCTTCTAAATCAAAACAAGGTTTACAAACGTCAGGCCTCTCACCATTAAGCACTTGCTGACGCACTTTACACATAGTTTCGTTGTTCCAAATTTCTTCTAGTGTGTTATCTTTGATATCACCTATTGGAGCACTACGACAGCATACTTTTACAGCACCATCTTCTCTGGTTGCTAATCCTGTAAACGGATGTAGGCAGAATGTTTTACTTTTTTGTATCATCACATTTACTTATCATATAAACTACGCACATAAATATTTCTATGTTAATACAAAAATTAGACGTCACAAAGTACAAACGCTTCTTTGCTTTTGGTTGCTCGTTCACTTATTATCGTTGGCCTACATGGGCTGATATTATAGGGGCAGAAGTTCCTATGTTTGAAAATTGGGGTAAAGGTGCCGCAGGTAATCAATTTATTTTTAGTAGTGTTGTTGAAGCAAATAACAAATACAAGTTTAACAAAGACGACCTTGTTATTGTTTCTTGGACTAGTGTACTACGTGAAGATAGATATTTCAACGGGCATTGGTTACATGCTTCAAATACTCAGCGTGAAGAAGTATACGGTAAAGATTGGATGGAGAAGTTTGGTTTTGAAATCCGCGGAAATATGATCAGAGATTATGCTTTAATTGATGCTGGACAAAGACTACTTGAAAGTTTAGATTGCGATTGGACGAACTTTAATAGCATACCTATTGTACAATTTGATCAAGAAAAGGTAGCAAAACATTTTGGTAATGAGAAAGATGCTCTTGCTTTTTACTTTGATTACCAGAGCCTACTAACCGAGCATGACTTTATTCTAAACTACGATGTTATACAGCGTTATAAACATATCTTTAGTAGTATAACAAGGCCGCAATTTGAAATGGTATACTACAAGGATAGTCCTACGTATCATCCTTCGCCGCAACAGCACTTTACATATCTTGATAATAACTTAAAACACAATCTACAAAATAACATAGACATTCATAAATGGGAAAAGAAAGTTGTAGTTGCTGACTATAAAGGTAACTTTGATTTAGACAGAAAGTTTATTAACAGACTCTAAAGCCCATTCTCTTTCTTTACACCAAAAACACTTTCCGCACACAGGTACTTGTTGATTAGGTTTGTATGTAGTGTAGTCTAATCCTTCTACTTCGCCTTCACAGCTTCTAGTTATATTAAAAAGCTCTGTACGATTTTGCTCTTGGTACTGTTTTAATACCCAGCTCTTGTCAACAAACCTAAAAGGATGAATAGCAAGCCTACCCATGTGTTCCATAATCTTTAGATGTTTATTATTTTCATCTTCATCAATATCACGAGAAGGCATACCGTTAAAATCTACACCTTTAGGATTACGTGTTACAGCATTGTAGTAGACTGGAATATCATAACTCTGACAAATAAATTCAGCAAATGATCTTAATTCAATATTGTCGCCACTTACTTGTTTGCCATATTCATCAACCATTGTAGGCCCTTTGTCAGCATACTCCATTTCAGGAGGAATAAAGTTATTGTGTCTTTGGAAAGTGATATCAGGATAAGAATTTAATATCCAATCAAGAACACGTATTGCGTCATACTGTTGCCAAGGTTTGGTTTTCCAATTTCTTACATGTTGAATTATATGAACTTCGCAAGTAGGGTTTCCCTCGTACTTGATCATGTCACATAGTAAAGATGCTAGTAGTGCGCTGTCTGCTCCACCACTTACACTGATTGCTATTTTCTTCCATTCAGTATCAAACGGAATGTCCAAATTGTCTATTGTAATTGATTTTAACATATGAAATATTTATGACCAGAGACAGGCTGGCTAAATATTTCTGATGTTTAAAGAACTTTTTAAAATAGAATATCTAGACACAGTACAGGAACAAGTTGCCAAAATAAATTGGGGACCTGATAACAAACGTATTGTACTCAACAAATCAGACGGTGGCTTGTTTACCGGAGCATACACAACACTACCAGAATACGAAAACACTCCACTTGGACAGTTCTTAAATGATCTAAGTTGGGTTGCTGGTGATATTGGTGAAGCAAGGCTATTATTCTTAGAAAGCGGAGATAGTTACACAGCGCACACAGACCCTGATGATAGATATCATTTAGTCATAAAAACCAATCCCTACAGTTACATTATGGATATAGACGAACAGCGTATGATACATTTGCCTGCCGACGGAACTGTATGGCATATGGATACTAGTAAAAAACACCTTGCTGGTAATTATGGTGGTACTACAAGAATACATCTTAATGTAAGATCTAAACTTCCTAACTATACAGGAAACGGAATCCATTTAAAAATTGAAGGCGGCGCTGTTGACTGGAAGCAAGCATTGTATATGGATACTATGTCTTATATTAATCAGTCAGTTAAACTCGGATTAATCACAGGCATTGAAAAAGTTAATGATAGAGAACTATTATTAAACACTGATCATGAAGTGTTAGAAAATATAAAGAATATTGTTTTAAAAAATAACTTTGATGTTACTATTCAGAGAGACTTGAATAATCAGTAAATTGCTCTTGTGCTTTTGATAACAAATCTGACTTACCACAAGTTTTAGCACATATCCATAGCTTGCCTTTGTACCACATGTCATACCATACTGTTTGATATTCTGAACTTTCAATAATATCTTTAATAGATCTTTTATGAGTATCCATGTTGTTGATACCGCCTAGTTGATTTATTAGTTCAATCATTTGCTCTTTCACAATAGGCTTTAAACTGTTCAGACCTGGGTTTCCGGGATCAGTTACGCTGTATAAACTATGAGCTAAGAAACAACAAGGATACAAATGACCAAAGACATCAATATATACTTCTTCAACTTTTTGTACTTGGCAATCAATCTTAACTTCAGACACCCACTTCTTAACACTTTCAACGTTTAGCATTTCACGAGGAATAAATTTCATTGTACTAGAACTAGCAGGTTCTAAATAATGAGTAACATTTTTATTTTCGTCCCATACAGCATACTTTCCGTCACCGTGAAATCTGTTTGTATCTTTTAACGCAAACTTAGCAAATCCTAATTCAGATGCTTTTTGTCTTGCTTGTTCTACTTGATGTTCATTATGTTTAAATCTTAAGAAAGCCCAATGTGCTTGGCCGCCAGCATCAATAAATGCCTTAGCATTATCAGTCGCTTGTTGGAATGTTGTACCGATACGATACAAGTGATGTGTATCTTCCATACCGTCAATCGAAAATACAATCCATGACCATTCAGTATTCATATACTTTGCTATACTAGCCCACCACTCAGGCTTTCTCATACTACCATTAGTGTGTATATGTACAGCAAGATCTTTGTCGTGTTCTCTGATATACTCAAGCATAAGTGGAAGGTCGTTGTTAATACAAGGATCTCCAAAATTTCCACAGAAATATATAAGACTAACTTGCTGAATTACTTCAGGTGTTATCACATTTTTAAATTCTTCAATGGTCCAATCTGACTTATTAATTAAAGGATTGTCAATGCCGCCTCTTATATTTCGGTCGCACATAGGGCAACTTGCTTGACATCTATTACTAATTTCTAGGTGTATTTGTCTTAGTTTGGAAAATTTAATCATCGTGTGTATTTAAGTTAAATACAATACAGCATGAGCTAAATAGAGTTGAGAGAAAATTATGTTTACAACTACAATTACACTAACAAATACAGGTACTTCTATCACAGACCTTGAAAAGTTTAACACAATATACGGTGAACTGATTGGTGCTGAAGCAGAAGACGAATTAAACTACATTCGATCTGATCATATTATTGATGGTAAAATGAGAGAAGAGAGCTGGAAAGAGTGGAACAACGAAATCAAACGTGCTACATTTATTTACTACCATGATACTAACGAAGGCAGACGTGATTATAACCTAGCAATAACTGAAAGTGTTATAGCAGTTGAAGCTCAACGTAAATTACGTCAAGTAGGTTGGGCTGTTGAAGTAACACTTGGAACTTCAGAAGATGCTTCAAAATCAAACAAGCTTCATATGATCGACCAATGGGCAATTTCAACCGTACGTCCAGATCGCAGAGAAGAAGTTTTAGCTAAGATAGCTGGTTAATCGTATAAATAATAATACAACGTTCAGGCGACTATAGCCCGGAAGTAAGCAACTATGCTGAAGGAACGCACTTAACTGTAAAAGGGAGAGTGTAATGAACAGATACGATTACCTACTTAAATCATACCGTGAGAAAAAAATGAGAGAACGCAAGGACAAAATCCTTATGAAAACTCGTAGTGAAGTAAACGTGTATGGAAATGGTACATCTGGATATACTATTACTGCTGGCCACAATAGTGGCAAAGTGATAAAACATATATCTATTAATCATAATAATGGTTGACATTTATTATAAAAGATAGTATTATAAGTATATAAAATGAAACAAAGGATTTTAAACATGATCAAGACTAACACAACACATATTATTTGTTGGCCACCATCCGGGGGTATGTTTTGACATGACTTTATAATCTAAAGTTGTTTTAAACAAGCCCCTAGTAATTAATTTTATTAGGGGCTTTTTTTGTGGGTGAAGTGTTACGGTAGCACGGCTGGCTCCAACCCAGCAAGATAGGGTTCAATTCCTTACACCCATGCCAACACTAAGTGGCAGAGTGGCTATGCGACGGACTGCAACTCCGTTTACGCCGGTTCGATTCCGGCCTTAGTGTCCATACTAAAAGATAAATAACTCGATGAAGAAAATGCGCTCTGCTGATTATGAGCAAATTTTTTTTAGGCTGAATTTAACTAAAAGGAAAAAAAGATGACGCAACTCATAAACCCACAAAAATTTACAAATACAGTTGGCCTTTTAAGGTCATTTTTTTTGGACAAAGGATTCTTAGAAGTTCATACCCAAAACAGACTAAGCATACTTGCCGCATGTGAAGATCCATTCAATGTAGCAACATACCAATACGCAGGCAACACTTGGCCCTTACCGCAAACAGGCCAGATGTGGTTAGAACATGAATTATTAAGTAGCCCCGATAGTAAGGGGTTTTTTTGTGTGTCCACTTCCTATAGACAGGAACCAAACGCAATACCAGGTAGACATGATATAATATTTCCAATGTTTGAATTTGAAATGCCAGGCAGTGTGGATGATCTAAAAGCAATGGAGTATGAACTATGTGAATACTTGGGCTTTGGTGCTCTTACAGAAAAAACATACAGTGACTGGCAAGCACATTACGATTTGCCTGTAGATGTTGAAATGACTGCCGCTCACGAACTAGCGATGGAAAAAGACTTCGGACAAACTATCATTACTAACTTCCCTGAAATGACTAGCCCTTTTTGGAATATGGCTAGAAACGATGACGGCAACACAGCAAAGAAGATGGACGTTATCTTAGGCGGCATGGAAACTATTGGATCAGCAGAACGTTCATGTGATGTTGATATGATGCGTAATACATTCCATAGTATTACAGATGGAGCATACTCAAAACTACTGTTCGAACTGTTCGGCAAAGATAGAGTAGAAGCAGAACTAGAAAAGTTTTTAGAATTTGACTTCTTTCAAAGAGTAGGCGGAGGCATAGGTATTACACGTATGATCCCGGCATTAGAAAAGATTAATAAGATATAAAACTAATCTGGGGTGGTGAAATCGGTAAACACGTATGACTGTTAATCATATGACGAAAGTCTTGGAGGTTCGAGTCCTTCCCCCAGAGCCAACTAAATAGTAGTATGGAAGATCGTACAAAAGAAGATATACTAGAAAACATAGAGCATGTGATTAGTAAATTTGTTCAGCCAGCAGTAGAACAACACGGTGGCTTTATCAAATTAGAAGACTTTGATGTTGATACAGGAAAGGTTTCAGTTCTACTTCAAGGTAGTTGTAGTGGCTGTGCAAGTAGCTCTATTACACTAAAGATGGGTGTAGAAAATATGCTTAAACATTATGTACGTGAAGTAAATTCTGTTGAAGGAATGGACGATCCTAACTTTAACAATCCTTACTATTAGTCAATAGATACGTCCTATTAGACTTAGGCATTTTTCTGTGCTATAATAATTTAAATATAGCATAAGGAGAAATCATGCCGCCACGTAATCATAAGAGTTGGTTAGCACAACCAAACGTAGAATCAATTAGTAGCACAGCCTACAACAGCCTAGAAATATTTGAACAAGAGCAAGAGCAAATCTTTTCAAAGGTGTGGGTACCTATGTGTCATATTTCAGAAATGTATAACGAACTAGACTATAGAACAACTCAGATAGCAGGAGTTAATGTTATTGCCTATAACACAGGCAACGGTGTTAGAGCATATCGTAACTATGACATACACAGTCCAAGAGGTACATTTAAAGCACCTGTTGTAACAAGTGAACCTAAACTACACTGCGAGGTAAAGCACGGAGGCATGGTATGGGTAACACTAGATCCTAATCCTACACAGAGTGTTGAAGAATGGACAGCAGGAGCATTTGATTGTATTGCTGATGCTATTGACACAGAAGAAATGGAAGTGTTCCACTATCACAAAGCAATCATAAATACCAACTACAAGTTATGGCATGATACTAACAGTGAATTCTATCATGACTTCATGCACTACTTTAATCGTGTGTCAGGATTTAACGATGAATATTTCGCTAGAAAAAATATTCCTTTTGATAATGGTCATGTTAACGTGTCTAGC
>Ga0209630_10003800_pt1 | contig 13590 bp, 10 predicted proteins | sample COG_01_FD_184745 | JGI IMG/M metagenome (GOLD analysis project Ga0209630, IMG submission 184745) | Pelagic Microbial community sample from North Sea - COGITO 998_met_01 (SPAdes) (version 2) | ecosystem: Environmental > Aquatic > Marine > Neritic zone/Coastal water | place: Helgoland, sampling... | reverse complement strand
TTTTAAGGCAAACAGTCCATCGCTAAAAACCACAGAACTCAAAGCTCTCGTTCAAAAAAAAAAAAGACGAACATGGGAGGGAAAGACGACCAAGAAGGAAACAACGATTCCGGGTCGGACGACGACATCGCGTTCGCGGACGACGATAACGACACGAAAGACGAAGAGACGAACGTGGAGAGTTACGACAGCGACGACGAGAATTTGGAAGAGGTAAGTTTTATGTTGTCTATATTTTTGTATCGTCATCTCATCGGATGAGAGATTTTTGGTTTGAAATGATGAGAGAGATCGGCTTTTCGAGCGCGCGCGCGTTTAAGAGAGAGAGAGAGCGTTCAAACGCGTTAAAGAGAAAGAGAAGTGTAACAACGAGTTCTCATCGCGCAGAGCGTTTCTTTCGCTCTCTTTTTTAACGCTTCGATGATGGGCGATATATCGACGGTTCCATTTTTTCTCGGCAGATCGGTCTTTTTATCGTCCTCTGTGTCGCGTCGTCGAAAGGTGTCGAACAACAACAACAACAACAACAAAGAAAACCTTTCGAGCGAGAAAAAATATTTCGCAAAAAGTCGCAAACGACGTACTGCGATCATTGAACTAACCACGAAACATCCGTTCATCTCTTCTTTTTTCTTCTTCTTCTTCTTCCACGCATATATAGGGCAAAGATGGTGAAATCATGTCCCCGTCGAAGCTCGCCGCCGCGAAAGCGGAGAAGGCGCGTTTGCGAGACTTGAAGAAGCAACAGCTCGACGAACTCGAACGCGTGCGAAGAGAACAAAACGATAAAGTCGCAAAGGAAGGGAACAAGAGTTCGAAGTATAAAATGCTCTTGGCGGAAACGGAGGTGTTTGCGCACTTTCTCGCCGGGTCGAAGGCTCACGCGGCGTCGCAAAAGAAAGGGAAGAAAGCGAGAAAGGAAACCATCGACGAAGACGAGGAGGATAAAGAAATGGTTGAAAACGAAGACCACTTTCACGGAACGAGATTGACAGTGCAACCGTCGTGCATTAAGTTTGGCACGATGAGACAATACCAAATTGAAGGTTTGAACTGGATGATCAAGCTCTTTGACCAAGGCATCAACGGTATTTTAGCCGACGAGATGGGTTTGGGGAAGACGCTTCAAACGATTTCACTTTTGGGGTATTTGCACGAATATCGCGGCATCACGGGTCCGCATTTAGTCGTCGTTCCGAAGTCTACGCTTGGTAACTGGATGAACGAGTTCAAGAGATGGTGTCCGGTTTTGAGAGTGTTTAAATTTCACGGTAACCAAGAGGCTCGCGAAGAGCAAAAAAGAGACTCGATGCGTCCAGGCGGGTTTGACGTTTGTGTCACGTCGTACGAAATGGTCATCAAAGAAAAGTCAGCTTTGAAGAAATTCCACTGGCGTTACATCGTCATCGACGAAGCGCACCGTTTGAAGAACGAAAAGTCCAGGTTAGCGGTGACACTGCGCATGCTTTCGTGCAATAACCGCATGTTGATCACGGGTACGCCGTTGCAAAACAACTTGCACGAACTTTGGGCGCTTTTGAACTTTTTGTTGCCGGAAGTTTTCGCCGTCGCGGGAGATTTCGATGACTTTTTTGCGAACGTCGAAGACGAAGACGGTGGATCCGTCGATGTTGTTCAGCAGTTGCATAAAGTTTTGCGACCGTTCTTGTTGAGACGTTTGAAAGCGGAGGTTGAGAAATCTTTACCGCCGAAAAAAGAGACGATTTTGAAGATTGGCATGTCCGATTTACAAAAGCAAATTTATAAACGCATCTTGCAAAAAGACATCGACGTCGTGAATTCTGGCTCGGATCGCGCGAGATTATTGAACATGGTCATGCAATTGAGAAAATGCTGCAACCATCCGTACCTGTTCGAAGGCGCGGAGCCGGGACCGCCGTTCATGACTGGCGAACATCTCGTCACAACCTCGGGTAAATTGATTTTGCTCGATAAATTGCTCCCGAAGCTTCAACAGCGCGGTTCTAGAGTGTTGATTTTCTCCCAGATGACGCGTTTGTTGGACGTTTTGGAAGATTACTTGATGTATCGCGGTTATCAGTATTGCAGAATCGACGGTAACACGGATGGTCAAATTCGCGAAGACTCCATCGAAGAGTACAACAGACCGGGCACGGAAAAGTTTGTGTTTCTTTTGTCCACCCGAGCTGGTGGCTTGGGTATTAACTTAGCTACCGCGGATACCGTCATCTTATACGATTCCGATTGGAACCCGCAGATGGATTTACAGGCCATGGACAGAGCGCATCGCATCGGTCAGAAGAAGGAAGTTTCCGTCTTTCGTTTCTGTACCGATAATTCCGTCGAAGAAAAAGTCATCGAGAAGGCGTACAAAAAGTTAGCCTTGGACGCTTTAGTCATTCAGCAAGGTCGTTTGCAGCAGAACGCGAAATCCGTCAATAAGGATGATTTAGCGAACATGGTTCGATACGGCGCCGAGAACATTTTTGATTCCACGGCAGTGACCGACTTGACTGCCGAAGACGTCGACGCGATTATTGCCAAGGGTGAGGAAGCGACGAAACAGTTGAATGAGAAAATGTCAGGTTTCACGGACAAAGCGTTGAAGTTCTCCATGAACGCGGACGCTTCTTTGTACGAATTCGAAGAGCAAGAGGCAAAGGAAGAGGCGAAAAAGCTTCCGGAAGGCATCGACGTCAAAGCCATCATTTCCTCGAACTGGATCGATCCACCGAAGCGGGAAAGAAAGAAAAATTACAGCGAAAACCAGTACTATAAAGACCAAATGAACCAAGGTGGACGTCCGAGCGGAAAGTCTGGCCCGAGAATCGCGCGTTTGCAACAAATGAACGATTTTCAATTCTTCCAAGTCAAGAAAATTCAAGCGTTTTACGACAAGGATGTCAAGCGCAAGACGTACGAGTGGGAGAAGAAACAAAACAGACCGAGAACGACTGGCGCGGACGGAGAAGAGGTGGAAGAACCGGACGACCCGAACGCTCCTCCAGCACTCACGCCAGAAGAACAGGAGGAGTACAATAAACTTCTCGCTGAAGGTTTCACGGACTGGAACAGAAGAGACTTTCAACTCTTCTGCAAAGCGTGCGAGTTGCACGGCCGAAAAAATTTGGACGCGATTGCGTTGGACATGGAAGGTAAGACATTAAGCGAGGTTAAAGAGTACGCGAAGGTATTTTGGGAGCGCTGCACGGAGATTTCCGATTGGAAGAGAATTGAAGGTAACATCAAAAAAGGTGAATTGAAGATTCAACGACAAGAAGACATGTTGAAGGCGGTGAAGAAGAAACTCTCGCTTTACAAGAACCCGTGGCGTGAGTTGAAGGTGGTCTACGGCCCGAACAAAGTGAAATCGTACACCGAGGAAGAAGATCGATTCCTTCTGTGCTCGATCACGGAGGTTGGCTTCGGGAACTGGGAAGAGTTGAAGGCGCAAATCAGACAACACTGGCAATTTAGATTCGATTGGTTCATCAAGTCCAGAACTCCAAAAGAGTTGGGACGACGCGTGGAGACTTTGATCAATCTCATCGAGAAAGAGGCGGAAGTGAACGACGAGAAAGCGTCGAAGAAGCAAAAGACGACCAATTGAAAGATCAAACAACAGAGAGATTCATTACATGTAAATACGTAGAACACACTTTTTAATGGGAACACAGAGAGAGAAACCATATCATTTTTAAATAAACGTTCATAGTAGTACTTTTTGTATATTTTTATCGAACAATCGATAGATCGGTTCGTCGAGGTGAAACGTATTCGATTTCTTCAAACTGGCCGTTAATTTTGAACGCGCGCTTGACATCAGACACCCCAAAAGCTGTTTCCGCAACGGCCCCGGCTTTGGAAGAGTTCCATTTAGCCATGAACTTAGCTTTGGCACCGGCTAACTTTCCAACGGTCGCCTTGTTGTCCGCGTTGTTGTTTTCGAAATCGAAATAAAGCATCTCGCCAAACTCTTTGTTGGATATTTTCGCATCCGGCGAAGAAGACAACATGCCCTTCTTCGTAGGTGGCGGCTTCGGTTTCATCGACGTCGTCTTCGTGATAATCTTTTCGGTAATGTTTTTCGTCACTTGATTGTTTGTAATTCTCGCAAACGCTTTTCTCGTCGGCGTCGCGACTTTCTTCACGTGCGCCGGCGACTCTACTTTTTGAGTCGCGTGCGAGAGAATCTTCTCTGCTTTCACTTGTTTCATATCCTTGGCGCTTTTCCCACAATTCGCCAAGACACTCAATCTCGCGCTATCTTCCAATGCAAATCGTGGATTGTGTTCCCACTCTCTCTCGCCTTCTTTCAAGTGCACTTCGGCTCTTTCGTGCGGTAACAACGCGGAATGCGGAACCACTTCGATTTGAATATCGTTGTCCATATCGCTCACGAGTCCGACAATCTCCGCCAAGAAATTTTCTTGCGTCTTCTCGCGATAGCTCACAATCTCGTTTCTCCACTGCTTCACCTTCTCTACGTGTCGTTCTTTGTTCGTTTCCAATTCGCTCGTCAGCACATTCACGCTTTTTTGCAAGTCTCTCGACGCTCTCTCCGCTTGCTCTTTCGCCTTCTCTAATTCTTCCAACATCCTTTCGATGGCGTTTTTCTGCGAGACCACCATCGATAACTCCTCTTTCGTCTCCTTGCACTCACTCGTCATCTCTCTCAAAAGCGAAGACACCGCTTCGATTCGACTCTCTGCTGATTTCACTCGCTCTAAAGCGTGTTCGTATTCCTCGTGTGGATGGACAAAAGTCGTCTTCTTCTTCTTGGTGACTTTAATAACCACGGTGCCTAATAAACCGGCGCCGATGCAAAAGACTTGCCCGGGATTGTTCGGCATTTGGACGTTCTTCGTGTTGTTGACGATGTTCGACGCGAACGATCCAAACTGGTGGAACTTTTTCGTAAACTCCATGATGTTGTTGGACGAAAGTTAACAGTTGGATGATGAGTAAAACGTCCGTCAAGTCGTCCCCCTTTTTGAATTCTCTCGTAATCCAATTTTACTTTCGCGTACGCTTGCGCTTGTCTCGTGAAAGTTATGTGTATATATATATATGAGAGTAATAATAGATACAACGCTCTCTCTCTCTCTTTATTTACTACGAGTGAGTAAACGTCAAAAGGGAAGGGGAAAGAGAGATGCGTGAAAGCGCGAATCAGTTTATGCGAAAATTCTAACGACTTTTCCTTGATGAAAAATTGCCCCACGGACAAGTCCAATCGGAAATCCCTCTTAATATAAATCGGCAGACACAACGAACTCCACACCTTTAAACAAAACAAAGTCACGCAGTTTTCACCGCTCGAAGACACGCGAAGGTAACGCGCGCACGACGAACAGGTGGTCGAGGTTAGGAAGAGGACTGATGAGAAGAACAAAAAAAATGAGCACGAGAAGTGCAGACACAGCGTTGTTTGAGGGATATTAGAAGAACACTTAGAAAAATGCGGGAAGAACAACAACAACAACAACAACAACAACAACAACAACAACAACAATCTCTCTCCATGTACGAAAAGCTCGGCCGCATCGGCGAAGGCACCTACGGCGTCGTGTACCGAGCCAGAGATAAGAAGACGAACGAAATCGTCGCTTTGAAGAAAGTGCGCATGGACCGAGAAAAAGACGGCGTTCCAATCACCACTTTGCGGGAAGTCAGAATATTGCAACACTGCTGTTCGCACGAAAATATAGTCCACTTAATGAGAGTCGTCCAAGGGAACCAACTGAACAACGTCTTCTTAGTGTTTGAATACTGCGAACACGACTTGGCTTCTCTGTTGGATAACATGCGTCAGCCGTTTTTAGAGAGCGAGTCCAAGTGTTTAATCGTCCAACTGTTGAAAGCGGTGGAATATTTACACGACCGGTGGATTATGCACCGGGACTTGAAGTTATCGAACTTGTTATTGAACAACCGAGGGGAGTTGAAGTTGTGCGATTTCGGATTGGCGAGGAGTTTTGAACCCGAGAGAGAAGGAGAGGAAGAATCAGACGAGGAAATAGAAGAAGAAGAAGATGAAGAGGATGACAACGGGAAAAAACGGAGGAGGAGGAAGAAAAGGCAAATGTGTTACACGCCGAAAGTGGTGACGTTGTGGTATCGCGCGCCAGAAGTGTTGTTCGGAGACGACGCGTACACGGCATCCATCGATATTTGGGCCGCCGGATGTGTCCTCGCGGAGTTTTTAAAGCACGATCCACTCTTCCCCGGAAAGACGGAAGTGACGCAGTTGGAACTGATTTTTAAACTGTTAGGCGCGCCGAACGAAAGGATTTGGCCGGGATGGAGCAAACTGCCAAACGTGGGCACGACGCTCGTTCCAGAGCAACCGTACAACTATCTCGAGCATGAGTTTCCGAACTTACACCAGAGAGGTATTGATTTACTCAACTTGATGCTGACGTACGATCCGAAACGACGGTGCTCGGCGAAAGATGCGCTGGCGCATCCGTATTTCAAGACACAACCGAGACCAAAGTTGAAATCTGAGATGCCGAGCTTCCCGACGTTACACTCGCGTGTCAATAAGAACGAAAACGATTTTGGAGAAAAGTTTTAAAGCGAGATGAGATGGAACGCGTAGGTCTATATATAGTAGTTAGTATTAACACAGTTTATAGCAAATTTAGTAGTTACACTTGTAAGCATAGTATTATTTAGAGTACGATTTAGGTAATTTAAAGCATCTCTCTTTTTTTTTAGTTGGTGTACCCGGAAGTGGTAATACTATCGGCGCTGTTCATGTCGCTCCACAAAGTATGGTGCCAGCCTTCCATGTCCATTCTTTCGTAGGTGTGCGAACCGAAAAAGTCTCTTTGCGCTTGGACCAAGTTCGCCGGGCATCGTCCTCTTCTGTACGTGTCGAAGTAGTTTAAGGATGAAGACATTGACGGCGTGGAAACGCCGGCGTTCACCGCGGCGACGATGACGCGTCTCCACGCTTGTTCCTTATCGACGAGTTCCGAAGCGAATTCACCGTCAACGAGCAAAGACGGTAAGTTCGCGTCTTTGTCGTACGCTTGCTTGATGCGATCCAAAAACGCCGCTCGAATGATGCACCCACCCTTCCAGATCCTCGCCATCTCGCCCAAATTTAATCCCCACTCTTGCTCGTTCGATTTAGCTCTGATCAAGTTCATGCCTTGTGCGTACGAGGTCACTTTCGACGCGTACAACGCTTTACGCACGTCGTCGATCAACTGTTTCTTATCGATACCAGGAGCCGGTCCTTTGGAATCCGCCGGCGCTAAGCCTTTGCTTTTGAACACAGCCTCTGCGGCGACGCGTTCGTCTTTCAAACCGGACAAAAATCTCGAATCTAAACTGCTCGCAATCGTTGGCGCGGCGACGGATAACTCCGCCGCTTGTTGCACGGTCCACTTACCGGTACCTTTCATGCCAGTTTTATCCAAAATTTTGTCCACTAAGAAGGAATTGTCGTCTTTTTGGTCGTCCTTCTTCTCCAAAATGTAGCTCGAGATTTCAATCAAATACGATTCCAGCTCGGCTTTGTTCCACTCCACAAAAGCGGCGTGCATTTCCTCGTTCGTTAACCCACCGACAGTTTTCAAGATATCGTATGCCTCAGAGATCAATTGCATGTCTCCGTATTCGATACCGTTGTGCACCATCTTTACAAAGTTACCCGCGCCGCCTTTTCCGACGTACGTCACGCACGCGCCCGTATCGGTTTGCGCGCTCACCGGTTTCAAAATATCTTCGATGCGTTTATAAGCCTCTTCGGAACCACCAGGCATCATCGACGGCCCATTTCTCGCCCCTTCTTCGCCACCAGACACGCCCATGCCCAAATACAACAAACCTTTCTCTTGAACTTCCTTCATTCTTCGTTCGGTGTTTTCGTACCATTCGTTCCCTCCGTCGACGATGCAGTCCCCGGGCTCGAGAAACTGCGACAAGCCTTCGATGGTCGCATCGACCGGCGCCCCAGCTTTCACTAAGATGATGATATGTCTGGGTTTCTCGATAGATTCCACGAATTCTTTTAAATCCTTGTACCCTCGCAACTTGCTCGATAAGCCTTCCTTTTCGGCTCTGTTCACGCACCCGTCCGTCTTGTCAGCAGAACGGTTGTAGACTGAAATCGGAAATCCTTTCTCTGCGACGTTCAAGGCTAAGTTTTGACCCATGACGGCCAAACCACACAAGCCAATTCTTGATTTCTGTCCATCGGCGTTGCAGACGACGACTGGAGATCTCTTCGCGGACTGAGATCGTCCGATCGCGGAGGACATCTGGTGCTTCACTTTTTGACGGCTCATCAAGGAAGAGGCCACATTGGAGGAGGAAAATTGCGACGCAAACATGATGATTATATAGAAAATAAAGAGATCGATGAATTCCTTCTTCTATTTTAAGTGATTATAAGAACTAAGTAATATATCTCTGTTCTTCTTCACCGAGATGATCTGCGATCTCCTCTTTGTTAAAGTCTCAGATGCGTGATCGCCGCGCGAAGAAAAGTAACGTTTTCTAAAATCCGATCGCTTTTTGAACTCTTCTGACTGGACTCTGACTTCGATGACTTTTTTTTCTTCAACTGTTGTTTCAGATCTCAAAACGACGACAGATTTTTTGGAGACTTGCAAAAAAGTCAGTCCTGTCCGGAGAGAACAAAAAACAACGCGGACACATAAACGGATGAACAAACATTATTCATAGACGATATAAATACATAATTACGACAACAATTCTAAGGCTTTCAACACTTGGTCCGTATCTTGCAGACTTTCGAAAAACAATCCTTTCTCTTTATCCACGCAGACTTCTCGCAAATCGTCCAAGGACCAAATACCGGTGGCGAGCCCGACGGGAATAGCGCCGCTCGTTTCCGCGGCGGTGATATCGTTGTGCGTGTCGCCGAAATGGAATCTTTTGTCGACTTTAAAACCATTCTCGGTCGCTCTTTCGTGCGCGATGGACACGAGCACAGATCTCTGTTCGTGATCGCTGCCAAAGCCGCCTCTTACCGCGTCGTTGAAATATTGCTTTATGCCTAATTGCGTCATTTTCGCCCAAGCGATGGGTTGCAAGTTCCCGGTCACGAGCGTTACGATACAATCGTCGCGTTCGGATAATTTGGTTAAAAGCTCTAAAACTCCGGGTAGAAGTTCGATACCGTTACCAGCATCGTGCATGTTTTCTGTCGCGTATTCGACCATCGCGTTGGCGACGTTTTCGAGTTCGTTCTCAATTTTCTCACCAGGAATTTCGTGATACTCCAAGACGCTCCTTATAATCAACTTATCGGTCGAACCGTGATGGCTGACCACGTCAATGGTCGTGTCTAACCCGAAAATTTTCTTGAAACCGTACGAAAATGCATTTTTATGGAATCTGTTTGCGTTTTCGCCCACCGATTTGATTAAAGTTCCATCCACGTCGAAGGTTAAGAGCGTCTTGGTGGAAGACATGTTGGTGGTTGTTAAAAGAAAAGATTTCTTCTTAAAAGAAGAACAAAATCGAACACTCCGACGACGATGATGACGTCCACAACGCAGAGGAAGACTGGAAGAGAGAAAAGAGTGGTGGTTGTGTATTGCTCTGCCGCTGCTGCACATGCACCGTCGCACCGGTGCCAATCAAGTTTAAAGAGAGAAGAAGAGAGTGCGCGTGTGTAAAATTATGTCGTAAATTTTTTATTAATAAAACTGCTTGTCTCTCTCTCTCACACTCTCAGACTCTCACTCTGTCGCGCTCTCTCTGCATTCATTCTTTTATCAATGAATAGGAGAAATCCTCGATAAATCCGGCAACGCGTCATCGTCCATGACTTCGAACTTCAAGCCGGTTTCGTTGAGCGCTTCGACGAAGAGTTGACCGCCGGCGATGCCGGGCGTCAAGACGCCGCCTTTGTGCGGCAACTCGTCTCGGCGTTCGCTCGTTAACAAAGCCAACTCCACGGATAAGTGCGCGGTTTCGTCGTAACCGTCTTTACCGGATAAGCGCGTGCGAATTTTCTCGCCGCGTTCGGAAACGGCATCGAACCAGTACTCGGCCCACTCTTTTTCGCGATCTTCAAGCGCTAAACCTTCATCTTTTGCAAAGAGCTTTCCTTCCGCTTTGAGCTTTTCTTCCTCCTTTTTGGAAGAGGTGTTCGATTGTTGCAAAGCTCGCGCGTGCTCTTCGCTCGGGAGTAACAAATGTTCGAGATAGTTCATGTTCTTCCCGTACGGAACGCCACCCATGTTTCTGCTCAGCCAATTCGAACGGCGAACGAGTCGAGTCTCGTAAAACGCGTACGTGAAGGGCGCTTTCCAACCTTTGTATCCATCATCATACTCAACAACCGAGAGATTTTTATCTGCGTCTTCCGGTCTTTGACCGCGTTTAATCGCGCCTCCCAAAGCGTACGGGTCCATCATGAGCGAATGAACATCGCGCATGGCAGCGTTCATCGCCGCTCGGGTGGCTAAAGTACCTCCTGAAGGAACGCCGCCGCCCGAGCCGCAAAGATACATGTGCATAGTATCAATGCCGCAGTCGACTTTCTCCGAATCAATCGGTTCGCTCGATTTGTCGATGTTGTCGGTGGCGTTCTCTTTGTCGTCTGAAACGGTGCCGTTTTCCATAGGATCATCCAAACGCGATTTCGCGATCCGCTCTTGGAGCTTTCGAAACGTGTAAAACGCGCCTACGTCTGGAACGCCACCCGCGCCGGCGCAGTTTGGTACGATCAACACGTCGTTGTTTCTCGCCCAATCGTGATATTCGATGAGCTTGGCACTGAATGGAATCTCACCATTAACGTCGATGTAATCTGTATCGTATTCAATGCACGCTTCAACCTGATAAATAAAAAGGAGAAGATTAGGAATGATAAGTTCGAGACATCGAGGGAGAGAGAGAGAGAGCAAGAAAAAATATTATGAAAAGATTACGTACCAGTAAATCCGCGGGCGTCAACATGAATGGACCTGCAATATTCACCACCGTTCTACACTGGATGACCATTCCTCTTACCGCCACTGGATCGCTTAAATCGCACTGGATGTACCCCGGCTCGTAATTTGTTGGAAACTTCGCCTTGACCTCTGCGTAACGATTTTTTAACTTCTCGATTGATCTCCCGGCTAAAGCAAACGTGTACTTCGTTCCCAAATTCTGCACAGTTTTCAAAATATACTCGATGACTAACGATCCCGTGTATCCACTCGCTCCGTATACCACAAAAGAGTACTCTCTTTCCGCTCTCGTCGGCCCCGCCCCAAATCTGTCGATGAAAAATTTTTCCAGCTGATGGTCCGTCAATCCTTCCCATTTTCTCTCCACCAAGGAAACGTTGCCGTCGAAAAATTCATCCGCCAAGCTCTGCTCTACGATCTCTTTCGCGAGCATGCTTTTGATAAAATTATGCGGAGGTTCGGCGAAATCGGTCGGGTGCACTTGCATGTTCTGCCCGGCGTTCATCCTTCAACTTCTTCTGCCCAAGGTTCGTCGAATTCTTTTTTCTTTCCAATCTCGAGGCAGCAGAGATGCAGCAAAATGTCTCTCTCGCTCGCTCTCGCTCCCCGCTCGCTCTTCAAAATGAGCGCGACGATCGAATAAGCACCACGAGCAAAGAAGAGAGAATTTATTTACTCTACTGTTTCCTACTGTTCTTTGTCTGGAAAAGGAATCCAGCGCGTGATCGATTGCGGTGCGATTTTTTTCTGAAGAAGAAAGAGCAAAAGAAGCGTTTTCCTTTTATTAATTTTTTGGTACGAGTTTGTGGTTTGATCGAACTTTTTGTCTTGTCTTGGAAGAAAAAAACGTTTATTGATGCGTACAATTTTTCCTTCTGATCAGAACAACATTAACGACAACAAGAATGATCAACCGTGATCAAAACTTCTTAGTGGGCGAATGGAATCTGGAGGCGATATCTGGGAACGTTCGCGGCGACGTGTGGTGGCACGCCAACAACGCTCGCAGTGATGAGAACGCACGAGAAGAACAAGGAGACGACGGTTTTGGAGAGCTGAAGTACACATGCGACGACGACGACGAGATCAACAGTCCCAAAAACGCCTCAAAACGGAAGAAGAAGAAGACAAAGAAGAAGGAGATGTCCGTCGAGTTTGAAATTCGACTGAAAGACGTGAGACTCGTTTTGAATGAACGCGACGAGAGCGCGAATCGTGGTGGTCGATTTTTCTCTCGCGCGATTGCGTTGAGCCACTTTCTCGCGATGAAAATGTTCTTGCGCGTGTTTCAATTCGTCGCTCGCCTCTGCGTGCCGAAGAAAAAATTGTCGCAGATAATGTTCTATTCCGGAACGTACAGCGACGCAGACTTTGTATCGTCCGAAGGAACTGCGTTTGAAAAGATAATTTTCGTTTCACCTGATGATGATGACTATAGCGACAGTATTGGATACGTCGAACACGACGTCATAAAGTGCTCTGAGAATATAAAAACGTTTACGGAAAAAGAGATGCGTTCGAGACACTTGAAAAAAGATGTCCGGGATACGAAACTCCTTCTCGTCCGTAAATTTCATTTGAATAAGGATAAAACTGTTTTAACGCTCGTTACTCCGAACGATTCTACGAGTAAGAAGCCCGGATTGCAACTAAAATGGAGAAAAATCGTCCATTAAAATATTTGTAAGACGATAAGAATACACACGTTCACGCCGCTCGGTGGAACAAAGCTAATCACTCGTAGACATTTTCTCGGCTAAAGCTCCCAACCACAATCTCGCTTTTGCATTAAACGCTCTCGGTTGATCCGAATACGCGACTACCACGCCTTTCGATCCCGTTTTTGCTCGTCTCACTACAGCGGATTCCGCACCCGGTGGTAAAAATTCCCACCGATTTGCCTCCGCCGCGTCTAACTCCATCCTGCTCGACAAGTACAAATTCCCATCCTCCTTCACGTCTAATCTATCGTAACTAAATCCCTTCGCTAACTTTCTCAACACCTCACTATTACTACTAGCACTCGCGCCATCTTCTATCGTTCTAACGCTACCTCTCGCTACAGTCATCATCAGCTTCCCTTCGTTTGTGTCTTCAAAGAACGCGACGCCTTTCGCGTTTGTGTTTGTCAACGCCGCGTAACTCGCCCACGCGTAGTTCGTGTTCTTCGTCTCCTTGTACGACTCTTCCACTAAAAACTGCGAGGACCCACCGAGCATATCCACCGAGTTCTTCTTTGACGAAGAGGACGATCCAGTCGTCGCTTCTTGTATTCTTCGTCCCAACTCCGGGGCGTAAAAGCACGCGCACACTAACAACGCACCAATCAACTCTGCTCTGCTCTGCGCGGAGGATACGTTGCCACTACTCGCGTGGTTCGCTAGTAACAGCGCCCCGGCGAGCACACCCAACACTCTCGGGATATCCCCATCGTCGAAACCGGGAATTCCGAGCGTAAACCGGAAAATAGCGAAATCTTCGTCGTCCTCGTTCGCGCGCGTTCGAAAAGTGCTTTCTCTTCTTCCTCTTCTTCTTCTTCTCCCTTCTCTTCTCGTTGTCGTCGTCGATTTCGTTTTCAACGTTTTCGATGTCAAAGCAGAAGAAGAAGAAGAAGAAGAGAAACTCCGTCGTTCTTGTCGTCCTCGTCCCGTTTTTCTCGTCG
>Ga0209630_10003797_pt1 | contig 13602 bp, 7 predicted proteins | sample COG_01_FD_184745 | JGI IMG/M metagenome (GOLD analysis project Ga0209630, IMG submission 184745) | Pelagic Microbial community sample from North Sea - COGITO 998_met_01 (SPAdes) (version 2) | ecosystem: Environmental > Aquatic > Marine > Neritic zone/Coastal water | place: Helgoland, sampling... | reverse complement strand
TGGGAAGTGACGTCCTACCTGTTTATACTCAGTCTGATTGGAGTTACTTCTGGCGCAAGCCTGATGTACGAAAATATTGCGAGACCAACTTCGCTAACGTCGGCGCAAAAGCTCGTGAACTTGATGTCAGGTTGTCTATGCATCCTGGTCAGTTTACTGTACTTGCGTCAGATAATCCTGATATCGTAGATAGGAGCGTAGAAGAATTTGAATATCACACCGATGTCATCAGGTGGATGGGATACGGGCGTACCTTCCAAGACTTTAAATGCAACGTCCATATATCCGGTAGGCAAGGTCCAGCCGGTATCAAACACGCAGTTGACAAAAGACTTTCTCCAGAAGCGAGAAACACGATTACGATCGAGAACGACGAGAACAAGTGGGGACTTGAACACAGCCTCGAACTTGTTGACACCTGCGCACTCGTTCTTGACATACACCATCACTGGTGCCGCGAAGGTGAATACATACAGCCAACCGACGATAGATTTGCTCGCGTAATAGATTCGTGGAGGGGCGTCCGACCAGTTATCCACTATTCGTATAGCAGAGACGAAGCACTGCCAGAAGGATTTGATCACAATACATTTCCTGATATGCCAGCACTGTTAGAGGCAGGACACAAGAAAGCAAAGTTACGAGCACATAGCGATTACTATCCTAACCCTGTAGTAAATGAGTATGCACTAAGTTTCTTAGAATACGCAGATATTATGTGTGAAAGTAAAATGAAGAACTTAGCAAGTATCAAACTATACGAGTCTACTCTTTCAACTGTGAACGTTTTGTCGACTTCTTCGGAGCCTTTACTGGCTTCTTAGTAGTTGATGTTTTCTTTTTAGCAGTTTTCTGTGCTTTACTTTTAGGTTTTTCAGCAGTTTTCTGCGTATTAGTACCAAAAAGTTTCTTTAACCAATTAAACATAATTTTTCCTCCTAGGTAATATTTACTAAATATTTCCGTAATACATATAAAATTGGAGACTATTATGTTAAACAAGTTTAAAAATTGGGTTTCAGATAGATTTACAGAACGTACATCTTGGGATGGCGCAATGTTAATCTTATTAGGTGTACTAGTATTAATTGCTAAACCTATTGCTGGTTTATTAGCCTATGCCGCAATCGCATATGGTGCTTGGACTATCTGGAAACAGGACTAATATTGAAAACGATCCGGCTTAAAAATCAATCTCTATTGATTGATCGGTGGAGCAGGAATGGCATACGAGAAACTTATCACGAATGGGTTTTTCGAAAAAATATTCCATCTCCACCGAAGTCGGTTTCTTTTGACAATATAAAAGTAGAGCGAAGAGGTAAACCAAATTGAATATTGAACAAAAGGTCCAAAACATTAAACAACGTATTGAAATGATCACTGAAATGATTAAGATCGGTGAAGAAGAAATCAAAACGATTAAAATAAAAGATAGTTATATGGCTCAAAAATACAAAGAACTAAACGATGCCTATACAGAGATGAGGAAATATGATACAAATCACAAGCCTAGCTAAAGATAAGATAGAAAAATACATGGAAAAAAGAGGAGGCGCTGAAGGAATTCGAATAGGCGTTAAAACTACAGGCTGTAACGGTCTTTCTTATGTATTGGAATATGTTGATAATCCAGAAGACATTGACAGTATGTCTGAACATAATGGTATTAAAATTTTTGTTAATCCAAAAGACCTAGTGTATCTCGATAACATTACCGTCGATTACAAAAGTGAAAAGTTTCATGAAGGTTTCGACTTCGTTAATCCTAAAGAATCAGGACGTTGTGGTTGCGGTGAGAGCTTCCATGTCTAGTATTTGCTTACAGGCAAACTACTACTAGCCGGCATATCCCATATCTTCTTACGTTCAACACCTTTTCGTTGGGCAAATCTTTTGCTATCGCAGTTCTTACATACGTGAAAGTAGTTGTTACTCAGGCGTCTGTGATCCATTTTACTCCGATCTCTTTCAAACTCATTATCACAATTATCACAGCGTAGCACAACTACAGTAGCATTTCTGTAATAGGTGTGTGTATGACCCGTTTTACTGCGTCTTTCGTATGGTTTTCTTAGATTGTATTCTCGTATGAACATATAGTATTTACATTCGGCTTACAAAACATTTAGATAAATATTACTAGAAGAAGCAAGATTATCCTTATTTTGGAGTTTTATACATGGCAAGAAAAGAAATTAATATCGGTATTGAAGGAAATGACGGTACCGGCGATAGTATCCGCGACTCGTTTAGTAAAGTAAACGAGAACTTTGGAGAGTTATATGCGGTATTAGGACTAGGTGGAGCACTTAGTTTCATCGGTTTAGATGACGTAGAAACCAATAGTTATCGTACAGAAGATAATAATAAGATCCTTTCAGTTGATTCAGACAACGAAAAGATTAAATTCACTAAATTAGAAAGTAACGAGACTATCGTTATTGACCAAAGTACACCTGGTATAATTAGATTTAGTTCACTTGCTTCTGCGCTTATTAATGATCCTGATCCAACACTTGCCGCGGATATGGATTCTAATCAAAAGCGTATTACAAATGTAGCAGACGCACAATTAGATACTGATGCTTCGACTAAAGGATATGTAGATACTAAGATTGCACTTGCTGGTGTAGATGCTATTGACGAAAACGGCCTAGTTGAACCTGATTGGGGTACAATGACTGGTCCATTGATTCTTTCACGTAACCCTATTGACTCAGACGATGTTAACTATGGGGGTTTAGTTGCTTCTACTAAAGCATACGTTGATAGTAAAACCTTTGTTTCAGCAAATAACTTATATGTTGCTACAAATGGTAGCGACACGAGAACAGATATTCCTGTAAGTCAACAAGGACGTTCACCATCAACAGCATTTTCTAGTATTAAGAAGGCGGCCGAAATAGCAGAAACGCTAGTTAAGGCGGCTCCGGTTGAACTAGGGCCATATCAGAAAACACTTACATACAATAACGGTACACAAGATTGTACACTTACTAGTTTAATTCAATCACCATTGTCAGGTAACGGTGCTACAGGTACTGTCGAAATGCAACTTGACGAAACACAATCAATTGCTATTACTAATGGTGGTACTGATTACGAAATTGGTACTGAATTAACACTTACTGGTGGTATTGTTGTTGTTCCTGCTGTATTAAGAGTTGTTGCTAAAGACTTTGCTGGATCAATTACACAGGTTGCTATTGTTTCTCCTGGTATTTTCAGTACATTACCAACAGATATTACTGACGTTGGACACGTTTCAGCAGTTAGTGGTAGTGGTACTGCCAAGTTTAATGTTAAGTTTAGTGTTAACAGAGTGCTTGTTACTGCTTCTGGTAGTAACTATGGTAGTGCTTCTGTTATTTTCACAGGTGGAAGTCCAGCAACATCAGCCGAAGCAAACACTGTTGAGATTGCTGGCGAGATAAAAGAGATTGGTATACTAAGAAATGGTGTTGGTTACACCGGTATTCCAACTGTACAAATTTTCCTACCAAGGATGTTGTTAGAAACAGAAAACTTAGGTACTGATTTTACAGATGATCTAAGAGAAGGACAATTATTACGCGGTGTTACTAGTGATGCTGTTGCTAAGATTATTTCGCACTCGGCAGAACGTGATGCTAGTGGTAGAGAAATTTTTGAAATTGAACTATTACAGGGTGCTTTTCAAATAGCCGAAGTAATTCAATACGGTGACCCTGCTCAAAATGTACAAATTACAATTCAAGTAGAAACAGGAATCTACTATGAACATTTTCCAATTAGATTGTCGCCAAACGTATCATTAAGAGGTGATGAATTTAGACGTACTATTATACGTCCAAAACAAGGCGTTTCAGAATCACCGTGGGCTAGAGTATTCTTTAGAAGAGATACAGTAATTGACGGACTAAATGTAACACCATATGAATTTGGTTATCAATACCTAACTGATCCTTTGGACTTTTCAAGTCAACCTAAGAACAACGACCAAATGGATGTGTTCTTGTGTGCTGACGCAACTATTGTAAGAAACGTTAGTGTTCAAAATCACGGCGGATTTATGATGGTACTTGATCCAAACAATCAAATTAATTCTAAATCACCATATTGTCAAACAGGTTCAAGTTTTGCTAAAAGTATTAACGCTAAGAACTTTGCTGGTGGACAATTTGTTGACGGATTTATGGGTAACTTAGATGGTATCTTACTATATAGATCAGACGAAACTGGTGCTCTTACTAGAAATCCAGAAGGCGGCGATGCTAAAAAGATTGTTATAGGTGGATTACAGCGTGAACCACAACTTCCAACTTCTTTTAATATTGGCGAAGATATTTTTAGAATTACACTAACAAACAGAATTGAAAGTGCGTTCTTTGATGCTAAAGTATTGATTGATCAAAACAAAACATTCATTCAAGAAGAAACAATCCAATGGCTTGCTACGCAAAATTTAGGATTTGTATTTGATGAGACTAAATGTAGAAGAGATGTTGGCTTAATTGTTGATGCTGTTGTTAATGATGTACTGTATGGCGGGTATGAAGAATCAACAAGGGCTGGTAGACTTTACTTCTCAGGTGGAATTACTGTTGTTTCTGGACAAGAAATTGCAACATCAGCCGCTATAACTAAAGCAAGAGATATTGCTGTAACTTGTGTTAGACAAAACACATTTGCCGCACTAGGAACAGTAGCACAAACTAAAATTGCTTCTATCACAAATGCCGAACAAGGCGGAGCAGAACAAGAAATATTAAATGCTTTTGATATCGTATCAAACATTATCCGCTACGGCGAGAAAATGTATATTGCTAAAAAACTTTTACAAGAAAACAAAGAATTTATTCAAGCAGATACAATTGGTTTCCTTGCTGTAAACTATCCTAACTTGAATTACAACGTAGCAACATGTTTTAGAGATTCAGGCTACATTGTTGATGCTATTAGTATTGACTTATTTGGTAATGCTCCCAACGCAGGAGTGAGTGATCTTAATCAAGGTAACTTTAATAATTCAATTAGAGCAGGTTATAGTTATTATAGAGCAGGTAAAAAACTTATTCCATCAGAGGGTGATCCACAAACTGTTAATCAGTTACCGGCAACACTTGATGCAGTAGGACATATCGCAACAAGAATTAATGAAATTGTAAACAACACTTCTCCTGCTAGTGTGTTTATTGGAAAAACTTTTGATCCGGCTACTACACTTGATGCTGTATCAAACGAATTTACAGTTACTGACCACGGATTTAATACTGGGTCACGTGTTACTTACACTAACGGTGGAGGTACATCACTAGGTACTGCTGATGGCGGAACACTTGTTAATAGTGGAATTTATTTTACATATAAAGTAGACGACAATAGATTTAAACTTTATTCTTCAATTGAACTAGTTAGAGCACAAGAAAGAGATCCAGGTAGCGAGTTTGAAATTGACTTTTCTAACGTTGGTACTGGTTCAACACACAGCATTAATTGGAATGTAACACAAGACGTAACACTTACAGCGCAAGATTTAACAGACACAGGAATCACTGACGCAATTTCAACATCTATCAGCTACATGAAAACATTGATAGCAGGCGATAGTGCTCAAGCAGGCCAAACGTATGCAGCATTTGGTGACTCAACTGGAGTTCCAGTAGTTTATCCACTGTATGAATGTGTGTTAGATAACGAATATAATTTAATGACAGCAGGTAAAATTACACTTGCTACACCTGGTAACAAGTCAATGCTTGGCAACGACTTTACGCAGGTTAACGATATGGGTTATGGTGTGTTTGCTACTAACAATGGCTTGGTAGAATCAGTATCAATGTTTACATATTATTGTTATACTGCTTATCTTGCTAACAATGGTGCGCAGATTAGATCACTTAACGGCTCTTCAGCACACGGATTTTATGGTATTAGAGCAAATGGTGCTGATCCAAACGAAGTACCAGATAGAGTAGGACTTAAATTTCCACTTGTACAAACTGCTTCAATATACGAAGACAGACCATTAGACGTAGTTAACGATAAAGCTATTGCTAAGATGTATGTTCAAAATTTATCTTATCCTCCATTCCCAGGATGTTTTGTTGAAATCGATCACTCGAACGATCCGCAAAGAGTTGGGGCAAACAGTACTGTAGGCTTTAGATCTTACAAAATTACAACAGTTAGTACAAACGGATTACCAGCAGGCGTATTCGAACTATCAATTAACACAGATACTAGTGCTGGCGGGCTGGCCGCAGACGTTCCAATTAATAAGAAAGTTATCGTTAGAGCATTTGAAGAATTTACAATTACTGACAAGATTCAGGTTGTTAGTACTAGACCTTCAACTGCTTTGGTGTTTGATGAAAGTACAGGAATTGACAATGCTGTTATTAGAGTACTTTCATTCAACGGCTTCAGTGGTTTAGATGCCACAGACGGCGATCAGGTTATTACAACCAAAGATGGATTTCCTTATGTTAACCTAAACCTTAGAAAGGCAGACGGAAACTTTACACCTCCGACATTTGCTAACGGCATTGGCGACGATGCTATAACTGTCCAGTCAGTTGCTCCATCGCAATCAGCACGTTTAACAAAACAAACTTCAGGATATGTTATCTACGATGGTAGTAGTGTAGCAACTGGTGGTATGATATTTGGTTATCAAGACAGTCTTTACGAAGTAATTGATTACGAAGATGTTGATATTTTAGATGGTGGTGGTAACAAAATTGGTAGTTATGGATTACTTGCTTTTAGAAACGTAACAGACGCAAACGAATCCCTAGTAAACCGTAGTTACACAATTACTGGTGCTACTGCGGCGTCTACTGTAACAGTAACAGTTTCAGGAACACTAGATTTACGTCCAGGCAGACAAATTAGAATTGCGGGAGCCGACAATGCCGCATTCAACGGACTACACTATGCTGGTAATGTTACTACAAATACATTTGATCTATATAGTGATGAGGATCTAACAACTCTTGTTGACGGTAGCGGATTTGGAGCGGCGGCAACTTCAGGTACTGTCGAATTATTCGGTGGTGCTACAGCTGACTTTAGTGCTTCATTAGAAAATTTACAGTTAAAAGCAGGTATAAGAGCTGGCGCACAAGGACAGGTAACTGTTAACATCTCAACTATGAGAGCAACAGGACATGACTTCTTAGATATCGGTACAGGCTCATACGCTGACACTAACTATCCATCAAACATTTTTGGACCACCTAACAACAATCCGTTACAGTCTAATGAAGCTGTTGAACAAGGCACTGGACGTGTGTTCTGGGTGTCATCAGATCAATCAGGTAATTTTAGAGTAGGTGAATTTTTTAGTGTCGATCAAGGAACTGGTAAAGTTACACTTGATGCTAAGATTGACTTACAAGGTATTACAAGTTTAAGACTTGCAGCAGGTGAAACAGTTAGTGAATTTACAGGTGATGTAACACTTGGCGGAGCAGGTGAAGCAAGTAACCAAGCACTTCCAACAGAAGCGGCTGTAAGAAGTTATATTGACAGACGTTTAGGACTAACACATGAAGGTGGAATACAAACTGTACTGATTGGTCCAGGTTATCTTCCACGTGATGGTTCACGTCAGATGACGGGTCCAATTGATATGAGCAACAACTATGTTAGAGGTCTTCCAGATCCTGACGTAGGAATTGAAGGTGAAGGAGATGCTATTAGAAAAGCATACATGAAGATTGGTAACCTACAAGATGCTCCAGATGGTTGGATGTTTGAAGCAAATCCAGCAGATGCTAACAACAATAGACAACCGGATTACAGTTATGTTGAAAGTGCTGATATTTTAGCGTTCACAACTAACGGATCAACAGAGTTTACCAACGCTACAATGGTTGGAGCATTAACTCTTACATTCCAACAGAATGCCGCTGGCGTGGCAGATGCTATTTCGCCAACAGTGACTAACTTCCCTGATCCACAGATTGTTGCTACAATTAATGATAACGTTATTGTTAACGCAGATGTTAATTATGATGCCGGAATTGAACAGCATAAACTATCTTTGAATACTGCTAGAGTTACAGAGCTTGATGGTATTAACGTTACTAGCTATACCTATGTAGCAGAAAGCACACCAGGTGCTGGCGATGACTACACTGTTATTATTACTGGTGAAGATCATAACTTAACAGAAGGCGATGCTGTTGTTATCACTGGTGAAACTGGTGTTACAGCAATCAACGGTGATTGGAAAGCAACAAATGTTACAGCGGCCAATAACCTGTTACATATTCCAGCAGATACTTCCGGTGGCGGTGTTTTAAGCGGCGGTAAACTTAGGAAGTATGGTTTAATTAGTGGTGCTCATTCATTAGAGTTTACCTTAGTAAACGGATTTTTAGAACTTAAAGATGCTACAAACGCAACAAGAACTGGTGCTTACTACGATGGTATTGCTCTTGAAAAACTAAGACACATCAAGATGACCGATATTCACGTAACTGACTCAACTTTGGCAGTTGGAGCAAATACAAAAGTTCTTGCTAGAAGATCAAGCCCAGGTGGTATTGGTCAATCAATTGACGGACCTCCGGTTGCTATTGATGCTAAAACTATTGTTGAAGACGGTCAAGGGTGTAGACGTCCAGACTTCGGCGACATTGGCGTAATGGTAAGACAGGGTGTAGGTAATACTGCCACAGACTTTGCTACTATTGAATTTACAAGTTCAAATACAGTTGATACAATCGTAAGAAGAAGTGGTACAGGTAGTGCTGACTTTGCTGGAACATCAAACTTTGAAAATATAACAGCAGATGGTAAAATTACTATTGATGTAACAGACGGTACTGATGATCCAGTCCTCGCAGAAGGTTTATGGTTAACATACCAAGGTTCGACAACATCTACTACTCCTGTTGTAACCAAGCACGAAGTTAGTGGTAACCTTGCTAACGACTTTTACACAATGTTTAGAAACGGTGGTGGTAATCCTGCTATTAAAGCACAATTTGGGGCGGCTGCCGCAGACAACTTTACACAATACCTAGCAACAATACACAAGTTTAGCGGCTCAGGTGGCGGCGCAGGTACAATCGAATTAGGTTCACAAGGTATTTTAACTGCCCTATCAGGTAGTACTAGCGCAGTTGGTCGAATAGAAGGCCAATGGGAATTAACTGCTGGAAGTAGAATGATGGCTACATGGGCTGACTTAGCAGAATACTATGAAGGTGATACTAGTTACGAAGCAGGAACTGTTGTACAGTTTGGCGGTGACAAAGAAGTTACAGAATCAGGAGAACTTGGAACACACAAAGTTGCTGGAGTTGTAAGTACTGAAGCCGCTTATGTTATGAATATTGATTGTCCTGGAGAGAAAGTACTGGTTGCGTTACAAGGCAGAGTACCTTGTAAGGTTATAGGTAAAATTGAAAAAGGCGATTTAATTATTGCTAGTGGTATCCCGGGTGTTGCTACAAGCGCAGGCAGTGACGCTAAACCAGGAACTATAATTGGTAAGGCTATTGAAATTTATGATAGTGATCGAATAGGTACAATTGAAGTAGCGGTGGGGAGACTATAATGGCATTAACAACACTTTACAATTCAACCAATCACCCACTTACTTGGGATAAGATAAACGAAACATTAAAAACAGTTGACGACAACTTTACATTTGTTAATTCACAGGCTACTACTGGTATACTGACAAACTTATCACAAGATATTACACCCAACACAGTTGGAACATTTGACTTAGGTACTCCAACACAACGTTGGGATAACGTATATGCTAATGCTATTAGTGTTGGTTCTCTCACAGCAGATGTAACTGGCGACTTAACAGGTAGTGTTTTTGCTGATGATTCAACAATAATCATTGATGCTACTGATGGAACACTATCAGGAAACTTAACAGGTAATGTTGTAGGTGATATTACTGGTAGTGTAACAAATCCAAATTCAGCAACAGTGGTTGTAAATAATTCAGGTGCTGTTACAGCGTTTACAGGAAATTTAACAGGCGATGTTGTAGGTAACTTAACTGGTAATGCTGATACAGTTACTAACGGTGTATATGTAAGCGGTGATCAAACTATAGCAGGTGTAAAAACTTTTTCAAACACCATTGTAGGTAGTACACAAGGAACACACACAGGCGGAGTTGTTGGTAATGTTACTGGTAATGTTACTGGTAATGTTGACGGTGATGTTAACGGTAGTGTATATTCAGACGACAGTTCAGGTGTACTAGTTGACGGTCTTCATGGTGTTCTTAATACACACAAACTTGACCAAGTAGGAGCCGCCGACGGCGAAGCTCTAGTATGGGATGAATCAAATTTAAGATGGCAACCAGGCGCAGGTGGAGGCGGTGGTGGCATTGGCTTAGGATCAAGAACTACTAAGTCGGCTTCTACAGCATCACTTGCTGATCAAGCAATTGGTAATACTTCTGTTACTGGTGCTTTCAAAAGTTACGCAGTATTAAAAATACAAGTTGATGAAGCGGCATGGGTAAGAGTTTACACAGACTCTGCTAGTAGAACTGCTGATGCTTCTAGATTAGAAACAGATGATCCAGCACCAAGTGCTGGTGTAGTTGTAGAAACAATTACAACAGGAGCATCAACTGTGCTGATTAGTCCAGCAGTGTATGGATTTAATAACGAAAATCCTGTAACTGATGTTATTCCTATAGCAGTTAAAAACAAATCAGGCGGAACTGCTATTGTTACTGTTACACTTACATTACTACAACTAGAGGCATAATAAATGGCTGACGTAACTCAAAAACGTTATGTAGTAACTGCTCATACTAAAGAAGGGTGTGAGCGTTTATATAACGAAATCGAATCAGCAGATGTAATACCCGAAGGTACTACAATTAGTAGATCAGTCATGTGTGACGAGAGAAGGCCCAGTAGTAGATCAACTGTATACTTTCTCACAAATAAAGAAGCAGTATCATTAAAATATCATCCTGACGTAAAATCAGTACAACCTGTTCCGGTGGATATGGGTATTAGTGTTGACTCTCATGAAACTACACAAACATCAAACTTTTCCAGATCTTCAACTCAAAATTCAAATCATAAAAATTGGGGACTGTTAAGATCTGTTGAAGGTGGTGTGAACGGAGATTGGAGCGGAGACAACACTCAGACTATTACATTAACAGAAACTGGCAGAAATGTAGATTGTGTTATAATGGATTCAGATGGTCAAGTTCCTTTACACCCTGAATTTGCTGTAAACGCAGACGGAACAGGTGGCAGTAGAGTAAACTTAATTGATTGGTATACTTTATATAACGGGGCTGTTGGCGGCCAAGTGGCTGGTAGTTATAACTATGGACTATACCCGTCAGGTGACTATCACGCTATTCATGTTATGGGAACTGTGGGTGGCAATACACAAGGTTGGGCGAGAAATGCTAATCTTTACCAATTATTTTATTACGCTGGTGATATTAGCAATACTAACTTTCCGTATGTGTATGAGTATGTAAAAGAATTTCACAGGACAAAAGCAGTTAACCCAGATACTGGTGTTAAAAATCCTACAGTTGTAAACAGCAGTTGGGGTATGAGTATTTTTCCATCGGATTGGTCTTTTGATGATATTACTGCTGTTACCTATAGAGGCACAAGATATACTCCAAGCGGGGCAGTAACAGAAGCAAGTGGGTTCTCAGGAATTTATACATCAATTAGTACTTCACATCTAGCATTGTTTACACAAAGTCCTGGCGCAGGTGATAACGATAGTTACTTACAATTTAATTGTGCTACAACAGGAACTGATAATCCTGGCACAAACACAGAAGGCTCATTAAATCCTGTTCCAACAGGTGATAGCTGGGTAGTATCAAACAGCACAGTAGCCAATCTTCAAGTTCAAACTAGGCTTGCTAGTGAACAAGTAATTTCAATTCAAACACTGCCAGCAGGTGGTTCTAGGTATGGTGACTTTACTGTAGATTTTGATCTTTCTGTTAGCTATGCTACACCATCTGGTACTTGCGAAGTTGAAGTTGAGCTTGAGCTTTATGCTCCGGGAGCAGGAACAGCATATGCTACTTACACTAGTGGTGTAATAACTGGGACTTCAATAACTGCAACAATAGACGAATCAATGACTGTCAATCAAAACGGTACATGGACAGCAAAAATTATTACCACTTACAATGTTGAGCCTAATCCAAACTGTACATACGACTGTTCAATGTCAGCAACCCTTAATGTTACTGATACATCAACAGCAGGTGCTACAGCAACACTTACAGCGTCAGGCAATGGAAACGTTGCTATTGATAGTGTCGCAGGTTTAAATTTATCAACGACTCCTGCATATGGCACAAACGATGATGGTTATTGGACTCTTACTTTGCCTTTTAACATAACAGTGTTTTCTCAATCTTACAATCAAATTAACATTGGAACAAACAGTTATATCACCTTTGGTGGTGGTTCAAGTATAGAACCAACTGCTCCACAGCAAGTTAACAGATCTAAGATTATGATAGGTAGCGGAAATAAAGATGGCTCAGCCGCATTGGCTGATACTAGTGGTCAAAGAATATATTATGGAACAACACCAACCGGAAATTATTCTACTGCTGTTGTTACTCACAGTGTTACCGCTGTTAATAATAGTAATGTAGCATACACACTAAGTGGTACAGATAGAATTGGAGCAGTGAGTGGAGACAGTGCTACTATCAATATGTTAGAGGGAGATACTATAGAATTAACAAACAATTCAAATTTTGTTCATCCTATATACATTAAAATTGCCCAAGTCTCTGGAACTGGCAGTCAAGTTGTTGGAGCTACAGGCCAAGGAGCGTACGGCGGAACCACTGTAACCTGGACACCTACTAACGCAGGAACTTATTATTATCAATGTTCTAGCCATTCAGGTATGAACGGACAAATTATTGTAAGCTCTAACGCATCAACAGATTATTATAGAATTGTGTTTGAAGGTACAGCCAACAACACAGGAATACTTGGAAGCCCCAACATAAGATGGGAAGTAAGATTTGACGAAGACAATCCTACCAACTTTAGAGTCACTACAGAACAGATTGATCAAGTAGAACAAGTGGGCGGAACAGGATTTACTACAGCACAATTAAACGATTATGGATTTATCGCAGGTAAAAGAATTACAGTTCCAGTAGACGCACTTGATAATGATATTGTAGATGCTCTCGAAGAAGGCGTACACAATGTAAGTTCAGCAGGTAACGGACAATGGTATCATGCCGCACCGGGAGATCAAGACTGGGATAACACGTTTGAAATGGGTGTTAGATATCCAAGTTCGGTATCCTTTCCTTACTACTATATGAGAGGTAGCTCTCCGGGCAGATATGATACTTTAGATATTAGATCAGCAGATCCAGAATACAACAACGGCGCAGTCGGTAATGTTACAGGCAATGGTAGCGACTTCTTTAAACGTGAAGCCACTGTGAACGGTGTAAGAGTTATGGCGGCAGGTGCTGTGGGCGGACAAACAGCAGTTCCAGATGCATGGATAGAAAAAGTGGCACGTATGTTTGAATTGTTTACAGATCCAAATGGCACAGGTATTAACGAAGAATACCAAAGAAACTTA
>Ga0209630_10003796_pt1 | contig 13606 bp, 14 predicted proteins | sample COG_01_FD_184745 | JGI IMG/M metagenome (GOLD analysis project Ga0209630, IMG submission 184745) | Pelagic Microbial community sample from North Sea - COGITO 998_met_01 (SPAdes) (version 2) | ecosystem: Environmental > Aquatic > Marine > Neritic zone/Coastal water | place: Helgoland, sampling... | reverse complement strand
ACATCATATAAAAATAAAACAATTAACAAACTAGCTAGTATTAATATTGTTCTAAATTGATTCATTTATCTTTTTTTGATATAGTTTTGTATTAAAATATTATATTTTAATAGTTAATGTATAACAATTAGCTCAATTTAAATATAAAACGATCATCAATGAGCATTAAAAAATTTAAAAAAAAATATCAAAATGTGTCTACCTTTGAAAAAATAAACACAATTATTAATGAAAAACTTAGAAAAAATAAAATTAAAAACATAAAAATTTTGGAGTTTGGAGTTGACAAGGGTATTTCAACAGCACTCTTTTTAGATTTTTGTAATAAAAGGAATGGTAAACTTTACTCAGTCGATAGTATTGACTATTCTCACCATTTTAATGAAAAAAATTGGAAATTTATAAATTGCAGAGATGATGATTTTATGTTGATAAAAAAAAACGTTGATTTTCCTGTTGATGTTATATTTTTAGATACTGAACACACCGCAAAACACGTTGAAAAAATTTTTTATTATTATTACAAATTTTTAAAAAAAGATGGCTTGTTCATAATTGATGATATTTCTTGGATACCTTACCTTAAAAACAAAGATAGAAATAATGAATGGATAGAAAATAATAACAAAGAAACTTTTTTTAAAATCATCGATATTTTAAGTGTAAATGAAAAAAATATTAAAGTAGAATTTTTATTTCTCCATAGTGGTTTAACAATAGTTAGAAAGTTAAAGAATACATTAAACAAAAGTCAAAAAATAATTTCAAGAGAATATTCTTTTAAAAATATCTTAAAAAAATTAATTAATAAATTAGTATAGATGAAAAAAGTATTAATTTTTGGCATCACAGGACAGGATGGAATTTTTTTAAGTAATTACTTGATTAAAAAAAACTATCAAGTTTATGGATATTATAGAAATTTAAATAAAAAAAAAAACTTAAATAATAAAGTAAAATTGTTTTACTCTAAAAGTTTAAACAAAAAATTAATATTTAATTTACTTCAAAAAATAATACCAGATGAAATTTATTACTTATTAGGTGAATCTAGCTCATACTATTCTTTTAAAAATCACCTTAAAACTATTAATACAAATTTTACATATTTCACATATATTATTGATTCTTGCATAATTCATAAGATAAAACCTAAAGTATTCTATGCAAGTTCAGGTGAGATATTTGGATCAAATACCAAGATGATTAATGAGAAGACTGCGAGAAAACCCAAAAATCCCTATGCTCTTTCAAAACATATATCTATGATTTATATAAAGTATATGAGAAATTTTTATAATCTTAATATTTCATCAGGAATTTTATTCAATCATGACTCTGAATACAGATCTAATTTAAATTTTATTAAAAAAATTACTAATTACCTAAATGGAAATAATTTTAAAAAAAAACTACAATTGGGTAATATTGATCTTTATAGAGATTTTGGGCTAGCTAAAGATTATGTTGTTGCAATGCATAAAATTAATCAACATAAAAAAGCGGATGATTATATCATAGCAACTGGAAAGTCAGTTAACCTAAGAGAACTAATTAAGTACTCATTTAAATTAAAGAATATGAATTATAAAAATTATATTCAAATAAATAAAGATAAATATTCAAATAAAGAAATTAAATTGAAATCAGTTAAAATTTATAAAATTAAAAAGTTGAACTGGAAGCCTAAATATTCAATATATGATTTAGTTAAAATATTATTAACTAAAGATAAAGTTTAAATAATTAATTTTTTTGGTTATAAATTTTGTCTTTTTTATAAGACACTATTGTATTTTTAATTGCAGTATTTAAATTTGTAAACTTTATTTTTTTAATTAGCTTTAAAAGTTTTGTATTTGAGCCATGTGTTTTGTAGACATCAGCTTGGTGCAAAGGAACATTTACTATATTAATTTTTTTCAGATATTTTTCAGATATCTTTATAAATTTTTTTAAAAAAACAGGTCTAGATGAACAAATATTTAAAATTTCATATTTATTTTTTACTTTTAAACTAATTAATTTTCTTAAAATAATTACTACATCTTTAATGTAAGTAAAATCTCTATAATGATTACCACTATTATTTAAATAAAGTTTTCCATTTTTAAATACACTTAAGATCATTTTAAAAAAAAACATATCTGGTCTTCCACGTTCACCAAAAACTGTAAAAAATCTTAGTCCAATAAATTTAGTTTTATATTTTTTTGAATAAATTTTGGCAACTTCTTCATTATTTTTTTTACTTAAAGCGTACATGTTAATTGGTTCTAAATTCAAATTTTCTTTTAAAGGGAACACCTTTGAGTCACCATAAACAGAGCTTGAAGAGGCAAATAAAAATTTTTCTGGAGGATTGTGCTTTATACTGTCAATTATATTGAAAAAACCATTGATATTAGCTTCTACATACTTGTCAGGTCTTATAATTGAATATCTAACACCAACCTCAGCTGCTAGATGCACCACTATATCAAAATTATTTTTTTTAAATAATAAATCAATTTTTTTTTTATTTTTTATGTCAATATTTATTAGTTTAAAATTTTTACTTTTTTTTAAAATTTTAATTCTAAATCTTTTTATATCTTTACCTGAATACGTGCTAAAATTATCGATTCCAATTATTGTATTATTTTCATTTTTTAAATAATCAATTGCTAAAGAATGTCCAATAAATCCAGCGACGCCTGTAATTAAAATTTTCATTTTCTATTTAAACATTTCTCCAATTTCTCATTAGTTTTTTAAAATCATTAATAATATTTTCATAATTTCTTTTAAATTTATTTTCATTAAATTCATCTTCATAATCTATTTCATAAGATTTCTTATCTTTTTTATTAATATATTCTAATAATTTACTTGATAAATTGGCTGGATTATCTAGCTCAAATTCCTCTACATATTTTTTAAGATGATCATCTAGAGTTCCTTTAGAATAAAATATCTTTTTTTTAAAAAATAAACTTTCTAATAACGGCAGGCTAGATCTTCCTAAGCAAGTGGGCATAATTACTGCGACACAATTCTTATAAATTGAAATAATTTCATCGTCAGTAATGAATCCCAAAATTTTAATATTCTTAGCTAGGTTTTCTTTTTTAATTGTTTGTTTAATATAATTTAGATTTCCTTTATCAGGTCCACAAAATATAAATCCTATTTTATCATTATTTTTTTTAATCAAATCGTTCATAACATCTATTAAATATTTATGATTTTTATGTGGCCAAAATTGTGCTGGGTAAAAAAACCATTGAAATTCAGAATTTAAATTTAAACCATTAAATATTTTTAAAAAATCTTTATCTTTATGTTTTTCATAAACGTTGGGAAGGATTGGTGTTAAATTCTGAATTACTATTTTTTCAGGTTCACAATTATAAAATTTCTGAAGATCTTTTTTATTTTTTTCTGTAAAGACTATAATTCTAAATGCTTTTTCAACTGAAAAATTTATAATTCTATTTTGATATTCATATTTACCATTAATAAATTCCTTTAAATTATAATATTTTTTAATTTCAGTGTTCCAAATATTCATTATAAATTGTACTCCATCACAATATAGCGAATAAAATGACGGTTGAACAAAAATTAAAAGATCAATTTTGTTTTTTTTCAAAAAATTTTGAAAAGGGTTAAGAATCAATTCTCTGCTTATAAATCTATTCTTTTTAATAATCTCAACTAAACTAAACATCAATTTTTTCAGAAAAGTTTTTTTAAAAAAAATTATTTCAATATCCTCTATACCCAAATCAAAAGAGATTTTTTTTTCATCAGTAATAATGCAAATATGATCATTATTATCTAATTCTAGGTTTTTAATAAGTTTCAGTAAACCCTTAGTTTGATTGTAGATTCCACCTGACCCTAATCCAGATACAAAAAAAGCTGTTTTCATCAAACAATTTTTAAATTTGGAAGAGGAAAAATAAATCTTGAACCCTTATTAATTGTTTTTTTCTCTCTAATTAAAATTTCTTTCTTAAAATGCCACGGCAAAACTAGGTAGAAGTCTGGTTTATGCTTTCTGGACTTTTCTTCTGTAATTATTTTTATTTTAGTTCCGGGTGTATAAAGATTATTTTTCGCAGGATTTCTGTCCGCTATATAGTCTATTAAATTATGATCTATTTTAAAATATTGCAATAATACGTTGCCTTTTGTAGATGCACCATACCCATGTATTGTTTTGTTATTTTTTTTTAAATTCAATAAAATTTTTAATAACTTTTTCTTAATATTATTTATTTTATTATAAAAATTAATATAAGTCCTTTTTTCGTTAAGTTTAAATTTTTTTTCTTCAATTATTATTTGGTTAATATTTTTATTTACAGTTTTAAATTTTGAATTTACATGGGCTATATATAAACTTAAACTACCTCCATTTATATCATTTTTGTATATATCTATGATTTTCATGTTATTTTTTTCAATCATATTTTTTACTACTTTCAAAGAATAGTATTCTAGATGTTCATGACAAATTGTATCAAATAAATTATTTTTAATAATCGAAAGTAGATCTTGAAATTCTAAATAAAAAACGCCTTTGTCTTGATCAATTATTTGCGATACATCTTTTAAAAATTTGTTAGGCTTATCAATGTCATAAAATACTGCACATGCTGTAATTATTTTAAATTTATTTTTTATTTTCTTTTTTTGAATTGCCTCAAATGAGAAAAAATCTTGAATTTTATAATCTATTTTTTTATAAAATTTTTTAAATTTATTTATAATTGGATCGATACCTATTTTTTTTATTCCATGAGTTTTATATGAATTTAGCAATGTTGCATCATTACTTGCGATATCTAAAACAAAATCATTTTTTTTTAGTTTCGTTAACTTTGTGAGTTTTTTCGAAATATTTGTTAAATGATTTGTCATTGTTTTGTTTATCCCTGATCTATACCCGTAATCTTTATTATAAAGATATTTTGGGTTAAATTTTCTATCTAATTGAACTAGTTGACAAGATTTACATTTAACTAAAGAAATTTTTCCTTTAGGTATTTTTTGTTTTTTTTCTGAAGGAAATTTTCCAGTATAAAATAGGTTACCAAGAGAAAATAAATTATCAAATTTATAATTATTACAATTTCTACAAGATATTTTGAATGCCATTTTTTTAATTTTTATTTAATTTTTCTATAATTCATTAAGTATTTTAGGACAAATGTTAATAAAACAATTAGTTTATTTTGTCCATTGTCTAAGCGTATTTGTGTGCATTCGCATAAATGTTGATAGAAATTGATTTTACTTGAAAAACCTCCTCTAGAAAAAATGCCAAATAGTTCATTTTTTTTAGTACCCACACCTTTTAGCTTATGCTTAATTATCATTCTATAAAAATAATCATAATCTGCAGAATACTTATATTTAGTATTATAAGGGCCAACTATTTTTGCTGCTTCACGTTTAATATAAAAACCAGTTGAATGACTGGAATAAAAACCCCATGTATAAAAAATCTTCCAAGGTTTATACCCGTACAAAATTGCCCAGTGCTTTTTTACTGATCCAAAAAAAAAATCTTTATCTTTATATCTATTATAATAATCAACTAATATTTCAATTGCATTAGGTAGTAAAACATCATCAGAATTTACAAATCCAATTAAATCACCTTTGTATAAATTTAATCCTTTATTAAATGCATCATAAATACCATCATCTTTTTCACTAATAATTTTAGAAATATTATCTTTATAACTTTGAATTATATCAATTGTTCTATCTTCAGATTTTCCATCTATAATAATATATTCAATATTTTTATATGTTTGATTTTTTACACTTTCTATTGTTTTGCTAATAGTTTTTTCAGAATCACGACAAATAGTTATAATTGATACTAATGGTTTAGAATTTATGGTTTCTGGCATAAAATATTAACTATTGAATTTTTTATAATTTAATAATGATATTAGATTAAAAGAGTTATTGTATTGAAGAAAGACAAGCATTCTATTCTTTAATCCTAGAAAGGGGGTTCTGGCATGAAACCCATTAGCTAAAAAAACGACTAAAGTATTTTTTTTTATTGTCATTTGAATTGTTTGATTTTTAATTTCATTATAAGTTGAGTTTTCAATATTTTGATAATGTCTATTAAAAATCATATCCTTGTGATATTTATTTATTTTATGACTTTTAGGAAGATATGCAAACGGTGCATCGTCAATTTCAATATCAAATGGTGAATAAATTATTTTAAAAGATGGAACGAATCTATCAACATGTAGAATATTATCACCTAAAATTTTTTCTTCTGGTAATTTGATACAGCTGTCTAAAAAAAATTCTGCTTCACTTTTAAGAGATTTTCCTGTAATTTCTTTTGATATTAGATTACTTATTCTATTAAGACTGGTATAGTTTGATAAATCTTTTTTAGAATAAACCCTGACTTTTGTTTTACTAATAGTTTTAGTAGGTTTTATAAGCCAATTAGATAAATTCTTATTTTGATCATTATAATTTCTAAGATCAAAAAAATCTTTTTGGATTCTAATATTTTCATCTTTAGGTAAAATATTTGCTATGCAGACCACACCATTCTTGGCTAAACTATTTGAAAAATTTAGTTCAAAATTTTTTTTATCATTAAAGTCAAAATATATATGACTTTGTTCTTTTTGGTTTTCAAAAAAGTATTTTTTTAATTTATCATTCTTTTTTGCTAAATTAATCCAAAAAAAATAATATTTTTCTTTTAAAAGTGTATTTTTAATACCATCTAGTGAATTTAAATTAGGGATAGAAAATAGTCTTTTATTTAAAACTAAAAAAAATTTTTTAGGATTCATTATTGATTTTAATAATAAATATAATATTTTATTAATTCTTTTCATAATCACATTAAATTTTTAATAAGTTTTCTCTATTATTAACAAATTTATCCAAATGATTTAAATTTTTTAGGTAGGTTGAGGGATTTTGTTTGTTATAAGCTTTATTTATTTTTTCTATTACAGATTTCATTTTAATACTAAGAAACTTAATTAAATTTTCATTTTCTTTATCAAATCAACAATCATTAATAGATAGAATTGGTGTGTGTTTTCTATAATATTATACTTTGTAGATTTTATCCAAAAATTAATATCACTTTTTTTAGTTAGATAGTTATTATTGTCAAAACCAGTAAATGATATGATACGTTTGAATTTTTTTTTCCTTGCTGTTTTTACAGCGTTAACCATATTTTTTGACGTTCCACTCGAGGAAATTAATATAAGCACATCATTTTTATTTCCATATTTAGTTATTGCTCTTGATACCCAGTTTTCAAATTTAAAATCATTTGCGTAACATGTGATAATTGCAGAGTCATTGTAGCTCATACATCTTAAATTTGAATTATTTGTCAAATCCATACTAAAATGTGATGCAATGCTGGAGCTTCCACCATTACCAAATATATGAATAGAGTTTTTAGATTTTGTTTTGCTTAAAGCATCACAAATTGACAATATTTTTTTATTTTGAGATGCGGCTAAGCTAATTCCATCGCAGAATTCTTTTATATAATCTGTTAAAAATTTTTTTTTATTCATAATTTTTTAAATTTTTTAATCCATGCTTTATGGTATCCATACGCTTTATCGTCAATATAAATATCAGCAGAAGGTTTGGATATAAAAAGTTTATGATATTTAATACCAAATTTATTCAATTGTTTAGATATTTTCTTATGCAATTTTTTTTTATCTTTCAAATCATCTTTTGATCTACCCATATATCTGGCTGTGTTTATCTTAATTGTATGTCCCTTTTCAAATAAGTAATTCACAGTTTTGATTGCATTTTTTTTTGGTTTTGATTTTTCATATTGACTATTAACTGTATCACACAAGGTGTTATCAAGATCAAAGCAAAATGTTTTGGTTTTCATAAAGTGCAAAATTATTCTAAAATTCTGATTAACATTTTTAAAGTCTCGATATTTTTGGAACTTAATTTTTTTATTATTTTTGAAAATTCTTTTTTTGCATCGATAATAAAACCATAACCAATCATCATAATTAAATCTTTTAAAATATACTCTTTTTTCTTTAATATATAATATAAATCTGATTGGTTTAATGGATTTCTAGACAGTGGATTATGATAATCACCTTTCAAAAATGTGCCTTTATCAACTTCTTGATAAGTTGGACAAATTGTATTCAATTTATAATTGTTATTTTTTAGCAACGTGTTTACTTTTGTAAATGTATCTCCAATTATCGAATTATCAAAATTAACTTCAACTTCTATTATTAAGGGTTTGTTTTTTTTTAAAATTGATTTCAATATTGAGAATTCTAAACCTTCTACATCAATTTTAACAATATCAGCTTTTTTTAACCTATTAAATTTTAAAAAATAATTAAAATCATAGACCTTCATTAGTATTGGCTTTTCACTACCGAAGTAATTAGCATCATATTGAATATGATTTTTTTTTTTATTAAAATTTAAAAAAGATGAACCAGAAGATACTTTTGCAGGATAATAATAAATTTTCTCATTTTTATCTGAAATTCCAAGATTATATTTTTTAATAGAATTTTTATCACTAAATAATTTCTTTAAATTTCTATATGCTATTTGTAAATTATGGCTAGGATCAATCAAGTGAATTCTACTGATTCCATCAAACTTTAATAGAGTAGGTAGGTATCTTAATCCTGCACCAATATCATAAATTTGAATTTTTTCTGATTTACTCAATTTTTTTAATAAACTTGAAATTTTTTTAGACTTTATAAGAAAAAATTTTTTGTGATAAAGTATATTAATTTTATCTATTTTTTTTTTTAAAAAATTCATTTTACTAGATTAATTTTTTTATCTTTTACCTCATAAATTTTATCACATTTTTCTAAAATACTTTTTTTATGTGAAATAATTAATACTGTTTTACTATTTTTTAAAGAATATATAAAATCCATAATACTTATTTCATTTTTTTCATCTAATGAGTTTGTTGATTCATCAAAGATAATAAATTCTGGATCATTAAATAGAGCTCTAGATATTCCAATCCTTTGAATCTGACCCCCTGATAGTTTTGCTGCATTTTCACCAACTTCAGTATTTTCTTTTTCTGGCAAACTGTTAATAAAATCTTTTAAATTAACTTTTTTAATTACACTTTCTAAATTCTCTTGAAATTTATTATTATCTTTTTTTTCTTCAAAAAAGCTAATGTTATTTGCAATAGTATCATTAAAAAGAGTTACTTGTTGTGGTACATAGCCTAAGCAAGATAACCAATTATTTTTTGTATTCTCTAAATCTTCACTATTTATTTTAATTTTTCCTTTTGTTGGTTTTATTAAGCCAGAAATTAAATTTATAAATGTGCTCTTTCCTGATCCACTTTCACCTAGTATGCCTATCACCTCACCCCTATTAATTGAAATAGATATATTTGAAAATATATTTTTTTCATTTTTGTTATAATGAAAATCAACATTATCAAATTCAATTTTATTAAATCTAAGCTTCTTATTTTGTGTGTCATAATTTGAGATATTATTTTTTGTTGTTATAAACTCATTTTTTACCAATTCTAATGAAGGTCCATAATTTTTTATTCTTTGCGCAGCAGCAATAATTCTTGTGGATGAGGGAATTAATCTATATGCGACAGCAGCGTATATTGCAGCCAAGACAACAATCTCGGTACTAGTCTTTCCCATTAACGAAAGTATCAATATTAGAAGACTAATACAAATAATACCCAAAACTTCTGACATGCCCCTTGGTAGTTGCTGAACAATATCAGTTTTTAATGTCAAGTTTTCATAATTAAATAATATTTTTTTTAAAAAGTCAGTAAATTTTTTTTCTTTATTAAAAATCTTAATATTTTTTATTAATGAAAATACTTGAATTATCTGTTGATTTATTTTGGCATCATATTCTTGCTTTTGACTTCCCCACTCATATAATTTTTTTTTTGTTATTAAATATAATCCAGAACTAAAAAATAAAAAAATTGATGAAATTATTATTGTTGAGAGAAAATTTAGATATAATAGATATATAAGAAAACAAGTTACAATAATAATTTCTAAAAATACTGTCATGTAACTTAATATGCACAATGATACAACTCTAGAAGTATTTACATTTCTTAAGATTGTTCCTAAATCTTTTTGTAAAAAAAAAGAATAGTTTTGATAAATATATTTTTCAAATAAATCACCTACTACTCTAATTTGTAAATTTCTTAAAAATAATCCTTGTTGATAATGATAAAAAATTATAAATAAATTTTTTATTAGGTAAATTAGAATTATAAATCCTATTAGTATTTTTACTAAATCTATGTAGGCAAATTGTTCTGTAAAATTATAAATATTTTCTGGCAAAAAACTTAGATCTTTTTTTAATAAAATATTGATTATAGGCAAAATCATTCCAACACTTAAAAGTTCAAAAAAAGTATTGACCATCATCAATAAAGTAATGTAGATAATTTTAATCTTTTCTTTTTTATTTAAAATACTTTTTATATACTTAATATATTTCATAACTATTGGACTTTATGGTTACTATGTTTCAAAATTTATCATATATTCTGAAGTAGGATTTGTTTTAATCTCTTTAAATTATTCTGGTTAAGATTTTAAGAATATTAATTAACATAATTCTTTTTAATATTTATTGTACTAATCTCAATCATATATAAAAGTTTTTTGAGTAACACTTTAATGAAGCCATCATAGATTATTTATTAACTAATATATAATTTCCTGAGTCTACAAATTTTTTTATATTGTTGTATTTTAAGTCGTGTAGATTTATATCAAAGTTGTTAACCCAGTATTGATACATGTTTAATCTAGTAAAATTTATATAACCATTTATAGAATATTTTACTTTATTTAAATCATTAAAAAACCAACTATTATCAAAATATTCATGTTTCATATATTGGTGCTCAAGTATTTCATCTATTTTATTTATTTTTTTTGGTTTTTTAAGATTTTTGATAAGCCAAATATACTCTTTTTGATTTTTAGGTGTAACTGTAAAATTATATTTAGCCTGTGTGTGATTAACAGATGCATTTATAACATTTATACCAAAAAAAGGATACTCACCTGCTATCGTTCCATATACAGTTAGTACATAATCTATGCCTTCTTTGACTAATTGGTTGTGAGAAGACTTGGCGTTCAAATAGTTAATATTTGGAAACTTTTTAGTATATTTTTTTACAATCGAGATTGTGTTGTCAAAGTAAGATGCAAAATCTGGATGACATTTAATATACCAGTCATAATCCGTAGAATTTGAAATTTTTCCTAAATTTTCTAACCACTCATAGTGATCCGTAAAAAGATTATTACCAAAACAATGGGGTGAGTCAGAAAAACTTGAAGGAGCAATTAAAATTTTTATTTTATTTGATTTTTTTAATATATTTTTATTTTTTATCTTTCCATATGGGGTTTTAGACATATAAATAGTATCTGAGGACAGTAACCCATTAAATCTTTCAGTAAGTTTTTTTTCTGCAAATTTTTTGTATTTTATTTTATTTTTTTTTGAGAAAGACTTAAATATTTTCCTATAATCCAGGTACTCTAATCCTATAAATATTCTTTTATTATTTAAATTATAAAATTTTTCTAAATTTAATACATAAGAGGGAACCTTATTTGCTATAGCAAACCTCAGAGGCAATGCAGACAAATAAACACTATGAAAAGAAACTACTGCAGAAATTTTTTTTTTCTTAAAATAATTTTCCCAGAAAAAAAATAATTTAATTGAATCTAAAAAAAATATCATGAACTCAGTTGAATCAATATCGATTGTTGGACTCATTTTTTTTTTTAAAAAACTATCATAAATTAAGTCACCAATTAAAATGCCATTAATCTTGTAATTTTCTAAGTCTTTTTTAGACTTAATGATGTTCTTATAATTGTTAAATTCGTTAACTGCTAAAGTTTTTATCTGTTTGTTAATTTTTGGCCAGAAAATATTTTTTACTCCAAAAGAATGATGAATACCAAATGTCTTTAAAGAAAAAAAATTTCCTACTTGCCAAAGTAGTTTTTGTAAAAAATTTTGATCTAAATCTGATTGCATTAATTGGTAGCCAGGATATGCGTCTATTCTTGCTTTACATTTTTTAGCTAATACGTCACAAACATAAGAGGCCGCTATATGGTTAAATGTCCACTGATTAAATTCTAAAAGAATAATTTTATCACTCTTGTGATTTACTTTTGCATTGATAAATAATTGACTAAATTTTTTTTTAATTTCTTTTTTAATTTTTATTTTTTCGAAAAAATTCATTTTAATTAAAAATTTCCCTAATAAGGTCTTTTATTATTTTTATATTTGCTGAATATATATTGCCAAATCTAGAGATGTCTTTTCTTTTATATGTTTTAACATAAATTTTTTTAATAAGCATATTTCTTTTAATGTAATCTAATGCAATATTAGAACACGCATTATAATTTTGGTTAAAAACTTTAACGTTTAATGATTTTAAATTATAACCTTTCAATCCACAAAGTATATCATCTAAATTAAACTTTTTTTTACAATAAAAATTAAATATTTTTTCTGAAATTCTTGGAATTACTTTTCTTATACCAATTACTAAATCAAAATTTAAATTTAAATATATATAAAAATTTTTGATATCTTTTACATTAAATTGCTCGTCAGCATCAAAAGTGACTACACAGTCATAATTTTTTTTTTTTGCGAATTTCATGCCTCTTTCTATAGACTTTTGATATCCAATATTTTTATGATTTCTAATACAGTATGTTGTTAATTTATGAATTTTTACAAAAGTATTATCCGTACTTCCATCATCAATCACAATTGTTTGATAGTCTTTTTTTAGCTTCTGAAGGAGTCTGATAATTTTTTCTCCTTCGTTATATGATGGAATTAATAAAATTATTTTTTTATTTGATTCCATTTTAAATAATCATGCTTTGATAAATCTATTTTTAATTTTTTTCCAATTATGCTTTTAATTTCATAAGGTTGTATTGCATTTTTTGGGCAAGGTCTTAAACATGTTAAATCTGTTCTTTTTAATTTTGTATTTTTTTTTATATTTTTTATTAATCGAATTGATCTCCTTTGTAAGATTACAGTATCCGTCTCATTCTTCTCAACTATTTTAATTCCATTTCCTAAACTTTGTTCTAACTCTCTTGAGTTATATATCATCTCCTTCCAAGTTTGCGCGTTCATTGAAAAAGCATGGTCTGGTCCAGAAAGATTATTATTTAAAGTATAATGTTTTTCTATAACTCTTGCTCCAAGAGTTATTGCTCCTAATACGTTTGCATGACCAGGTGTATGATCACTTAATCCGAGTATTGCCTTGGGAAATTTTTTTTTATAAATTTTAAGAACATTTAAATTTATGTGTTTAAAATTTAATTTTTGATTTGTGTAATTTGTATTGCATTGCATTAGTACATACTCTCTTTTATATTTTTCTATTTTTTTTACAGCAAGCTCTACATCTTTAAAAGAAGAAGCTCCTGTTGCTAATATTAGTGGTTTTTTTTTTTTTGCAATTTTTTCAATT
>Ga0209630_10003795_pt1 | contig 13608 bp, 9 predicted proteins | sample COG_01_FD_184745 | JGI IMG/M metagenome (GOLD analysis project Ga0209630, IMG submission 184745) | Pelagic Microbial community sample from North Sea - COGITO 998_met_01 (SPAdes) (version 2) | ecosystem: Environmental > Aquatic > Marine > Neritic zone/Coastal water | place: Helgoland, sampling... | reverse complement strand
TCCTAAACCATCCACAACTCTTCCTAAAAGTTCTTTTCCAACAGGTACGTCAACAATTGCGTTAGTTCTTTTTACGGTGTCGCCTTCTTTAATTTTTCTATCATCACCAAAAATAACTACACCAACATTATCGTTCTCTAAATTTAATGCCATTCCTTTCGAACCATCGTCGAATTCCACCATTTCTCCTGCTTGAACATTGTCTAATCCGTAGACTCTAGCAATACCGTCTCCAACAGATAAGACTTTTCCAATTTCCGAAACTTCAGCTTTCTCACCAAAATTCTTAATTTGGTCTTTTAATAATTTTGTAACTTCTGAGGGATTTATAGCCATATTAATTTTCTAACATTCTTTGTTCAAATTTTTTCAACTTATTTTTTATGGATGTGTCAATCATGAAGCTTCCAAGTTGTAGCTTCAGACCTCCTATAAGCTCTTCGTCAATTTTATAATTAAATTTTATTGTTGAGCCCATCGATAATGAAAGATCTTTACTTATATTTTCTAGCTCGGATTTTGTTAATTCCTTAGATGAAATTAAAGATGCTTTTATTTCACCTCTTTTTTTTGAACATAGTTTTAAAAAACTATTTATAATTTTTGATACAAAAAATATTCTTCTTTTTTTAATTAAAAGTAAGAAAAAGTTTTTTAAATTTTTTGAGAAATTTAATTTTTCGGATAATAAATTAATTAAACTATTTTGATTTTCTGTACTTTGAGTAGGGTTCTGCAAAAAATTATTTATATCAGAACTATTTTTAATTAATGAATCAAATTTATTTATATCTTCTTCTATTTTTAACAGCTCACCTTCTTCTTTAGCAACTTCAAATAGCGCGCGAGAGTACCTTTCTGAAGTTTCTGTTGAGAAAGATTTATTTGTGCTCATTTAGTGTTTGATATTAATATGAAATAATGATGGTTCGTATCATAGGAACATATTCTGATCAAGTTACCATTTAATGATTATGCAAAATTTACTGGATCAACATCAACTGTAAGTTTAATTTTTTTTGATATTTTTAATGAATTTAACAGTTTTGAGATTTTTTTTTGTAATAATGACTTTCCTTTAAATCTTACTAATAATCTAGTTCTAAATTTACTTTTTATTTTTAGTAACGGAGAGTCAACGGGTCCCATCACTTCTATCTCTTTGATTTTTTTTAAATGATTTTTTATTTCTCTAGCGCCATCAATGCTAACACTGTGTAAATTAGCAGAAACAATAATTGAAATTAGCCTTGAAAAAGGAGGTAATGAATTATTTTTTCTTAAGATTAATTCTTTTTTTAAAAGCTCATCAGAATTATTTTTTATTAGTTCATTTAAAGTAGAATCTTGTGGAGACAAGGTTTGATAAATAATTAGTGAGTCTGAACTAAATCTACCGGCTCTTCCGCTTAGTTGATGGTACAATTGAATATTCTTTTCGGTAGTTCTAAGATCATAGCCTCTTCCAGAAAAATCTGCATCAACAACTACAATGCAGTTTAATTTTGGAAAATTGAAGCCCTTTGATATCATTTGTGTGCCAATTAAAATATCTACTTTGTTATTCATTATTTTATTAAATAAAGAATTAATATGATCTTTTTTTTTCATGTGGTCACTTGAAAAAATTTCAACTTTATATGAGGGAAAAATTTTAATAACTTCCTCAAATATTTTTTCAACTCCAGGACCATACATAACAAAATCACAATTTTTATGATCATTGCAACTTCTAGATATTTTCTTCTCATGTGAACAATGATGACAAATAGCCTTATTTTTAATTTTATGAAAAGTTAAATACATAGAACAATTAGGGCAAGTTTGTTTGTATCCGCAATTTTTACAAATCAAATATGGAGCATACCCTCGCCTATTAATAAAAAATAATACTTGCTCATTTCTGTCTAAGAAATGTTTAACTAACTTTATAGTTTCTATATCAATAAAACTGTTTTTAATTTTTTTGAAATTTAAATTTATAATTTTTGTTTTTGGTAATGGATAATCATTATATCTTTTTGTTATTTTAAAATGTCTAAATTTTTTGTTTTGAATATTATTAAAAGTTTCTATTGATGGAATAGAAGTAATTAAATGAATAGGTATATTTTCAAAAAATGCTCTTGATATCGCCATGTCTCTAGCATGATAAATTACGCCATCATCTTGCTTATAAGATGTGTCATGTTCTTCATCAACAATTATAATTCCAAGATTTTTAAATGGTAACAATAAAGAGGACCTTGCTCCTATAACTAATTTAATTTTATTATTAATTATACCTTTCCAAATTACTCTTTTATTTTTAGGAGTAATTTTTGAGTGCCATATTGCAGGTTCAAAACCAAAAAAATCTATAAATCTTGATTTAAATTCATTTGTAAGAAAAATTTCTGGCAATAATACTAAAACCTGTTTTTTTTTATTAATAATTTTTTTTATTCTTTCAAGGTAAACAAGTGTTTTTCCTGATCCTGTTATTCCTTGAAGCACTGAAACAGTAAATGTATCATCTTTATAATCTAAAAATTTATAAGCTTTCTTTTGTTCTTCATTTAAATGATATTTTTTTATTTTTTTAGACGATTGATCAAAATCTTTATCTTTTTTTTTAATAAAATTAACATTGTTGCCTATTGACATCTTTAAAACAAGTCCTACCGGCATCATGTTGTATGTTGCAAACCACTCAATAAAATTTATTAAATTTTTATTTAATGAAAAACTATTAATTTTTTGGTTTATATTTTTAATTTTAATGTTTTTTAAATCAGAAATTTTGCCTTTCCATACTACTCCTATTTCTTTATTTTTACCAAAAGGTACCTCCACAAAATCTCCAGTTCTCAATGAAATTTGATTATTGTAATATGTAAATGGAAAGTTAAATACTTTCGGTAACAGCACTTGCGCTTTCATAAATGAATAGTAGTTTAATTTTATTTATTTAAAAATGAATTGGTCGTTTATCAACAGCTAATGCCGCTTCTTTTATCGCTTCCGTATGTGTTGGGTGTGCGTGGCAGGTTCTAGCTATATCCTCTGCGCTTGCACCAAACTCCATTGCTAGAGCCATTTCGGCTATCATGTCTCCGCTATGTGGCCCGATAATATGTACACCCAATACTTTATCGGTTTTACTGTCTGCTAAAATTTTTACAAAGCCATCTGTTTCATTATTAACTTTAGCTCTTGAATTAGCAAGAAAAGGAAACTTGCCAATTTTATATGATTTATTTTCCTTCTTTAGCTGTTCCTCAGTTTTTCCAACTGTAGCTACTTCAGGAGAGGTATAAATAACTCCAGGAATTACATCGTAATTTACATGTCCTGCTTGACCTGCCAAGTTTTCCGCAACTGCTATTCCTTCTTCCTCAGCTTTATGAGCTAACATTGGTCCCTTGATAACATCTCCTATTGCATAAATGTTATTAATTGTAGTTTGCAATTTTTCATTTACTTCTATTCGACCTTTGTTATCTTTTTTAACTCCCACTTTTGTCAAATTTAAACCCTCGGTATAAGGCTTCCTTCCAACGGAAACTAAAACTTTATCTATTTCAATTATTTCTTCTTTTGAGTCTTTAACATTAATATATTTTATAGATACCATATTTTTATTGTTGTTAACTGACTCAACCTTAGATCCCATTTTAAATTTAATACCTTGTTTGGTTAAAATTTTTTGAAATTCATTTGAAATCTCTCTATCCATTCCTGGTGTAATATAATCCAAATACTCTATTACTGTTACTTCTGAACCAAGCCTTGACCAAATTGATCCCATTTCTAAACCGATGTAGCCGCCACCAATTACTGCTAATTTTTTTGGTACCTTTTCAAAAGATAGTGCGCCTGTAGATGAAACTATATTTTTTTCATCTATGTTGATACCTGGTAACGAGACCGCCTCAGAGCCAGTAGCTATTACGATGTTTTTAGTTTTTATGTTAGATCTTTTGTTATTACTTTCATAAACAACAATATCATTCTTTGAGAATAACACTCCTTTACCTTTAAAGTAAGTAACTTTATTTTTTTTAAATAAAAACTCAACTCCTTTAGTCAATACTTGTATTGATTTATTTTTATTAGCCATCATTTTTTCAATATTTAGTTTGATACCATCTATTTCTATGCCCTGTTGGTTAAAGTCTTTTTTTGCTTTATGAAAGTTTTCAGATAAATTTAGTAAACTTTTTGATGGTATGCACCCCACATTTAGGCATGTTCCCCCTAATGCGCCTCTAGACTCAACACAAGCTGTTTTAAATCCTAATTGGGCTGCTCTTATTGCGCAAACATATCCACCTGGTCCTCCGCCAATAACAACTAAGTCAAAATTATTTTCCATTATTAAATATTTAAAAAAAGCCTTTTTGGTTGTTCTAGGGATTCTTTTACTATTTTTAAAAATGAAACAGCTTCTTTACCATCAATAATTCTATGATCATATGATAAAGCCAAGTACATAACAGGCCTCACTTCTACATTTCCATCTACCACCACTGCTCTTTGAACGATATTATGCATCCCTAAAACTGCAGATTGTGGTGGGTTTAAAATTGGCGTTGAAAGCATGGAGCCATAAATTCCACCATTAGTTATCGTAAATGTTCCCCCTTGCAAATCTTCAATAGTAATTTTTCCGTCTCTTGCTTTCTGCCCAAGATCACCAATATTTTTTTCTATATCAGCAAATGACATTTCGTCTGTTCCTCTAAGAACTGGAACAACTAAACCTCTATCAGTTCCCACAGCTATACTTATATTGTAATAATTTTTATAAACTATTTCTTCATTTTGAATTTCCGCATTGATTGCTGGATAATTTTTTAATCCTATTACACAAGCTTTAACAAAAAAAGACATGAAACCTAATTTTACATTATATATTTTTTGAAAATCTCCTTTGTATTGGTTTCTCATTGACATAACTTCACTCATATCAACTTCATTAAAAGTTGTGAGCATAGCAGCATTTTCTTGGGCTTCTTTTAATCTCTTTGCAATAGTTAATCTTAACCTAGTCATCTTAACTCTTTCTTCAGGGCCGTGTTTCAACTTTCTTGCAGATGGCGAGGGTTTGGATCCCATCAAGCTCATTATATCTTCTTTTAAAATAACACCATTTTTTCCTGAGCCCACAACAGTGCTAAGGTCAACTTTAATCTCGCTTGCCATTTTTCTTGCTGCTGGTGAAATTTGTTTTTCGTCTTTTTTGGCTATTTTTTCTTCGTGTATTTGCTCTAAAATTAACGGCTCTTCTTCCTCTAAAATGAGATTGGGCTCTTCTAATTTTTTTTCTTTAATTTTTTTTGGCTTTGAAATTTTTTCTTTTTCAAAAAGTTTTGGAATGATTTCATCTTCTTTTTTATTTGGAGGACTATAATTATTTACTTCTTCTAAATTATTTTTTTCAGCTGAAGAATTTTCAATAGTTCCTAGTAAAGAGCCTACGTTAACGGTTTCGCCTTCTTTTACAGAAATGTTGCTTAATACTCCGCTAATAGGTGAAGGCACTTCTACGTTAACCTTATCTGTCTCTAACTCCACAAGTGGTTCATCAGCTGAAACTTTTTCACCTTTTGATTTAAGCCATTTAGAGACCGTAGCTTCAGTTACTGACTCACCTAGTGTTGGAACTGTAATTTTTTCTGCCATTTAATCTTTTAATATCTTTTCTAATATTTCTTTTTGTTGTGCAAGATGTTTGTTCATATTTCCCGTCGCAGTAGACGAAGATGCTTTTCTACCAACATATTTGACAGATTTATCACCAAAACCCACCATTTCTAAAGTTCTGTCTATATAATTTCTGACAGTATTCCATGCTCCCATATTTTTGGGTTCTTCTTGACACCATATAAATTTCGCTTTTGTATATCTTTTTAAAATATTAGCGAGAGTTTTAACAGGAAATGGATAAAGCTGTTCTACTCTTACGAATGTTACACTGTTATTTTTTAAACTTTCTCTTGCTTCAATTAAATCGTAATAAATTTTACCTGAGCACATTACTACTTTCTTAATTCCATCATCTCTTTTTTTAAGCTGTAACAAATTATTAATCTTTAAATAAGCGTCATCTTCTAAAATTCTATGAAAGGTACTTTTCTGAGAAAACTCTGAAATGTCTGAAACACATTTTTTATGTCTTAATAAAGATTTTGGCGTCATGATAACTAGCGGCTTCCTAAACTCTCTGTGCATTTGACGTCTCAAAACATGAAAATAGTTAGATGGTGTTGTACAATTAACGACCTGTATATTATCTCCAGCACATAATTGTAAAAATCTTTCAAGTCTAGCAGATGAATGTTCTGGTCCTTGTCCTTCATAGCCATGTGGCAACAACATCACTAAACCACTGGCTCTTCCCCATTTTGATTCACCTGATGAGATAAATTGATCAATAATTATTTGAGCTCCATTAGCAAAATCGCCAAATTGAGCTTCCCATAAAACTAATGTTTCTGGTTCAGATAATGAATATCCAAATTCAAATCCTAAAACTGCTAATTCAGAAAGTAGGCTATCTATAATTTCAAAATTTTTTTGATTAATAGAAATATTATTTAAAGGTATATATCTTTGATGATTATCTTGATTTCTTAGTACTGCGTGTCTTTGACTAAAAGTGCCTCTTCCAGAGTCTTGCCCTGATAACCTTACTGAAAAACCCTCTGTAAGCAAAGTTCCAAATGCTAGGCTTTCTGCTGTTGACCAGTCAATCGACCTTCCTTCTTCGATTGATTTTAATCTTAAATCAAATATCTTTTTTAATGTTTTATGAATGTTAAAATTTGTAGGAAAGGTTAAAATTTTTTTTCCAATTTCAACTAACTTTTTCTTATCTACTCCACTAGAACCTCTCTTATCTTTTCCGAGACCTGGTTTAAATCTTGACCAAGCTCCGTCAAACCATTTTAATTCTGACTTATAAGTCTTTGACGACTCAAACTCATGTTCTAAAAATTTTTTAAATTTATTTTTTTCTTCAAGTATATTAGTTTCCGATGTAAACCCTTCTTGACTTAATTTTTTTCCATAAATCGATAAAGTTGTTGGATGCGATCTAATTTTTTTATACATAATTGGTTGTGTAAATGAAGGCTCGTCTCCTTCGTTGTGACCAAACCTTCGATAACAAACCATGTCAATAACAACATCTCTATTAAATTTTTGTCTATATTCGGTTGCAATTTTTGCACAATGAACTACTGCTTCTGGATCATCTCCGTTAACATGGAAAATTGGTGCTTGTGCAATTTTAGCAACATCAGAGGGATAAGGAGAAGATCTTGCAAACCTTGGTGCAGTTGTAAATCCGATTTGGTTATTTACAATTATATGAATTGTTCCACCAATATTATGTCCTGGCAAACCTGACATAGCAAAACACTCTGCAACGACACCTTGTCCTGCAAATGAAGCATCTCCATGCATTAAAACAGGAATTACTTTTTTTCTTTCTTTGTCCTTATGATAAAATTGTTTAGCCCGAACTTGACCAAGCACAACTGGATTTACTGCCTCTAAATGAGATGGATTATCTGTTAGGCTTATGTGAGTTAAATTTCCATCAAACTCTCTGTTTGATGAGGCTCCCAAATGATATTTAACATCTCCCTCGAAATCCTTTTTAGTACTTACAGTTTTACCAAAAAATTCACTGAAAATAGCTTTAAAAGGTTTGCCCATAACGTTCGCCAAAACATTAAGTCTACCTCGGTGAGGCATTCCAATTTTAATTTCTTTTGCTCCTAAATTTCCACCTCTTTTAATTATTTGTTCTAATGCTGGTATCAAAGACTCACCTCCATCTAAACCAAATCTTTTTGTTCCCACAAATTTAACATGTAAATATTTTTCAAATCCTTCAGCCTGAATAATCTTTTTTAAGATTGCTTTTTTTCCATTTTCTGTAAACACAATATCTTTTTCCGGACCTTCAATTCTGTCTCTAATCCAAGATTTTTCTTCAGGATCGCCCATGTGCATAAATTCATATCCGATATTAGAACTGTAAGTTTTTTTTAGAATCTTTAATATTTGATTTAAATTTGCATATTGAAGACCGAGAACACCGTCCAAAAAAATTTTTCTATCATAATCACTCTTTGTGAATCCATAGTTTTCTGGTTTTAATTCAGGATGTTCTTCCTGTTTTTGAATTGATAATGGATCTAAATTTGCTATTAGATGTCCTCTAATCCTATAGGCTCTTATAAGCATTATAGCTCTGACAGAATCCTTCGAAGCTTGTTTAGCAGATTTTAAATTAAACTCTTCTGAGTTTTGTTCATCTGTTTTGCTATCTCTTAAGCTGAATGCTGGTCTTTTTATTTTTTTCTGGGGGGCCCAACTAGGTCCTTTTAGGTTATCGTAAATAAGTTTTTCATTATCACTTAACCCATCGAAGAATTTTCTCCAACCTTCAGGCAAAGACTCAGGGTCAGAAATGTAGTCAGCATAAAATTCATTTATAAACTCTGAATTATTTCCTGCTAAAAAAGATGTTTTTTTATATAAAGTATTGTTTTTAGATGACGACATTGAAGATTTGTTTTATCACAAATTATTAAAATCAACCATTAAGTTTTTGGTAAAGTGTTTTACCTATATCAGCAGGTGATTTTGAGATTGTAATTCCAGCGGATTTCATAACTTCTATTTTATCTTCTGCTCCTCCTTTTCCACCTGAAATTATGGCTCCAGCATGCCCCATTCGTCTACCTGGGGGTGCAGTTAAGCCAGCAATAAAACCAACCATAGGTTTTTTAATTTTTTCTCTTTTTAAGAAAGCTGCTGCCTCTTCTTCTGCTGAGCCACCTATTTCTCCGATCATGACTATTGATTTAGTTTCGTCATCTTTTAAAAAAAGCTCTAAGCAATCAATAAAGTTTGTTCCATTAATTGGATCTCCGCCAATTCCTATGCATGTTGATTGTCCCATCCCGTTTGCTGTAGTTTGAGCTACTGCCTCATAAGTCAAAGTTCCTGATCTTGAAACTATTCCTACAGTCCCTTTTTTATGAATATTACCTGGCATGATACCAATTTTACATTCGTCAGGTGTTATTATTCCTGGACAATTTGGTCCTATTAATCTCGAACTACTTTTGTTTAAAATTTTTTTTACTTTTACCATATCTAAAATTGGTATGCCTTCAGTAATGCACACGATTAATTTAATTTCTGCCTCTATCGCTTCGATTATAGCTGCACCAGCAAACTTGGGGGGTACGTAAATCATTGAGGCATCTGCAGATGTTTTTTCTTTTGCCTCATTAACAGAATTAAAAACTGGTAAATCTAAATGTAATTGTCCTCCTTTTTTAGGTGTCACACCCCCAACCAACTTTGTTCCATATTTTAGAGCTTGTTCAGAATGAAATGTTCCGTGTGTACCGGTAAAACCTTGACATATAACCTTAGTTTTTTTATCCACTAAAATTGACATTATTTTACTGCTTCTGTTATTTTTTTAGCCGCATCATTCAAATCAGAGGCTGATAATATTTTTAGATTTGATTTGTCTAATATTTCTTTTCCCTGTTTATAATTTGTACCGGCAAGTCTTACGACAAGAGGAACTGATAAATTTATCTCTTTTGCTGCATCAACTACACCTTGTGCTAGAACATCACATCTCATAATTCCACCAAAAATATTAATTAAAATTCCTCTCACATTTTTGTCGGAAAGAATTAATTTAAAAGCTGCGGTAACTTTTTCTTTTGTTGCGCCACCACCAACATCTAAAAAATTAGCAGGCTCTTTTCCATAAAGTTTAATTATATCCATCGTTGCCATGGCTAATCCTGCTCCATTAACCATACATCCTATTGAACCATTAAGTTTTATGTAGGCTAAATCATATTTGCTTGCTTCAATTTCTGTCGGATCTTCTTCGGTTAAATCTCTTAATTTTAATATTTCTGGTCTTCTAAAAAGCGAATTATCATCAAAATTCATTTTTGCATCAAGGCAGATCATTTCTTGAGATTTTGTAATAATTAATGGATTAATTTCAATTAAACTTGCATCTTTTTTAATTACTATTTCATAAATAGATTTTACTAATTTTACAGCAGCAATTTTTTGTTTCTCATTAAGTTTAAAAATAGAGATAATTTTTTCAATCTCCTCCTCACTGGGTCCTTCTTTTTTTAAATCTATTTTAGATGTAATTATTTTTTTTGGCGTTTCAGATGCAACTTTTTCGATGTCCATCCCTCCTTCGGTACTGCTAATAAATGCTATTTTTGATGTCTCTCTATCTACTAAACAGGAAAGATAAAATTCTTTTGAAATGTCTGAAGCTTCTTCAATATATAGTCTTTTTACTTCTTTGCCCTCAGGTCCGGTTTGATGAGTAACAATAACTTTTCCCAACATTTTATTTATCTCTTTTTTTAAATCTGATACATTTTTTACAAGTTTAACGCCTCCCGCTTTTCCTCTGCCGCCGGCATGAATTTGAGCCTTAACCACATACTCTTTGCTTTGTAATTCTTTAATTTTTTTATCTATTTCTTTAGCTGAAAAAATTACTATCCCGTTAGAAACTGGTGCTCCAAACTCTCTTAAAATATCTTTTGCTTGATGTTCGTGAATATTCATAAAGTTTAATAATAATAAAGCCTTTTATATGAAAATTTGGCAACAATAAATGAATAAATAATTAAAAAAATTATAAGATAATTTATAAAAAATAGTCTTGATTTTTAAAATTTTACAATAAGATAACCTTTTTATTAAATTTAGCTTATAATTGAATTTTATTTATGGATAAATACCCCAAAGAAGCCACTGAGAGATTTGATGATGCAAACTTTCACATTAATTATTGCTTACTATTCATAAAAAGATTTCTAAAGGGTGATGTTCTTGAAGTTGGAGCGGGATGCGGAAGTTTCACAAGAAATTATTATAATAATAAACTTAAATCTTTAACTTTAACAGAAGTAGATAAAAATAATTTAAAAATTTTAAAAAACAAATTTAAAACTATCTCAAAAATAAAAGTTAATAATAAAAAATTAGGAGATATTAAAAAAAAATTTGATACTATAATTTATTTACACGTATTAGAGCATATTAAAAATGATAAGCGTGAAATTAAAATTGCAATTCAAAAACTTAAAGCACATGGCAATCTTATTATTATGGTGCCGGCTCATCAAAAAATTTATAGCAACTTAGACAAGGCTGTTGGTCACTACAGGAGATATGACATTAAATTTTTTAAAAAAAATTTTAAATCTGTAAAAAAAATCAATATCAAATATTTAGACTCTATGGGTTATTTTTTGTACTTTTTAAACAAAATTTTCTATAAAAAAGAAGTTTACCCTTCTAATTTAAAGATATTTATTTGGGATAAATTCTTCACACCAATAACAATGATTTTGGACTATTTATCAGGTTATAAAATTGGCAAATGTATTCTAGCCATATATAAAAAAAACTAATTTAGATTAGGATCTATTTTTTTTGCTGCATTAAATAAATCTTTCACAGCTTCTACAGACTTTTCAAAATTTGCTTTCTCTTCTTGCGATAGATCTAATTCTATTATTTTTTCTACTCCGCCTGATCCAATAATAACGGGTACACCAGCATAAATTTCTTTTGCTCCATATTCACCATTTAAATGAACGGCGCAAGGAAGTTGTTTTTTTAAATCTTTTAAATAACTTTCCGCCATCTCTACCCCCGATGCAGCAGGCGCATAAAAAGCTGATCCTTTTTCTAAATATTTAACAATTTCCGCACCCCCTTTTTTAGTTCTATCGATTATTTCATCAATTTTTTTTTGACTTATTTTTCCTTCTTTAACTAAATCATAGATTTTTTTTCCTTCGATTTCAGTAGATCCCAACATTGCAACCATGCTATCTCCATGTCCGCCTAAAACAAAAGATTTTATCTTTTGCGCAGGCACTTTTAATTCTTGTGATAAAAAGTATATAAATCTTGAAGAGTCCAATATGCCAGCCATTCCAACTACTTTGTTTTTTGGAAGATCCGAATATTTTTGTAAGGCCATTACAATTACATCCAATGGATTTGTAATACATATAACGAAGGCATTTGGTGAGGTTTTTTTAATTCCTTCTGCAACTTGCTTAATAATTTTAAGATTTATACCCAGTAAATCGTCTCTCGTCATTCCAGGTTTTCTTGGAACACCAGCAGTTATGATTATTACATCTGAATTTTTAGTGTCTTCATAATTGCTTGTCCCAGATAAATTTACATTAAAACCATTTACTGGTGATGATTGAGCTATATCTAAAGCTTTTCCTTTTGCTATTCCTTCAGCTACGTCAAACAAAACTACATCAGCTAATTCTTTTAAAGCTATAAGATGAGCTAAAGTTCCTCCAATTTGTCCGGCGCCGATTAAAGTTATTTTTTTTTTCATTTATTTCCTTAAATTATTTCATTGTTGGCATCACAAATTCAGGATCTGATCTATTTCCTTTGGGCCATCGTGAAGTTATTGTTTTTAATTTTGTGTAGAATCTAACGCCTTCTGGGCCATGCATGTGATGATCCCCAAATAATGATCTTTTCCATCCGCCAAAACTATGAAAAGCCATTGGAACTGGAATTGGTATATTTATTCCGACCATACCAATTTTAGCTTTACTTGAAAAAGTTCTTCCTGAGTCCCCATCTCTAGTAAATATACTCACACCATTTCCAAATTCATGATCATTAACTAATTTTAACGCTTCCTCAAAATCTTTAGCTCTTACAACGGATAAAACTGGACCAAAAATTTCTTCTTTGTAAATTCTCATATTTTTTGTGACTTTATCAAATAGACATCCGCCAATATAATAACCGTTTTCATAACCTTGTAATTTAAAATTTCTACCGTCTACAACTAGTTTTGCTCCTTCTTTTTCACCAATGTCTACGTAACCTTTTACTTTGGCTAAATGTTCTTTTGTTACTAATGGTCCCATCTCCGACTGCTTGTCCATCCCTGGTCCTACTTTAAGAACCTCTACTTTTTTTGCCAGTGAGGCTACTAATTTATCTCCGATATCTCCTACTGCCACAGCGACCGATTGGGCCATGCATCTTTCGCCAGCTGAACCGTATGCTGCGCCCATTAAACCATTAACTGCTTGATCAAGATCACAATCCGGCATGACAACACAATGATTTTTTGCACCACCTAATGCTTGAACTCTTTTTTCATTCTTTGCACAATTTTCATAAATATATTTTGCAATTGGTGTTGAGCCTACGAAACTCATTGCCATAACATCTTTATTGTTTATAAGGGCATCAACTGCTTCTTTATCTCCATTAACCACATTAAAAACTCCGTCAGGCAAACCGGCTTCTTTTAAGAGTTCAGCTAATCTCATTGAACAGGATGGATCTTTTTCAGATGGTTTAAGAACAAATGTATTTCCACAGGCTATTGCCATCGGAAACATCCACATTGGAACCATTGCCGGAAAGTTAAACGGTGTTATCCCAGCACAAACGCCCAAAGGTTGACGTATAGACCAGCTATCAACATTTGAACCTACATTTTCTGTAAACTCACCTTTTAGCATTTGAGGAATGCCG
>Ga0209630_10003794_pt1 | contig 13609 bp, 12 predicted proteins | sample COG_01_FD_184745 | JGI IMG/M metagenome (GOLD analysis project Ga0209630, IMG submission 184745) | Pelagic Microbial community sample from North Sea - COGITO 998_met_01 (SPAdes) (version 2) | ecosystem: Environmental > Aquatic > Marine > Neritic zone/Coastal water | place: Helgoland, sampling... | reverse complement strand
CCAGGAGCCGGGTACCCATCTACCTCTAAGATCATAGTACCCAACATTCCACTTCCAAATATAGTTTAGCTGCCTATGCGGGTATGTCCAGTGATTTGCGCGATAAGTAACATCGTGTCCTGGGCGTGCAGCCAGTGGCGGAATAGGTCGGTTGCGCTGTACGCGTACCGGACGTGGCCTATTTCTATGTCGTGTGTGTCCGGGATGCGCTTCTGCTACATCCATTGGACTTAAGAGCATTAGTGTAAGTAAGCTAATCATTGTATTATTCTCCCTCTTTATTCTTTTACTGGAACTGTGAGATCTTCCGGGTCTGCATAGAATGCATCTGCGGTTCCCTCACGTTTATCGAACTTCTGAACAATTTCTTCATCCATTAGACGTATTACTCGCTCTTTAAATTCACTGTCGTTGGTAACTAAATCCGTCCACTTTGATGGTTGGAATTTTTTACTATATCCATCTGGGGTAGCTAATGTATACCATGCCCCTGCTGAAGTTAAGCTTTCTGAGCCCTTAATCGCATCAAACCAGCTTTCCTCATCTCGGATACCAATCTCATCAGTACCCCAAAGAATACGGAAAGCACAAGAACGACCCTGTGTGCCAAAGCGAGACTTCTCAAGCTTAATCTTGACCTCAGAGCCGATTCGGAAGCCCTTCTCATCTTCAATGAATGAGGACTTTGCTTTTCGTCCGGTTAACCAGATGCGTAAAGAATAAGCATAGTGCATAGCCTTACCACCGGGTGTGATATAGGGAGTGGTCATCGCAACAATGCGTGCGTTTGGTCCCTGTGGAATGTTCGTCTTCAACTGGTTGAGAACGATAAAGGTTGCTTGTTTATCTGCCAGAGGGATTGTCAGCTTCGACATGCCCTTGGCGAGAATGCGAGCTTTCACTGCCATCGAAGATTGCGGATTAAAGTCACCCTCAACATCAGAAATCGATGGTGTAAACGCCAGCGAATCCCAGATTAAAACTAACTTTTCATCCGTCGCGCCAAGAAGTTCTTCGATTGTCTCCAAGACAAACTCAACAGAGGATGCTTGGACGTACATTAAGCGGTCTAGATCGCACCCAGAACGCTCCAAAAAACTTGGGTCGATTGCTGATTCGGAATCAAAATATACAACAAGCTTGCCCTGTTGCTGGGCGTTTGCTGCGATCTGCGCGGCCATATATGATTTACCCGTTGATTCAAGTCCTGCAATCTCTGTTACTTTCCCTACTGGAATGCCAGCGACACGACCCTTGCTGATAATCGAATCCAGCCAGCGCGAGCCGGTTGGGATCCATTCTTTAACTGACGTCGGGTTGTCGCCAGTTAAATCATGTGCGACATTTCTGCCAGCTTTTTTATTTACAAGCGACATTAGATCCTGAATGGATACCCTTCCCGCTTTAGCTTTCGCTGTCTTCTTTTTAGGCATTCGCCCTCCTGTTAATTAATACTAATATATCATAGCCGATGATGCTTGTCAACAACTATTTCCAAGGATCGCCAGACATTTTTAGACTAGAGGCAAGTTTCTGAGATTCGTATTTAAACCTCATCTTCATAATTCTGCTTCCCCCAGCGGTGATCCCAATTGAGTCAGAGCCAACTTTGCTCACAGTGATTTCTTCTGACATCAATGCTTTATATTTTTCGTTCTTGATTGGGTCGGATACAGTGGCGGTATAGCCTCTCTTATCTGTGCCGCGACCGGTTACCTTAATGTAGTAAGGATAGTTTGCGCCTGCATCCATCCAATATTCTAAAATGTGATTACGAATGTCGTCATCGTCCATTGTATCCAAATGTGCATACAGACTATCCCTTAACATTCCCAGTATCTTTCTACCAATTTCATCGGCCGCAGACTTTAACGCAGCATCGGACCTCAAGAACTTCTTTCTTTCTTTTGCTGTCATCTGCGGGATGTCAAGGTCTAAGATAGCTTTCGTGGACTCGTTCTCGACTATAGAGTTTAAATCAATACCCAAAGCAGAGGCGATAGGTCGAACACCGGGATTCTTAAATCCAATGTCCGCGGCGCGCTTTGTTGACTTAGCTGATATACCTAAGAACTCTTCGTTGTCAAACTGAAACAGTATGTCGGTTGGGTTGCCAGCAGACACTTCTTTACCAACAGCTTGCGAGAGCACTCCCGGTCTAGCAGTCCACCAAACTTTACTAATGTTGCCTTCCCATCCGTTCTGTGCTGCCCACTCCATTGTGCTGTCGAGCATAGCCTTCGCTCGGGCTTGCTGGTCTTTGATTTCTTCAGGCGACGTTTGTTCCATTCTGTCTTTTAGTTTTGTTCGCGCTTCTTCTCCGTTTACAAAATTATCCCATGAAGAGCCAGCAGCATAATAGCCATATGTAATTTCATTAATATCGGCGCCGACAGTATTTTTAGACTCGTGCATAGCACGGTTAAAATTTTCTATGATTTCTTTCATATTCATTACCCCTTAATTAGTATCTCAGATGACTGTTTTTGTTTTTTAACGTAGCCTTCTTCGGCTTTCTTTTTCTTCTCTTCTTTTGAATATATATTAGTCATGCCATAAGACCACTCTGCCTCAACAATTTCATAATCTTTATACATATCTCTGATTTCTGGACAGTCATTATAGGACATTAGCCAGCCAGATCTGTTTGTTAAGATACCGTGCAATCTTTCATGATCAAACGAATCATGCAAGTTTCCATCAACGCCGTACAAAGAATTCTGAGAACCCTTTAGCATGTACGGTGGATCAAGGTACAAGAAAGCTCTCGGGTGGTAAAAGATAGCGTCTTCAAAGTCAGCGTAATCCACTCTAAATTTTTGTGCGTTAAAGTCTCGGAGTCTTTGCACTGAAGATTCAGTGAATCTTGCGTAAGATGCTCTCTCGGACCAGCCGCCGCTAAACGTAGCTCCAGAGAATCCGGACCTGTTGATGATGTAATATTTTGCTGCTCTCTCGTAGGAGAACATAAACGTTTCTATCTTCAGGTCTTCGCGATACTGATGGAATGCTTCCTTAGAGCATCCTGTCACGATGTCACCGTTTCTAATCAGGTATTGCTCTCGGAGCTTCTCTACTTCATCAGCCAACTTATTGTTGTCACCACATAGACCCTGCCAAAACCATACAAGCTGCTTCATCTTGTCGTAGCCAAATACTTGGATACCACGATTAGCTAAAGCTAACTCTACCGATCCACCCCCGAAGAATGGCGAGCAAACTCGCTCGACACCTTCGGGGATGTGGGGTAGGATGTGTTTGACGGCACGGGATTTGCCGCCAGGATATCGCAGTGGCGTCTTCATTTTTTAGCCCGCTATTTGTTGATTTTTTTCAGTGTTTTTGAGATTATTTCGTATTCTAGATTGAGCTAACTTTGCTGTCGATTGGGTTGCTATGGCATCAAGTCTATTGTCCATCATACGCTCCTCAATCTGATCATCCGATTCGCTTTCTCTGTGTACTGTATTCAACATAGCATAGTATTCACAAACTTGCAAGTAAATTTGTTCAGATAATCCCTTTGTGATGTTTTCAGTACTGGCCTCTGGCATGAAATCTGCGAGGTCTGCTGCTAAATACTTAAAAATCAGACTTTCAGTGTTAACTGTAATGGTGTAGGCTTTTAGCGGAAATGATGCCACCGGGGCGCTGTCTTCATCTGCAACCACAAGAAAGTCTGGTGCGCCCCCGTTCGAACGCTTGTCAGTTCCAGCCCGGGCAGCTTTACGCTTTCGCTTGCGTGGTGGTTTATCGACTTTTTCATTTGAGTTGTTTGGGTCGGCTGAGTCGGATGAGGAGCCTTCTGCGTCTTGTCCGGATTTGATTGATGGAAGATTAAATACATTAGAATTGTTTTTAAAATATTTGGCCGCCTCCTGAACAACATCAGTTTCATTATACTCGTACAAGCTCTGCATCCAGTTTTTCAAATCTTCGGGCATGTTTTCTTTAAAATAGGATGCGTAATCGTTTAGCAAAAACTCAACATCAGTCCCGTTATCGTCTACAACACGAGTTCTATCGGCAGTTGGACGCATGTGCATCCTAGTCGGAAATTCAACTAATATCATAACTTGCTTGTGGTGAGTAAGGATACCAAGATTCTCCATCCTACGCTTGCGGACACTTGGGGAGATGTCTGTCTCGTAATAAACCTCATTATTATAAACATAACCGTAATACCCAGTAGTTACGTGCGAGCCCATCTTTTTGCCCTTTTCAAAGTTTGTTGTGTAATAGTGAATCTTAACTCCGTCGCCCACCTCAAGAGTGCCGTTGAGTTTTCTCGACTCTTTAATCGCTTTCAAGAATCGAATGGGGGTAAAGAAAGGATCCTTATCAGACTCATGGATTTCAACTTTTGTTGTGATATGGGGCGATCGCGGGGACCAATATCTCATATTTAAATAATCACGAATAGAATACCCGGTCTGCGTCTCTTCTCCACTTTTGGAGGTGACCGTGCAAGTCTCTTTCCATGTGTCAACTTCAGGAGCCGCGCCCATAAGAACAACTTCGGTCTCCGAGTTTGTAAAACGAAATTCATCGTCGGTGCACTCACAAAAAATAGCAGGCCCGCTGTCAGTGGACTCTTGCTTTAAGGCATAAATATTTTCGGGATTCTTGTATAGGGTAAATTGTGTGTGTTCTGTTCTGGTTCTATACAGAAGCCCTTCGGGGTGGCGCGGAAGGTAAGAGATTTTAGCTCCAATACCAAAATTCTCTCCTTCATCATTGCCGGTTGATCCAATACTAGCTAAACAGCTCTTAGCAATATCTTTTGTTAGAGGGTCACCCGGGGTACTGTTGCTGAAAACTATTTTATTAGGATACTCTCTATCGCGAGAGATAAGTATCTCGCCGGGATTGTCTTCACTTACACCGCCACGAATCATGGCGTCTTCGGCGTTATGATAAAGCTCGCGCACAACCGATGCAGGCTTGCATCCTTGTGCTAATGTGTCGATAGTTTTAGATATCGCTTTTGCGTCCGCTGATATTGCGTAGTCATTAGTTTTTAGTGTCATAGTACTTTTATACGTTGGGGGTTTTAAAATGGCGGCAGACTTTTTACCGGTCTGCCAGCGGCATATTTAAAGACGAAAATCTGGAATTTTTACCGGGGAAAAAATTTGGCAGATCGCCCTTTTTACTCTGCTGCTGTGTCAGTAGAGTTAGCGGTGTCTTCTCGCTCTTCATCTTCTCGGTCACCTTCGTCTTCACGGTCACCGTCTTCTCGCTCGGCACCTGTGTCCTCAACTGCTGTTTCTTCTTCTGCTGCCGTGTCTTCGTCCTTATCCCCGCACGCAAACATTAGCGCTAGCGGAAGAACGCAAATAAGATTTCTCATTTTGTCTCCTGTATAATGAAAAAATGGCAGACTTTTGACCGGTCTGCCAGCGGCTTGTTGTATTGTGTCACCTGTTCTTCCTGTTGCGACGGCTGCGTCTGTTGCTACGCTTCTTTGGTGGCTTGAAGTCTCCAAAGAAAGTAGTGAACTCCAACCCAAGCGTCGGGTAGATCGCAAATGGGACATCAGTCTGAGTACCGTTTGTTCGGTTGATCGTCTGATCACCCGGAACGTATAGGTTCATGAATGCCCCGATCTGATAACAGTTCCTCTTGGAACGAAACCCAACACTAGCCTGAGCCCTTGCGATGAAGGTGTTCATCCTAAACTCTGCACCACTGTCCTTGAGCCAACTTTGAGAGCCAAAGCCCACGCCAAGTCCGGCAAGGATATGGACGTTGTTTGCTGACGTGCCAATGAAATCATAGTCCAGAGTCATGTTTGGACTACTGTATCCATTGTCTCCAACGTGATACCACATGTGGGTACCGAAACGCTGGTTCTTGCGCATGTGCAGAACGCCATGCAAACCAAATCCGACGTCGCCGCCTGTTGTCTTGAACCCAGCAGACTTAACTACGTCTGGGAACTCGAACGGGTGGTTTCCTGGTAGGACTATGGTGTTAACAGTTGGTCCAATTCCCCACATATAGGGAGTTTGGCTAGCGTGTGCGACCGGAGTCGTGAGGGCGCCGAGAAGCGCTGTCGAAAGGATTGTAGGTATAATCTTCATTGGTTTTCTCCTTCTTGATTACCTATATAATATACCATAGGCGAAGGGGTTTTGCAAGGGTTTTGTGTCAAGGAATTGTCAAGTGCTATTTTACTTGTTGTTTTTTGTTTCTTGGATATGAAGACGAAGTGTGTGGGCCTGCGCCTTCACCTCTTGCATAGCCTTGCGAACTCTAGTTCCTGCCGCACTGTTACCATCTTCATAAAATTTACTAAAATCTGATCGGGCGTTCATAAGCGCTTCAATCATCTCCTCTAACATATTGTGCTCTTCACTCATTTCGTTCTCCTTTGTGATAAAAAGCGGCAGACTTTGGACCGGTCTGCCAGCGGCTGTTTATTACTACTCGCTGGTAGTATTGGTGCCACCTGTAGTGGACTCCGCAGTAACACCTTCTTCGTTTCCGACATCGGTATTTGCTTCAGTGGTGGTTGTCTCTGACACCTCCACAGAAACAGGCTCTGTTGTTGCTTCTACAGCGCTGGAATTATCCCCTGCATCTGATACAACTTGTGGTTCATAACTACAAGTTCCGTATGCTGTGGCGACCACAAGGACACCTCCAACAAAGCTAACTTGCACTTTCCATCGAGCCCAAGTGGACTTCAACCATTCTAACATATTATCTCCTATTATAAGAATGCGGCAGACTATTTGGGCACCCGGTCTGCCATCGGTTCTCAAACAAACTATTTAGATCAACCGTTCATTAGTTCATTAAACGCGCGATCAACCTCACTTGTTCCGTTGGAGGGAGCGTACTTGGTTGTCTCCGACGAGCGGCCTTCTGCAGATTTATCTCCAGAAAGCTGTGCGTCTAGGATAGCGTCTACCTGCTCTGAACTGAGACGCTCAAAGAGAGAATCTACATCCGGCATACGATCGAGGAGGGCGGGGATCGCTTCCGTATCAGGCAGGAGTGTGGATGTGTTTCGACGCATCTTCAAGCTTGTTTGAGGATATGCACCGGGGCGATTTGGCTTTGTATAAGTCAAAGTAATATCGGTACCGGTCTTAATGTCTGTAATGTCTTCGTAATCCTTGTCAAGAATATAACCAAGAAGAAGCTCGTAAGCCTTCTTACCATAGCCGTACATCTTGATGCCCTCTTCCTCTCGGCCTCGGACTACTACTGGTGAGAAATAGCGTTGGCGTACAAAGAGACTCTTTGCAAGCTTTTTGCTTTCCTCATCGTTAGTTGACACTCCTTCCTTCCATAAGGACGAAGCGAACTCACAAATTGGGCAGCTTTCTCCAAAGTTTCGCTTCGGACAAAGAATGCCTCCCTTGTGCTCACCCACATTATAATGAAAATGCATTTCCTTAAGTGGGTCTCCATCTGGAGCAGGCACAATACGAATGTCTGTGTCTCCTTCATCTGGTTTAAAGAAAACCGAAGTTCTCTGGTCGGGGTTATCACCCCTGAGTGTTGCGAGCTTTCGTCGCATTAGTTCCATGTCAATTCCCATTTTATTTCTCCTATAGTGGGTAAAGTATATTGAGCTTTCCTCAACATCTAGTTTAATACACTTGAGCTAGCTTGTCAAGTGTTTTTTTGGACTACGTTAGTATGGGCAACGCAGAACCCAAAGTCGTTTTGGTGTGGTGTTTCATAGATTGCATATGATACACGTTGAAAAGTGTTCCTCGGCTTGTTCTTGAGAATGTCGACGAGTTTTCGGTGTAATGTGCCATCTGTTTCTAATGTTTCCTGATTTATACATATATAATAACATACATCGCGCGGCGTGTCAAGCTTAAAAAACCATTTTTCTTCAAGATTCTTAGGATTGATTGCTCCGATGGCACGGATTCGATTGATATCAAGCGGTTTAGAAACCATACCGATCTCTGGCTCAGCGTGTGTGAAATAATTTACATAATGGATCATGGAAAATATTGTGTCGTTAATAGATTCATAATACTTCTTAATCGGAATATTGTCAAGTGAATTTTCTATCTCAAGATTAGAAATTACCGTAAGTGACTTGAACAACCCTGAGCGTGCATATTCTTGTAGTACTCCGAAGACCGCACACTCTATTAACTTAGGCGCGCCTGTCAGTAGCTCAGAGTCAGGCTTAATATAGAATACTTCTATGTTCTTATCTCTAATCTGTTCTATAACTCCCAGCGTATAGTTTGAGCTATATGAGGAGCCCATAACGATGACTTGAACGTCATCTGCGATCTCCGAAAAGAACTGTTTTAAATTGGGTACATTATTCTCATACTCTTCTGGGTTCTCGAAGCTCTTTAATTTAAATTTTCTTTTGGACGAGCGTTTGATCGAGTTATTCAGTTGGTATACATCATAGTTGTTCGTCTCACCGAACAGACTCGCTATTTTCGAGGCCGCTGAGCCTATTCCCACAACAGAGATCATATCTTTAGCTCTTTAAGGTTGTAGTAGTCTTTGCCGGCAGTCAAATTACACGGATATCCGTCTTCAAAGATCTGTTTAATCTGCGGAATCAGAGAGCGATCATTATCGCAGTAGTCAATTACAATTTCGTCATGTACAATGTGAGAAATATAAGATGAGCAGTCTTTTTCTACTAAAAACTTATCGATCTCTACAGCCTTGGACAGAACCCTGTCAGACGTGGTGCTTTGTAATAGGTAATTCAATGCTTTCCTTTCTTCTACTTCAATCTTTCGACCATATGGTGTATTAATATAACCGTCTACGTACCATTTGTCAAGAACTTTTTTACGATCATATTGTTCGCTCTCAATATCGTCTGAAGCCGGGTCATATAACCACGCGAAAAATCTTACTTTACATTCGTCGCGCGCGATTTCCTGCTCGAAGAGGTGTTTACTGTTCCACTGGTGGATGTCTATATCTGGTTGCTCTTCTCCATTAAGTTCCAGCAGTGTTCTTACCTCTGCGCCGTTGTAATCTAGGCAAACGAACAAATCGTTTTGCGGCTTAATCATCTGGCGCAAATCTTTTCTCAGGGTCAATATTGGGAACGAGTTTGGCTTCGTTGTTAGGCGACCCGTTACGGTTCCAAACAAATTGTAGTCAATTTGCCGATAGTTGTTGATTAGAGCCTTGGCTTTATCACGATCTCTGGTTGACGTAAGTAGGTGGCGGCAATCTTGGACTGACAGGTTAAGTCCTTGGTACCTGATCTTGTGCAGTAGCTGGTCGACTTCGGATAGATGGCGATAATTACTTGGCTTTTTCCACGTGGCTTGTACGTGTTTCGTGATCTTATTTTTAACCTCACAAAAACGCATTAAGAAATCTTGAGGTATCATATCGAACATACAATGGTCTTGCATGTTAATCTTTGCGATCTTGAATGACTTCAAATAAGCCTCTAGTTTATTGCGGCACTGCCTCAACTCATCCGCGTGTTCTTCTGGGCAGCACTCTTCAATGCTCAGACCATTTGTCCACAGCCCCACAAACTCTACGTCCTTGTCGGATAGGGAGCCGCTATACTTCCACGTTACCGTTAGGTCTTCGGGAATATCATCAAAATATAATTGGCCGCCAACATAGACACCAACGCATTCGGACTTATCGTCCAATGTCTGAAAAATCATTAATAACTCGTCATAGCTTGTTTAACTTCACTTGCAGAGAAAGCCTGCTTTTTCTCCTGCATCGCTTTTCGGCGCGCAGGTAAAACTACATTCTTATTATACGTGGATGAGTACCTTTTGTCAAATGGTTTATTAATAAATCTTTCAAAATAAGTTTCTACGTAGGTATAATTGCCTTTGAGTCTAACGTATTCGAGAGTGTCTCTAATTAAAAATTTCTTTTTCTCTACGTCCATATCGGGCTTTTCTTCCAGCAATCTTAGCTTCATGTAGATTTTTAAAAAGTGGTCAAGTCCGTATTGTTCTAGGATTTCGTTAACTGTATATGATGGTGGCCTGATTACCTCGTGAGTTACCCTCTTGCCGCAGATAACCTGCTTCTTAAATCTATTTCTTTTTACTGCGTTGTATAGTTCTATCAAATCTCTTGGTAGGGAGATAAATGATTCGACTGAGGCTCTTGTGTAGCCCATGTCGAACACCTCTTGAGTTGACGAATAATATTTTGCACGAACGAAGGCAATCTCGGGCGCCTTTATATCACATATTATTCGCCAAGGTATATTATGATCAATTATAAATCCATACTTGTTGCAGGCGTTGACAAAAAATGGCCAGTTCTTGCTCTTCATAAAAACATCGACCTTCTCTTTATCGTTATTGTAATCCAAGTCGGCGATCTCAATCGCCAAACCACTACTCATTATAGAATTCAAATCGCTTTTTACATATCCAGCATAGGTAAAGGGCGTGGACTTGAACGCCGTTGTTGCTATCTTCATAAATTCTTTTAGGAAGTGCGGAAAATCTTCTATCATTATATTATTCTTCACAAACCGACTTTTAACCTTCTTTAAAAATATCTCTTTGTATTCTCGATAGCCAAAAATCGGATTAGTGTAGGCTTTGTGAGCAACGACAGAGGACAAGAACGGATCTGTTTTATCAATTTGTCCGTTTATCGTACATCTTTCAAATTCCAAAATCATTTCATTAAATAAATCTGCTACAAAATTAAAAGCTTTGGGGGGCTGCCTAGGGTCTACTCCCCTAATTGGTCTCAACCTAGAATCATATTTTATATAGATAGGGGAATGCCACATATCAACCTTGCCGTATAGCTTTTTCTCTCCGATAGTAAAATCGACTATATTCCTGTTGTTGCCGGCAGCGTTTCTGACTCTGCGGCGGTACATAACTCTCTTGTTAAAGAGATCTCGACTTCCTTCGCCTCTGGATTCTGCATATAATTTTGACATTTTTTATCTTTCCTTTAATCCTTAGCTTAATCGAATGGGTTCCAGGTAAAACCGCTGGTTGGTGGCTCTGGTGTTGAAGGCTCCCTCACTTGAATACTGCACCTTCTTGAAATTGCATCACCGGCACCACCAAGATCTGTAACTGACTGTGCTTGCGCATCGTCTTCATCTCTATCGATCTGGTTGACCCACTTGGTGTGTAGGATTGTGTTGGCTTTGCCCTCGGCGAACTCATGTTCAGAGCGCACTATCATATAATAACCACCAATACCAAGATCTGTTAGACGAAACTCGTCTGTACCCGAACCTTCGGGAGCAAAACCTCTTGGGTCGATATAAATGTACGTACCTGGAAAAGTATTCACGCTAGCGAACATATCGACTTGGGCATCATACGTGACCCTCAGTTGCTCAAGTCCATCAAATCCTTGACTTTCAAACCTGACTTCTGCTAAGCCCTTTGTTTGTGTTTTTGTGAGCTTTATGTTTTTGACGAGGCCTCGATCTCTTCCAAGCATATAGTGAAATATACCAAAATTATTCTCGTCGTCAAATTTGTTGCCTCTCATTAGTTCCGAGGGCATAACGCGCCCAGCAAAATATACAAAGAAGTTATATTGATTCTGGAATGGCATGCTGGTTCTTGCACTGTTGCTAGGCCCGGATGGGTTCAGAACGGGCATCTGTCCTTCGAAGGCGTTCAAGTGTGTTCTAAAGTTCTTTATACCTGTTGACGCGCCGTCAGTTTGGAGCACCTCGATCATTCGTTTGCTAACCGAATCGTGTTCAGTTGAAGGAGACCAGCTTGATATCGCAGATTGATTTAGCCTCGTCTTTTGTTTGACACTATAGCCGAAGCACTGATCGTTGTTTAAGAAATTAGACAACAAGTTGTTTATAAGATCATTTACAAATTTGGTCAACGAATAAGATGTCTGATCTTTTTGTAACATCTTGCTTGTCAGCCACTCAATAAAATATTTAACTGAGATTGGGACGTCGCCTAGATTAACAAATATTGATCTCTTTCCGTCGCGGGGACTGGCATGCGAGAACTCTACTGGACCTAACGCGATTCTCACTTTCTTTAAATTCTTCTGTGCGGTTACTAAGTCTTTTTTGTTAGATGCTATACGCTCACATGGAATAAGAGCACCGTCGGGCTGCCTACCTATGTATTGTATATCATCGACTGCCTGCTTTAACCCACTCTCTATCTTCTTTAATACCAAATCAATTAAATCACTCAAATAGAAGAACGATAAATCATGCTCGCGTGGATCATTGCCAAGCAGTGCTGCTTGCATCTCGCCCTGTGTAGTCTCGTTGGTGCCGAGGTTTTCCGCCTCATCCCCGAATGCATACCCGAGGGCGTCCTGCACTCTCTGCTGTATATGTGCATTGTGAGATGCGTTGGAAAGAACATTAAAGCTACTGTTTGTACCTAAGAAATCATCGTAACTGTTGTGTGGTCCAAAGGATAGGAAACTCGATATTTTCTCATAAGGTATTGTCAGATAATATATGAGATCTGCTGAGATCATGTCTCCAAGCAAACTGGCGATCGCTTCCTCTTGTTCCGTTTTGACTTGGGTGCTGAACTCTTCTTTTTTCTGCCCTATCTGCTCGGCATCGCAGCCCTGCGTATTATAATATCTCAGTATTTCCTTTCGATACATCTGCTGCAGCGTAATCGGACCTGAAGTAAATACATTGAACATAGACTGATCAAAGAATTGCTCTATATAAGCAAGGAAATTCATATTGAACACAACTCTTCCCATGTCATCTATTTCGAAGTTGTGTACTGTTGGTGTTAAGTTTAAGGTTACAAACGCTTCCGAGAGGGCCTCCCTCAAATCTTCGCTCATAGAACTCATTTTATTCATAGGCTGTGAAAAACCCACTTCTGCTTTAAGTCTGAAATTTAACTCGGCTTTTTCGGCATTTTGTTCTCGCAAGTCGAAATCCGGTGAGCAGGTCGCAGGGGCTGTTTCCGCATTTACTTCTGCCGTGTTCCATGTTTTCATGGCTAAATCGCTATACTTATATGTTGTTGCTCTTACTACACCCTGATCGTCAACATAGCTACTTGGGCGATCTCTCAATATTTCCGACATCGTGTTGGCAAATATCTTTAGGTTTGCCTTGATACTTTTCTTCACTGAAAATGGATTGCTGCCGTCATAAGTAAAGTTGAAACTCTTGAGCCCTGCTCCCACGCCGCGAGCGACGGAGCCCCTAAACATTTGCAGATCAGCGGCGCTAAAGTGTGACTCAAACTTAATTTCTATCTCTTGCTCGTTACCCTGATCGTCGAATATTACTTTCCATAGGCGTATCTTTGGTTGCAAATTTGATAATTCATGGTTTAGTGCATTATAAAACCTTCCCAATCTTGGATTTTGAGTTAGCTTGTTAAGGAATCCGTAAGATTCGCCATCGATTAAAATGGAAGCATTGTTTTGAGTTTGATCTTTGTTTGCAGAATCAGAGTGATACGGAATTCTCTTCGTTGATGGTCTAGTGTCGGTACCTCGATCCAGAGCTAACCTTTTGTGGGCGGCAAGATCTGAAATAAAGCTTAACAAAAAACACTGCTCTTTGAACATCACCGATGTTGACACACCGGCGCCGATGGCTGCCGCATTTAAGTTTGCAAGAGGATCTCCCATATTGGCAAGGACGTCATCTCCCAGATCG
>Ga0209630_10003791_pt1 | contig 13620 bp, 14 predicted proteins | sample COG_01_FD_184745 | JGI IMG/M metagenome (GOLD analysis project Ga0209630, IMG submission 184745) | Pelagic Microbial community sample from North Sea - COGITO 998_met_01 (SPAdes) (version 2) | ecosystem: Environmental > Aquatic > Marine > Neritic zone/Coastal water | place: Helgoland, sampling... | reverse complement strand
AACCGTATTAGACTCATCGATTTTTTTTTTATTTTTTTAATAGTACTTGGACCAATATCTAAAATAAATTCATCATCTTGAATTGTATCGAAATTTTTTACCTTTCCAGTTCCATCCATCTTTGTTCCCACCATACAATCTTCTGGGATTAATATTTCACAATTATTTTTTTGCGCTTTTTTATTAATTTTTTGAATTATTTCCTTTATATTTTCTTCAACTAAAGATTTTCCAATTTTAATATTTTTTTGTACTAAAAAATTGTTAGCCATAGCTCCAACAATAATTAAATTATTCACTTTTTCAATTATACTTAAAATAACATTAATTTTTGTTGAAATTTTTGATCCCCCGATAATACATGTAACGGGCTTTTTTTTATTAATTATAACTAGATTAATAGCTTCAATTTCTTTTTTTAATAACGGTCCAGCATAACATTTGCTTATATATTTTGTAATATTGTAAATTGACGATTGCTTTCTATGAGAGCATGAAAAAGCATCATTGATGTAAATATCGCCAAGGGAAGCTAATTTTTTTGAAAAATTTTCATTGTTATCTGTTTCTTCCTTAAAATATCTTATATTTTCAATTAATATTACTTCTCCTGCTTTTAAGTGAGAAAATTTGTCTTTGATTTCATTATCAAAATCTCCCATAAAAAAATATATGTTAGTTTGAAGTGTCTTTTTAAGATATTTATAAATTGGTATTAAAGACAGAGCAGGATCTTTAATGCCTTTTGGTCGGCCAAGATGACTAATGATTATTATTTTTGCTTTTTTTTCAATTAATTTTTTTATGAAAGGTAGGCACAAGGCTATTCTTGTATCATCTATAATTATTTTATTTTTAAGTGGGACGTTTAAATCTAATCTAAGAATTATCTTTTTATTTTGAACATCTAAATTATCAGGAAAAAAGTTTATTTTATCCATTAATTTAAATTATTCTCTTAATTTTTTTTGAATGAAATTTGTTACCTTTTCCTCTGACAAGCCAAAGTGGTCATACACTTCTTTATATGGCGCGCTTTCTCCAAACTGATCTATACCAATGTTCATCCCTTTGTTCTTAATATATTTTTGCCAAGACATAACGCTACCAGCTTCTAAAGTAACAACAAGCGAGTTTTCTTCAATAATATTGTTACAAAAATCTTTAGGTTGTTTATCGAAAAGCTCCATGCATGGCATTGAAACGACTTTTGAGTGAATATTGTTTTCTTTTAGTTTTTTTTGAACTTTTAAAGCAAGCTCAACTTCAGTGCCCGAAGCTACTAAAGTCACGTTGCTTTCATGGGAGGTGATGTTAACTTCGTATGCTCCTTTTTCACATTTATTTTCTTTAGAGTTTTTAGGATTTATATAAGGAACTTTTTGTCTTGATAATGCAATTACACTTGGAGTGTTATGGCTTTTTAAAGCTATCTCCCAACACTCTAAAGTTTCGTTGATATCAGCAGGTCTAAAAACATTTAAATTAGGAATTGCTCTGAGTCCTGCAAGTTGTTCTATAGGTTGGTGAGTAGGACCATCTTCTCCTAAACCGATAGAGTCGTGTGAAAAAATATATATAACCTTTAGACCCATTAATGCTGACAATCTAATAGAAGGTTTACAATAATCAGAAAAAATTAAAAATGTTCCACCATAAGGTATTAATCCTCCGTAAAGGGCCAACCCATTCATTGCTGCAGCCATACCATGCTCTCTTACTCCATAATGAATGTAATTCCCGTCAAAATTTTTAGAATTAATAATTTTAGAATTATTAGTTTTTGTATTGTTGGAACCGCTCAAGTCTGCCGAACCACCAATAAGTTGTGGTAGTAGAGCAGAGATACTTTCAATAGTTGCCATCGAGCACTGCCGAGTGGCTAGACTTGGTTTAGATTCAAAATATTTTGTTTTTTCTTTATTAATTAAACTTTCTAAATTTTCTAAATCAAAATTAAAATAATTTTTCTCCAGATCGCTTTTAATTTTAGAATTTTTTTCATTTATTGATTTTTGCCATTTCTCTTCCAGCAACTGACCTTTATTACCAATTTTTCTCCATTCATCTAATACTTCTTGTGGAATTTCAAATGGTTTATTATTCCATTTAAGTTTTTTTCTAACTAATTTAATTTCTTCATCACCTAAAGGAGAACCATGAGAAGAAGCTTTACCAGATTTATTTGGTGAGCCAAATCCTATTATAGTTTTGCAAGATATAAGAGTAGGTTTATTAGATTTTGATGCTTTTGTAATTGATGTAGAAATTTGTTTTTCATTGTGACCATTAATTTCTAAAAAATTCCATCCGTATGACTCAAATCTTTTTTTATAATTGTCTGAAACACTTAAAGAAGTCGAACCATCAATTGAAATTTTATTATTATCAAAAAAAACAATTAGGTTTTTTAATTTAAGGTGGCCTGCTAAACTCATTGCTTCGTGACTAATACCCTCCATTAAATCCCCGTCGCTAGCAATTACGTAAGTTTTATTATTGATTATTGTGGAGCCAAACTTTTTTCTATAGATTTCTTCAGCTATCGCCATTCCAACAGCATTTCCTAAACCTTGTCCTAATGGACCAGTTGTAGTTTCTATACCTGTGCCTTCTTTATATTCAGGATGACCAGCACAAATTGAATTTAATTGTCTAAAATTCTTTATCTCTTCAATTGAAATACTTTTGTAACCACTTAGGTATAGTAAAGAGTACAGAAGCATAGAACCATGTCCGGCAGATAAAATAAATCTATCTCTGTTAATCCAATTAGGATTTTTTGGGTTAAACCTCAGGTGGTATTTAAATAGCACTGTTGCAACATCAGCCATACCCATCGGCATACCTGGATGACCTGAATTAGCTTTTTGAACAGCGTCAATTGATAAAAATCTAATTGCGTTTGATAATTGGTTAAATTTTACACTCACTTTTAATTACCTATATAGACTATAACTAAGTATATCAATATTATGATATAAGACATTATGAGCAACTTTGAAAAGAAAGAACAAAATTTAAACCAACTTATTGATAAATTAAATTCAATATCTTTAAGTTATTCACAGCCAAATTATGAAATAGAAAAAATTAAAAGTGAAAAAAATGAACTTATTAATAAAAAAAAAGAAATTGAAAAACAAAATCAGGAATTAATGAGAGAACATAGGTATCTTAAAGAAAAAATTAAAAAACTTCAGTTTGAAGTTAGTAAAAAATCAGAAATAGAAGACAAATTTAATCAGGATATTGAAGAATTAAGTCAAGAAACTGAAAACTTGGTAAGTGAGATTGACAAATGGCAAATGTAAATATTAAATTTAATAATAAAGATTACCTTCTATCTTGTGACGATGGTCAAGAAGAATCCCTAAAGAAGTTAACAAAATTTTTAGACAAAAAGTACACCGAACTAAAAGACAAGTTGGGAAATATTGGTGAAAATAAATTATTATTAATTACGACTATACAATTAATTGACGAGTATTTTGATTTAAAACAAAAAGTTACGAGTCAGAAAAATAAATTGGAAGAAATTTCAAACAAATTTAAAGAAATAAAGTCTTTAGCGATACAATATAAAGAGGACAAGGATGCTGAAATTAAGAAATTAAACAATGAATTAGATAGTTTTAAAAATACTATCGAGGAAAATAACGCTTTATATGAGTCTATGCTCGATAAAACAACGCAATCATTGGAGAAGATAATTTCTAATACCGAGTCACTGTCAAAATTACAGTAGATGATCCAAAAAAAAATACTTAGAAACAAGTATTATAGTTTAAGAAAAAAAAAATACTTTGAAATTGATAAAAAATTTTTTTTTCCTTTAATAAAATTAATTAAATCAAATTTTAAAGATAAAAAACTTAAAATTGCTCTATATTATCCCTCAAATTTCGAAACAAATGTTTTAAAATTTTTAGAAAATAATTTCACAAAAAATAAAAATATTCTCCTCCCAGTAATTGGAGAAGAAAATAATATGAATTTTTTTTCTTGGCAAAAAAATCAAGTTTTATTTGTAAATAAATTTGGAATGTTAGAACCTAAGAAATCTAAGATTAAAATTCCAGATATTGTATTAGTTCCAATTTTAGCTTTTGATATTCATAAGCATAGACTGGGTTACGGCAAAGGATTTTACGACCGATATTTAAATAGATATTTAAAAAAATTTAAGAATATTTTAACCGTTGGTGTTGCTTTTTCGTTTCAAAAACATCATAAGCTAACGATAGATAAAAATGATGTAAAACTTAATTATATTTTAACTGAAAAAGGAATTTACTGATGAAAATGTTAATTTTAGGTGATGTTATGGGTGCTTCTGGTAGGGAGGCTATAAATAAAAAACTTCCTGATATAATCAAAAAAAATAATATAAACTTTGTAGTTGTTAATGGCGAAAATTCTGCAGATGATGGAAAAGGTATAACAAAAGATATAGCAGAGAGATTTTTTGAAAATGGGGTTGATGTAATAACTTCTGGAAATCATATTTGGGATAAACAGGAAACCACAAGTTACATTGATTTAGAAAATAGATTGTTAAGACCAGCAAATCTCGCAGAAGGGTCTCCTGGAAAAGGATACGAAGTATATTTTACAAAAGACAAAAAATTTAAAATTGGAGTAATAAATCTTATGGGAAATGTTTTTATGAGAAAAACAGAAGATGTATTTCAAGAAGCAAAAAAAATAAGCAAAAAAATGGTTTTAAAAAAAGATGTAGATTTTATAGTAGTAGATTTCCATGGTGAGATAACAAGTGAGAAAATGGCAATGGGACATTTTTTTGATGGGCAAGTAACTTGCGTTGTTGGAACTCATACACATGTTCCAACAGCTGATACTAGAGTTTTGGATAATGGAACGGCTTATCAAACCGATATTGGGATGTGTGGTGATTATAATTCTGTAATTGGAATGAATAAAGAAAATTCTATTAAACGATTTTTAAAAGATAAAGATGCGGTAAAACATTTTCCAGCAATAGGTGAAGGGACTTTGTCCGGTATAATTGTCGAAACTAATACTGGAACAGGTTTAGCAAAAAATGTTGTCAGATTAATTGATGGGGGTAGTTTAATAAAATAATTATGGCAGGACATTCTCATTGGGCTGGAATAAAACATAAAAAAGGAAGAGCAGATAAAGAGAGAGCAAAAATATTTTCAAAACTTTCTAGAGAAATCACCGTAGCTGCAAAACTTGGAGACAAAGATCCTGATATGAATCCTCGCTTAAGAACAGCCATACAGGCAGCAAAACAAGCTAATATGCCAAAAGATAATATTTCTCGAGCCATCAGTAAATCAGAAATGAGCGGAGATAAAAATTATGAAAGTTTGAGATATGAAGGATTTGGACCATCTAATGTTGCTTTAATAATTGAAACTTTAACTGATAACAAAAATAGATCTGCATCTAGTATTAGAACCGTACTGCAAAAAAACGGTGGAAGATTGGGAGAGTCAGGATCTACTACTCATATGTTTTCAAACTGTGGGGTCATTCATGTGGATAAAAAAAAAATCAAAGAAGAAGAAATTTTTGAGATTGCAATCAATGCTGGTGCAAAAGATTGTCTGAGTTTGGGTGAAATTTTTGAGATAATTACAGAAAAAGAGGATTTTTATAAAGTTAAAACAGAACTGGAGAATAAAATTGAAATTTTGAATTATTCATCGGTAGAATGGAGACCTTTGAACTACATTAATTTAGGGAAAGAACAAAGTGAACAAATAGCAGATGTTTTAAATGCATTAGAAGAATTAGATGATGTTCAAAATATTTTTACAAATGCAAATATGAAAATTATACAGTAATGAAAATAATTGGAATAGACCCTGGTTTGAGTGGTGCTATAGCAGTATTAGAAAACAATAGAGTTTTAAATATATTCGATATGCCAGTAATGTCCGAAGGAAAAAAAAATAAAAGACAGTTGAACAGCGCTCTTCTTGTAAACTTAATTAAAGAGAATATTGATAGAAATGAAGAGATAGCCGTAGTTGTTGAGCAAGTTAACGCGATGCCTGGCCAAGGAGTTACCAGTATGTTTAATTTTGGCCAAACTTTTGGAGCCATTAAGGGAGTATGTGCAGCATTAGAACTCCCAATATTCTTTGTCAGGCCTTCAAAATGGAAAAAACATTTTGAGCTGATTAATTCATCAAAAGACTCAAGCAGGACAAAAGCTATTGAAATGTACCCAAAATTGTCAAATCAGCTTGCAAAAAAAAAAGATGTCAATAAATCCGATGCAATTTTGATTGCAAGATTTTTCAGTGAAACTAGATTGACCGAAGAAAATTAAACCCAAATTCATTATTAACGCCAAATTCATGACACATTCTGAAAGTAATCAAACTTCATGGAACAAGATATTGCATCTCAAGTAGTTGGATTAGGTGGAGCAACAGATTTCTCTTTGTGGAAACTTTTTTTAAGAGCTGACTTTGTTGTAAAATTTGTAATCATTTTATTAATAGCTTGCTCAATTTTTTCGTGGGCTTTAATTTTTGATAAATTTAAATTATTTAAGAAAATTAACAATTCAATCGAAGAGTTTGAAAAGAAGTTTTGGAAAGCAAAATCAGCGGAAAGTTTTAATAATAGCTTACCAACTAATTCACGTGATCCTGCAATTCTAATTTTTAAATCTGCCATGGCCGAGCTAGTAAAAACAAAAAGACAGTCTTCCTCTGTTCAAGCAGCAAGAGTAGAGAGAATTTTAGAGATCGCTACAGATACTGAAATGAAAAAAGTTGAAAAAAATTTTACGTTTCTTGCAACAGTAGGATCTACAGCGCCCTTTATAGGTTTGTTCGGTACGGTCTGGGGAATAATGAATTCATTTCAATCAATTGCTATATCTAGAAATACAAGTTTAGCTATCGTTGCACCAGGAATAGCAGAAGCTTTATTTGCAACAGCCTTAGGATTGCTTGCGGCTATACCAGCTGTAGTAGCCTATAATAAATTTAATAACGACTCTCAAAAATATTTTTCAAGAATAGAAAACTTTTCAAAAAGATTTTTATCAATAATTTAAAAATGGCATTTAATTTAAACCGCTCAAGAAAAGAACCTATGAGCGAGATAAATGTAACTCCATTTGTTGATGTAATGTTAGTTCTTCTAATCATTTTTATGGTTACAGCTCCTTTATTAACTGTTGGTGTTCAAGTTGACTTACCGGAGTCAGCAGCAGACTCTCTTCCTGACGATCAGGAACCTTTAACTTTGAGCATTAATTCAAAAGGAGAAATTTATATTCAAGAGCATCAAGTTACTTATCAAAAAATGATACCTAAATTGTTAGCTATCGCAAAAAACAGAACAGATACTAGAATTTATGTAAGAGGTGACAAAAATATAAATTACGGCAGAGTGTTAGAAGTTATGGGAACTTTATCTGGAGCAGGTTTCTCTAAAGTAGCTTTAATTTCAGAGCCATATAAAAATTAGGATGTTATATGATAAGAAGTTTAATTTACTCAATCACTTTTCATTCAGTATTAGTTTTACTAACTATTTTGAGTTTACCTTTTATGCTTAGAGAACCAATTGATCTTCCACCAATAGTTTCAGTAGAATTAATTCAAATCACAGATAAAACAAGTATCCCTTACGCTCCTAAAGCCAGAAAAATAATTGAAGAAACTAAAAAAAAAGAGGTTGAAAGATTAGTATCTGAACAAGCGCCTCCAGCAGCTAAAGCAAAAGAAAAACCAGATCGAATTCCGCTTCCGAATGAAAAAAAAGAAGAAAAAAAGATAGTTAAAAAAAAACAAAATCCTGAAGAAATAAAACCTGAAATAAGACAAGCGTCAGAATTTGAAAAAAAGGATATAGTTGATACTAATCAAATAGCAGCATTGATTGATAAGGCTAAAGAGGAGGAAGCAGTTAAACAAAAGAAAGAAGATAAAATAACTCAAAGCAGTCAAAAAAACTCTTTTGCAACTGGCCTAACACTTTCACAAGAAGATGCTTTAAGAGCTCAAATATTTGGTTGTTGGAGCGTACCATTAGGTCTACCATATGATGAAGATTTACTTGTAAGAATTAAACTACAATTAAAAAAAGATGGAACTATTATGAGGTCTGAGATTTTAGATCATCAACGTATGAATAGGCCGGGGCAAAAATTTTACAAAGTGTTAGCAGAAAGCGCACTGAGAGCCGTCAGATTATGTCAACCGCTAAAAGTACCACCAACTGGGTATGATAAATGGAAAGATTTACAATTAAACTTTAACCCAGCAGAAATGTTAAAAGGATAATATGAAAAAATTTTTCCTAATCTTTGTATTAAATATTTTTTTTATAAATAAATCTTTTGCCTTAATAGAAATCGATATTACTAGAGGTAACTTAGATCCTTTACCAATCGCAGTTTCTCCCCTTCATGTAGATATCAAATCTGAAAATTTTGATGATTTAAAAATAAAAGATTTAGGTGAAAATATTTCAAAAATTATTGAAAATAATTTCAGAGGCACAGGATTGTTTAATCCATTAAAAAAAGAGGCTTTTGTTCAAAAACCAGATATTGCGCATTTGAAGCCAAGATTTGAGGATTGGAGATTAATCAAAGCTCAGGCGCTAGTTACAGGCAAACTTCTCATTATAGACGGAAAGTTGAAAGTTGAATTTAGACTTTGGGACTTAGCAGCTGCAAAAGAAATGACAGCTTTAGCCTTTACTACAACACCATCAAATTGGAGAAGAGTAGCCCACATCATATCAGATAAAATTTACGAAAGACTTACTGGTGAAGAGGGGTATTTTGATACAAGAATTATTTATGTTGCAGAAAGCGGCCCAAAAAATGAAAGAATAAAGAAATTAGCAATTATGGATCAAGATGGCGCTAGTACAAAATATTTAACTTTGGGAAATGAATTAGTTTTAACTCCAAGGTTTAATCCAAACAACCAAATGGTTACTTACATGTCATACTTCAGAAATATGCCAAGAGTTTATTTGCTAGATATTGAAACCGGAACTCAAGAGGTAGTTGGAAATTTTCCGGGAATGACTTTTGCACCTAGATTTTCGCCAGATGGAAAAAAGATTGTGATGAGTTTTGCTAAAGATGGGAATTCAGATATTTATACAATGGACCTAGACTCTCGAGTTGTTGAGAGAATTACTGACCACTCATCTATCGATACCTCTCCATCATTTTCTCCAGACGGAAAATTTATTGCATTTAATTCTGATAGAAGCGGCTTACAACAAATTTATGTTATGAGAAGTGATGGAAGTGGAGTTAAAAGAATTACGTTTGGAAATGGTATTTACGGAACCCCAGTATGGTCCCCTAGGGGAGATTTAATCGCATTCACAAAAATGCGTAAGGGTAGGTTTTATATTGGTGTAATGAGAACAGATGGAAGTGGCGAAAGATTATTAACTGAAAATTACTATCAAGAGGCTCCCTCATGGTCACCTAATGGGAGAGTTTTAGTATTTTATAGAGAGACAAAGTCAGGTCTCAAAGGGGAGGGTTTCTCAGCCAAATTATGGTCAATTGACATTACAGGATATAACGAAAGAAGGCTTCAAACTGAAACAGACGCCTCAGACCCATCTTGGTCCTCACTTTTGTCAAAATAAGCTATTAATTTTAGTAAAATACACTTGAATAATATTAAATAATTTGAAATAAACCACTAACAAACCCAGGGGAAAAAATGATGTTTAATAAGAGTTTAAAAAATATATTATTAGTAATCTTTGCTACTTTTATATTAAGTGCATGTTCTACCGCAAAAAAATCAGGCGATGTTAGCGATGTTTATACTGGAAAAGAAACAGTAAAATATCTAGCTTCAGGAGTTCCTGATAGAGTATTCTTTGCAACAAACAAATCTTCTTTAACAACAGCTGCTAGAGAAACTTTAAGAAAACAAGCTACTTACTTAAGAAAGAATAAAAATCTTAATGTAACAGTTGAAGGTCACGCTGATGAAAGAGGAACAAGAGAATATAACTTAGCATTAGGTGAAAGAAGAGCTAACGCTGCTAGAGATTACTTAATGACTTACGGAATTTCAGGAACAAGAATTTCTGTTATTAGTTATGGAAAAGAAAAACCTGTTAACCCGGCTGGCACACCTTTAGCTTGGTCACAAAACAGAAGATCTGTAACAGTTAAAGTAAATTAATTTCAAGTTTAGATAATACTAAGACCCCTTAAATCCTTTTAAGGGGTCTTTTTTTTGCCATTTTATCAAATTAAAAAGAGTCATGTTAAGAACATTAAAAATTTACAAAATTTTAACACTAGCTATATTTTTATCTTTAACCAACTACACCTACGCTGAAGACGAAGAAATTTATTTAAAAGCAATCTCTGATCAAATTCAAGTTATTACAAAAGATCTTAAAACTTTAGAAAAAGCTGTTTACCAGAAATCTGATGTAGTCACATTAAAATCTACAAGTTCAATTAGTTCAGATGGGCTTAATGAAGATATAATGACTAAACATCTTTTAAAACTTAATGATATAGAAAATCAATTTAGAGAACTTACAAATAAATTTGAAGAAGTTAACTTTAAATTAGATAAACTTTCAACAAGAGTAACAAAAATTCAATCAGATACACAATTAAGATTCTCTGATTTAGAAAGTGAAGAAATTAATAAAAAAATGAAAAAGCAAACAGCGCTACCAGGATCAACTAAGCCACAAGATTTTGGTGCAGCTCCAGCTTATCAGACCTCAAATTTACCAAGTGAGCAATCAATTAATTCAGTTGAAAGCGCTCAAACAGTTATCGCAGAGGAACCTAAAGAAAGAGAGTCATTGCTTCCAGATAAACCAGCAGAAGAACAGTACGAGTTTGCAGTTAGTTTTATGAAGATAGGAGATTACGAAACAGCAGAATTTGCTTTGAAAGAGTTTATAGATAAGAATAAAGATCACAACTTAGCTGGAAGCGCCCAGTATTGGTATGGTGAGACTTTTAGAATAAGACAATTATATTCTGATGCAGCTACCGCTTATCTTGATGGGTATCAAAATTATCCAAAGAGCAATAAAGCTCCAGACAATCTTTTGAAATTAGGAATTACAATGGTTCAACTTGGTGAAAAAGACCAAGGATGTAAAATGATTTCTGGTATTAAAAAAGAATATCCAAAAGCCAACAAGTCTGTGTTACAAAAAGCTCAGTATGAGCAAAAAAAATTCAAGTGTAAATCTTAAAAACGGTTTTAAAGATTATAAAGATTTATCAAATATATTTTTAAATTTTAAAAAAAAACTTGACGATTTAAAAAGAAAAAAATATGTCGTCGCAGTTTCTGGCGGCCCAGATAGTTTAGCTTTAGTTGCTTTAACAAAAGCTTATAATTTCTACACAAAAGTAAAATTTTATTACGTATTAGTAAATCACAACATCAGAAAAAATTCCGGCCAAGAGGCACGAAAAGTTAAACAGCTTTTAAAAAAAAAAAAAATAAATTTAAAAATTTTCTTAAATAAAAAAAAGATTGTGAAAAATATTCAAGCTGAGGCAAGAAATGTTAGATATAACGTTCTAATAAATTATTGTAAAAAAAATAAAGTTAATATTCTTCTCACTGCACATAATTTAGAAGATCAGGTTGAAACTTTTTTGATTAGGCTTTCTAGAGGTAGCGGTTTAAGAGGCCTGTCTTCAATGAAGCCTCTCAGCAAGATTAATAGTCAAGTAAATTTATATAGACCTTTACTAGATATCAAAAAGAGTTTTTTAATAAAGATTTCTAAAAATACTTTTGGCAAATATTTTAAAGACCCATCAAATAAAAGTAAGAAATATTTAAGAACAAGAGTAAGAAATTTAAAAAAGCCACTTGAGAGTAGCGGTATTAAATATGATCAAATCTTTAAATCTATTCAAAACTTGTCCTTAAGCAAAATAACTCTAGATGAATATTTAAATACAACTTTTAAAGAATTGATTAGAAAAGATAAAAAAGAAATAATAATAAATTTCAGCAAATATTTAAATCTTAGTAGAGATACTAAAATGGCTCTCATCAATAAATCAATTAAGCAATTAAAAAATAATTATTATGATTTAAGATCAAAAAAAGTGGATAATTTAATTAAAAACTTAGAGAACAGAAAATTTAAAAAATCTACCCTTGGAGGATGTATTTTTTTTAAAAAAGGTAAAAATTTGTGTCTAAAAGTTGAAAAAAAATAAACTTTTCTTATAAATTTGACGTATTTTGTCCTATTTACACCTTATTAAATGTTAAAATATACTTGTTAATTATAAATTAATGATTATTTGCATATAAGATGAATATTAAAAATTTAATTATGTGGGCAATAATAGTCTTACTTTCAGTTGGACTGTTTAATATGTTTCAGGATCCAAGCAAGATTAATGCTGAAAGAAATTCATTGCCATTTTCTAATTTTCTTAACGAAGTAGATGCCGGAAGGGTAGTTGAAGTTCAAATTCAAGGAAATAATATTTCAGGGATTTTAGCTGATGGTAACAAATTTAAAACTTATTCTCCAAATTACCCCGAATTAGTAGACAAACTCTCTTCTAAAGGTGTGAGCATTGTAGCTTCACCGCAAGAAGATAAAATGCCCTCACTGCTAGGAATATTATTGTCTTGGTTTCCGATGCTTTTACTTATTGGTGTTTGGGTATTTTTTATGCGCCAAATGCAAGGAGGCAAAGGTGGAGCAATGGGATTCGGAAGATCAAAAGCTAAACTATTAAACGAAGCGCAGGGAAAAGTTACCTTTAACGATGTAGCTGGCGTTGAAGAGGCTAAAGAGGAAGTCGAAGAAATTGTAGAATTTTTAAAAGACCCAAAAAAATTTAGTCGATTAGGTGGAAAAATTCCAAAAGGTGCACTTTTAATTGGTCCACCGGGAACTGGTAAAACTTTATTAGCTAAAGCTATAGCTGGTGAAGCAAATGTTCCATTCTTTTCTATTTCAGGTTCAGACTTTGTAGAAATGTTTGTGGGCGTCGGAGCATCAAGAGTAAGAGACATGTTCGAACAAGGAAAAAAACACTCACCATGTATTATTTTTATAGACGAGATAGACGCAGTTGGAAGAAGTAGAGGGGCGGGCTTAGGAGGTGGAAACGATGAAAGAGAACAAACTCTTAACCAGTTGCTTGTAGAGATGGATGGTTTTGATACAAATGAAGGAATTATTTTAATTGCTGCAACAAATAGACCTGATGTATTAGACCCAGCTCTATTAAGACCCGGAAGATTCGACAGACAGGTTGTCGTTGGAAACCCCGATATAATTGGAAGAGAAGCAATTTTGAAAGTGCATGTAAAGAAAATTAGCACCGGTCCAGACGTAAAACTAAGAACAATAGCTAGAGGAACACCAGGATTTTCAGGAGCAGATTTAGCAAATTTAATAAACGAGTCTGCATTGCTCGCAGCAAGAAAAAATAAAAGAGTTGTAACGATGTCCGATATTGAAGAGGCTAAAGATAAAGTAATGATGGGCGCAGAAAGAAGATCTATGGTTATGTCTGAGGACGAGAAGAAACTAACCGCATATCACGAAGGTGGGCATGCAATTGTAGCTTTAAATGAAAAAGCATCTGATCCT
>Ga0209630_10003790_pt1 | contig 13628 bp, 5 predicted proteins | sample COG_01_FD_184745 | JGI IMG/M metagenome (GOLD analysis project Ga0209630, IMG submission 184745) | Pelagic Microbial community sample from North Sea - COGITO 998_met_01 (SPAdes) (version 2) | ecosystem: Environmental > Aquatic > Marine > Neritic zone/Coastal water | place: Helgoland, sampling... | reverse complement strand
GCCTCGCGTGTCGACACGAGGTACCCACGCGCTCGTGGCGAAGCACCGAAGCATCCACGCCGTGCTCGCGGTGTTGCGCGGGGACAAAAAGATCGTCGTCCCGGACGGGTACCACGAGAACTTCCGGCGCGCGTACTGGACGTTCAAGCATGCGCGGGTGTACGACCCGAAGCTCCGACGGCTGCGACCGCTGAACCCGACGCCTCCGGAGCTCGAGAAGGAGGGCGCGGACACGAGTTTCTTGGGCCCGCTCGTGCACGACGCGATCGCCGTCGACGTCGCGGAGGGGCGGTTGGATCCGATATCGCGGAAACCGTTCGTCGTCCCGCCGAGCCCGCCGCGGCAGCGCGGGTGGGCGCCGAGAGGACACGCGCGCGGGCACGGGTCGCACGGCGGGTACGCGCCGCCTGCGGTGAGTAAACCGCCGCCTCGACCGCCGGCGTTTGCGAATTTGTTCGGCGGCGAAAACGCCGCGAAGCCGACGTTCGTCTTCAACGGCGGCGAGGCGCGAGCGACGGGCGGCGGCGGCGGCGGCGGCGGCAGATTTAGCGTCCGCGCGGACGCGATGAACTCGACCGGCGACGACGCGCTGGCGGCGATGATGGATCAGGTCGAGGGCGGGCGCGCGGGCGGCGTGTCGCAAAACGCGCACGGAGCGACGCGCGACGACAGAGCGAGCGCCGGCGCGTCGTCGTCGTCGTGGGTGCCCGCCGCGTTTGCCACCGTCGCGCCGGACTCGACGCGGTCGTCCGCGCCGCCGGCGACGGGAGACGCCTCGGGGGCGGCGGGGGGACACACGCCGAGCGCGCGAGGCGTCGATGGCGGCGTGCGGCCGGCGTGGAGACCGACGGCGCCGTCGCTCCGCGCCGGCGCGCCGACGAATAAGTTTGCTCGCGCGGCGCCGGCGAGCAAGCAGAAGGGCAGCCTCGCGAACTTGTTCGCCAACGCGCCGAAGATGAGAGCGTCCGCGCCGCCGTCGCACGAGGCGCGCGGGGATGAATCACCGGCCGCGAACGCCGCCCCCGCGCCGCTCGCGCCGAGGTCGCTGAACGCGTTCGCGAAGCTCGGCGTGAAGACGACGACGACGAAGGGCGCGGGCGCGAAGGCGACGATCGCGCCCCCGGCGAAGGCCAAAAAAGGGACCGTGATGGCGTTGTTCGCGAAAGCGCAGGGCGGGGAGAAACGATCAACAGAGGGGGACATCGAAAACGATGCGGGGGACGGTGAGAAAAGGCGAAGGCACGCATGAGCGTATTTATTCTTTTCAATACGAAAGAGCGACTGAATTCTCGCATCACCGCGGCGGTCCGGTCCTATCGACGCCGACCACTCGATCGAAGGCGCACCTCTTCGTTCTCCTCCCACAGCTGGATGTCCTCCGTGATGCCGTCGGCGTCGTACTTCACCATGTGCGACCGATTCCTCGCGTTGTACGCGGTGACTTTACACGGGTAAAACGTCTCGTCATCAGGCCACAGAATCTCGAGGGCAGTCCCCACCGCTTTGGCGCCCATCGACGCGACCTTCGCGCCTTCGTGATTCCTGAACGCCGATTCCTTCATCGAGACGTCGTAGCATTTCTTCCCCTTCCTGCCGATGCAGGTTTCGCACTCGCCGCATTTTCCGAACGAGGGCATCTCGACCTTCCCTTTGTTCATCTGCAACTTCAGCGCGCCGCCTTGTGACTTACCCCCGACCGTGAAACTCACCTTGAGCTGCCCTTCTTTCGGTTTCTTCGAAGACGGCGGTTTCCACCCGGGGTCCTGGCACAATTTCTCGTCGTACACGGACAAAGGCTCGGGGAAAGGATGCCCGGGAATCGCCTTGTTCAGGGTGTTCTTGACGCACTTCCGAAGCGTATTTGCGTCCTCCCACAGCTCGCTGTGCTCCTCGTTGTACACCTGCGCGTTGCTGAACATGAGCTCCATCGCGCAGAGGAAGCTCCACATCGTCTTGTAGCCGCGCTGTTTGAAGCACTTCGCGATGGACTGAAAATCGATCGGGTTCGCGATTTGTCGGTAATAATCCGGCAGCTGCTTCCGCGTCGGCAAGAGCTCGAAGAGCTCCGCGACTACCCGTCCTTTGCGATCCTTCAGCGCGCGCGCGGTGGATAATATCGTCTTGCACGCAGCTTCCTGCGTCGGCGACAGACCGTCGTAGGTTTCCTCCTCGTCCGAGCGATACCCGCCGCGTTTACGCTTCGAATTCGCCTGCGCTTCTTCGTCGAAACGATCGTTGAAATCATCCTCGTCCGGCTCCACGTAACGCTTCTTCGACTTCGAGCGGTTGGACGTACGCGACGGGCCGTAATAATCGTCGTCCGCGTCGTCGTAGTCCAAGTTCGGGTTGAGGCTGAACTTGCTCCCCGTGCCCGTGAGCGATTCCACGAACACGTCCGGGTGTTGTCTCAAAACGCTGAGGATGGTCGACCCAGGGCGTCGCGCGCCCGCAATCTCCGGCGCCTTCGCCTTCTCCGCCGCGGCGACGAGGTCGTCGAGCGTGAGCGGCTCTCCGCCCGCCTCGTCCAGCGCAGCCTTCGCCGCGGCCGCGGCTGGGCCGAGAGGCGGCCCCGCCAGCGACTTACGTTTGTGCCCGCCGCCGCCGCCGCCGCCGCCTCGGCTGCGCGTGCCGCCGCCGTTCCTCTTCTTCGGGTCGTACCTCTCGTCGTCGTCGTCTGCTTCGTCGTCGACGTACACGACGTCCCTCTTCGGCCGACCGGGGCCCCGGGTGACCGACGGGGCGTTCCAAATCGAACTTTTGCCTCCGTACACGGCACCACCCGCCGTGATCGCTCTCGCGACCGCGCGTTCTTCGTCGTCGTCGGCCTGGGCGGTTTCCCAGTCCAACGGACCAAACGGATCGGGCTCGTCCTCGACGTCTTCCACGCCAGGGGCGGACCATTTCGGCGGTCGAAGCCACACCGGCTCGTCGCAACACTCGTACAACTTGAACTTCGACGGCAGCGGCTGACCGGGGAAGCGCTCGCGCATCGCCGCGATGAACGCGTGTCTCAGGATCCCCGCCTCTTCGTAAATCTGCGAGCCCTCGTCGTTGTACACCTGCGCGTTCGTGAGCATCAGCTCCACCGCGCACGCGAATAACCAAGGCGACGCGTACGAACGATCCGTCGGGCGTCTCAGCATGCGCTCGATGCTGCGGCAGTCCACGGGGCAGCGAATGATTTCGTAGTACTCGGGGAGCTCGCGAGGGGTGGGAAGCTTCTCGAAGACTTCGATGAGAAGCCGCGGAGGCTCTTCTTCGTCGTCCGGGTCGTCGTCCGGGTCGGCAACGTTCCGCAGGATGGTGAGGATCTCGAAGCATTTACGGCGCTCGGAGTTGCGCATGCGCATCTGCGCCGGGTTCATGACCCAGATGTCGAACGCGCCCATGGTCATGCGCGTCCGACCCTCGGGGCTTAAAATGCCCTTCGCTTCTTCCTCGACGCGTTTCGCCTCGCGCGCGGAGGCCTCGACCTCCCACGCCTTCACCGCGGCTAAAGCCTCGTCCGATTTGATCTCCTCCGCCGTCTTTTGATCCTTCGCGGTGGTTGCGAGAGTATCTTCTGAGCTCGCCAGCGTGCCTTGCCCTGCCTTGCCGACGTCCGAGTTTAACCACTTCACGCGCTGCATCGGGAGGAGTAAATCTTCAGCCTCGCCGTCGTCGTAACGAACCGTGTGCTCACCAGTCGTCGGCATGAACTCATCGACGGTACCGAGGTAGAAGCACTCGTCGAGGGGCCAATACAGACCGATGCGCCGCCCTACGATGGACTCGCCCTTCTTGCCTCCTAGGTGAGCGAGGTAATCCCCGATCGCGATGCCCTCGCTGCCGTCTTTCTTCACGACGTGAATCGATTTCCTCCACTTCTTCGACTGACCGCAGCCGCCGAGGCGCTCGTACTCCGCCGGGGTCACCGCATCTCCGCCTTTCCCCGAAAGAATGATCTTCTCTTCGCGCGGACGACCGTATGTTTGCCATTCCCCGCGCGGCGCGCTGCCGCACATGACTTTAATAGGGGTGGGGATGTCTTCGGGGCCCTCAAGCTCCGCCATGACATCCTCGTAGAGAAATCCAGTGGGCTCGCCGTCGTCGCCGCCGCCGCCCTTGTTGCTGCCGTCCCCCTTGACCCGCTTCGCTCCCTTTCCGGAATCCGCCTTCGGGAGCGGGGGACAGAGAATCGCCGCCTCGCCCGCGATCTCCAGACGAGGCACAGCGCGCGCGTTCCGAGCCTCTCGATCCGCCGCCGCGGAGATCTTCGTCAAGATTTTTCGCGCCCTAGAAACGTGGTGCTCCAGCGCCGCGATCGCTTCCGCGACGTCCGCCGCGCGCTCCTTCGCCTCCGCGGCTTCCCCCTCCGCGTCGCGCTTCTGGCCGTACTTCTCGAGCTGCGCTCGCAAAGACAGCTGCACGTCCGGCTCAGTGTACCCGAACAACGCGATGCCGTCGATGTCGTGCTCTCGGTAGGCCCTCGGGCGGACCATGCTCGGCATCGCGAACGTCGTGGGGAAGAGCGAGGGCGAGGACGTGCCCGTGGCGAGCGCGCCGTAGCCCGCGAAACATACCGCGGCGGATCGCTGCACGTAAGACGCCTGCGCGGGGTAATCGTTGATGCGCTCCACCGTGGACGCGATGACCGGCTCCGAGTCCGCGACGATCGCCGCCGCCTTCGCGAGAGAAGAGTTTTGCGGATCCGTCTTCACCTGGTACACAGCCTCTTCAGTTACCGCGACCATGGGAGGGTACGGCGCGTAAATGTGCGCAGCCCATCTCGGAGCGGGAGCTCCTTCTTCCAACACCTCGGGAAAGTCATCCGCGCCAACCATCGCGGGCGTGACGAGCCCCGCTCTCGCGCACTTGACCATATTTTGAAAAAACGCGTTCGGCTTCGAGGTGTACGGTTCGAAGATGGCCGTGAGGTTATCCTCCTCTTTCTCATCTTCCTCCTCTTCCTCTTCGTCGTCATCTTCCTCATCCGACTCCTGTTTCACCGGAACCTTCATCGCGCTGATCGGCAAGTCGTCGCCGTGTTCGTCTCCTTTCGCCGCGCCGACCGGCGCGGACGAGACCGCGTTCTCGAACGTGGTCTTCAACTTGTACACGAGGGGCTTCGCAGGCTCTTGCCCAGGTGGTACCGCTCGTTCGTAGTCATCGTCCATCACCCCCGCTGGTCGCAGACGCCCTTGGGTCGCCCAATACATCCCACACGCGTTGCACAACGACCCGAGACCGGAGGGTCCAGGTCGCATCTTCGTCGTGTTCTCGCGCAAGCAGCCGCAGTTGCGACATTTTGGTTCCGAGGGCCCCGAGGTCGCCTTAGTGATGCCTTTAGGCTTCGTGTGCGCCTTCTGCTTCCGGACGTACGGCTTCGTCCTTAACTTAACGATAGGGTTCGAGCCTTCTTTCTTGAGCGGTGGCAAGTGCGCCTGGTGAATGCGAATGCCGGTCGGCTCCGAGACGCCCTCCCCCGACGTCGCGCCGAGCAGCTCCAGGCGTCGTCGTTGCATCTCGCGTAAGATGCACACGCACGCGTCCCCGGCGCTGATCGCTCCTCCGTCCTCCGTCTCCACGTATCGTTGGTACTCGCCCTCGCTGTCGCCCCACATCACCCGGTGCGTGCCGTTGATGTCCGTCCACGCGAACAGAGGTTCGGACATGAAATCGCCCTCTGCGAAGAATCCCGCGGGGATCAGCGAGCCGTCGGGCAGCGTTCGCTCCGGATCCGCGATGCCGAGGCACACGATGTCGAGCTCGACGATGCAGTGCGGGTGCGATCGGATCGGTTGCTCGATGTGGACGTCCTTCCACGCCGTGTGCTTTCGTTCTTCTTGCAGGCGTTGGATGCGGCTCGAGCCCCGCGACGGCGCGACTTGGCCTCGTTTTTTTCGCGGGACGCCCGGCGTCGGTCCCCGGCGTTTCTTCTCCTCCGTCGGTTTCAGCTTGTCCGCCATCTTGTTCAGGCTGAGGCTCATCATGAGCTCGCGGTTGCGCTGGATGTTGAGCTGCCGCAGTCTCTCGTACTCCTCCCCGTCGGGTTCGTCGTCTTCGGACTCCTCCTCCGACTCCGACTCCTCGTCGTCCTCGGGCGCGTCGGCGTCGCCGACGTCGTCCCCCGTCGCGGTCGCTCCCTCGTCGCCGCCATCTGGATCGGAAGCCGTCGGCGGCGCGGGTTCGGACGCTTCATCGCGCGCATCAGGAGGTGGGTTCGCGTCGACCTCGACCGTCGGCGCGGGCTCGCGCGCGTCGTCGTCCATGTCGCCGTCGCGCCCGCCCGCAAGATCTTGGAGATCTCGCGCCCGCCCGCTCCTCCGGACTTCGTCGTCCTTTCGAAGCGTCGATTCCGCGGCCGAGCGCGATCGCGCGGATGACGGACGCTCTCTTGGTAGGTGCCGACCCGCGAGTCACGGGATGGGCACCTGCTCTGCCCAGGTTTGAACGTGACTCCGCTGCCATGCCAAACAGAACGAGCATCCGCCGACGCGAGTCGACCAGCCGCGTTTTTGAAAATAAATGGTATCGAAGTTTTGGTCTCGAGCTCTTCTCGACCCTCGTGAGGACGCCGCGCGAGAGAAGCGAGCGCGCGAGCGCTTCTCGGGCTAGATTTATCGTTAACATGCTAAAGTCAGCTCACGACGCAACCGCAACCTTTCGCGTCGGGCGCTTTCGCCTTCTTCGCCTTCTTCTTCGTCTTCGTGCTCTTCTCGTCGTCGGGCGGCGGCGCCTCGGCGCCGACCATCTCGTGCCATGACATCTCCTCCGTCTCCGCTTCCGCCGCCGCCGCCGCCGGGGCAGCCGTCGTCGCGTTCGAGTCGCCGAAGGCCTCGTCCGTCGATACCGCGTCCTCGTCGACGCCGATCGACGACGACGTGACCCCCGACCTCGGCGTGTCAGGTAACGTCGCGTCTTCATCTTTCGTGACCGGAACGTCCGGCAACGCGAACGCACCCTCGTCGTCGTCGTCGTCGTCGTCGTCGTCGTCCATGGTGGACGATTTCGGCGTGTCAGGAAGGGCGTCGTCGGCGTGGCTCGAGGCCGCGTCGTAGACGACGACGCTCGATTCATCCTCCGTATCCTCGATTCGCGATGTCGGCGTGTCCGGCAACTCGGCCAACGGGGAAGAAGGCGTACCGGGCATATCCGGGAGAGCCGCCGCGGACGACGTCAACGACGTCGGCGTGTCCGGGAGAGCCGCCGCGGGTGATGACAACGACGTCGGCGTGTCCGGAAGATCCGCCGCGGGTGATGGCAACGACGTCGGCGTGTCTGGCAAACCCGGCTCGATCACGTCGATGGAGATATCCCCGAGCTCCGCCGGCGGCGCGGGTACTTTGATCCGAAGATCAGACGCATCGGATCGAGTCTGAGAAACTTTCGCAGACTTCGGCGAAGATGAACCGACGACGGATAGCCAGCGACGCGCGGTGTTCTCTTCCTTCAGCGCCTTTGCCTTCTCGTCGGATTCCTTGAGTTTTCGCTCCGTCGCCGCGGTGGACTCAGCGTGAACGCTCTGGAGTTTCTTCAACCTTCGCTCGGTCGCCTCGCGAGCTAAGACCTCGTCTGCCGCGGCCGTCGTCGCCGCATCCTTCGCGAGCTTTAGTTTCTTGAGCTCTCCCTCCGCTTTCTCAACCGCTGCTCTTGACTCCACCGTCGTCGCCGCCTTTGCGATTTTTAGCTTCGTCAGCTCCGCCTCCGCCGCCTCCGCGCGCGCGAGCGCTTCCTCCGCGGCCACTCTTCTGAGCTCAGCCGCGGCGGCAGCCTCCGCCTGCGAAGCCTTCATCAGTTCGATCTCTTGCTCGGCCGCGCGCGCGCGAGCCAGCGCCTCCGCGGTCTCTGGAGACGGCTGCGTCGACGGCGGATTCGAGCTCGTCAACGAAAGCGAGTCCACGTCGATCTCAAACTCGGATCCAAACCTCCGGTGCGACGGTTTACTCCGCGTCTTCTCCTCTGCCGCCGCCGACGCGGTCGCCGCGCTCTCCTCGCTCGACGACGACGACGACGACGAGCTACCCGACGACGACGACGACGACGACGACGACGAACTCTCGGATGAGCTGTCGGACGAGCTATCCGAGGTGCCACTGCTCGACGGGTCGATCGGCGCCTCGGTCGGTTTCGCCGATGTCGACTCAAACCGCAGCCTTCTCCTCTCTCCGCCGCGCTCAGACCCATCTCGATCCTCACGCCCGATCAAACCTCGCAAGCTCTTGACCCCGCGTCCGATGATGTCATCGTCGTCGTCGTCTTCGCTATCATCCGCGTCGACTCTGATGTCCCATTCCTCCGCGTCTACGTCGACGTCGTCGTCCAGAGATAAAATGTGAGCGACGTCGTACCTCCCCTCTCGCGCCGTCGCGTTCGCACCCGACGTCGTCCCCCCCATCGCCGCGAGAGCCGCGTTCACCGCGGCGGCTCGCCTCCCACCGTGCCCCCCGCTCGGCGCGCTGCTCCTGGACATCGCCGCGATCGCGGCCAGGCCCGCGGCGGGCGAACCGGGCGGGAACAACTTCGTCGAGTCCATCAGCGCGAGTTCGTGCGCGGCGAGACCGGCGGATAACCCGCGCCACGCGACGAACACCCTGCGCTGGCATCTCCGCTGATACCGTCGCACGGACGCGTGCGCGGCGATCACGAGCGCTTCGTTCGTCGCCGTCTGCGATTGCCATCCGCGCAGCCACGCTTTCGTACGACCGCGAAGCCATCGACGTTGGAGTCCCTCCACGCGTCTCGCGAGAACCGCTTCTTTCCGCGCCCACCCGCGCCACACCGTGAGTATCATTCTCGCGCCCAAGGACCCCGCGCCTAACCCGCGCCCTAGCGCCACCGCGAGCGCGCTCGATCCCGAGTCCGTGACGGCCGCGTCGTCCGCGTCGTCCGCGTCGTCCGCGTCGCCGCGCGCGCGAAAGGGCGTCCCCGGCGACGGCGCGAGGCTGCCTGGGGGCATCTTCTTCGCCGCCTTCAAGCGCGTGTACAGCACCAAGGTCTGCTGCTGCATCGCCTTCAGCCTCTGACGCTCCGCGCGGTAGCAGCGCACCGCTTTCTCGCGCTCGGCCGTGAGCTGCTCCTTTTGTTCTCTGCTCGAGACGGTGAGCGAGACGAGGAGTCAGAAGCCGCGGGCGAAAAAACAGAGTTGACGACGGGGGACGCGGGTTGGGAGGAGGGCGAGGGGTAGGGGCGAGGGACGCACTGGACGGCTCGTATGAGGCTCGACAGCTTGTCATGTTTGCGCGCGTCGCCGTGAGCGACGCGCTTGCCGTACTTCAGCAGCGCCGCCTCCGCGCTTCCCTTCTCCGCGTCGTCGCTCTGGTGATCCGCGCCGAGTCTCGCGGGCCGCGCGCCGGGGTCTTCTTCAGAGGGATCCTTGGCGCGCGATGACCTCTCCAGCAGAGCCGGCGACTCGTACGGCGGCGGTGACGTCTTCTTCAAGGCACCGTTCCACGCGGGCCTCGACATCGAGGGCGAAGGTGGAGCCCTCGCCCTCGAGCCCGTCTCGCCGCGCTCGGAGTTATGGTTCGGATAGGAGGTGCCCTTCGAATTATATTTGTGGTGACTGACCACTCTGTTGCCAAAATTTCCGACGCTCGCTCGCGGCGCGACGACGAACGGCGCGCGCGTTCACGCGACGGGCGATGGTTCCAGGCGAGTACTGCGCGTGGCGTGTACCATGGCGTGCGCGCGTTACAATCACGGTATCGACTAGCGCGCTCGTTTCGACTTTTTCTCCTCCCCGTCCCCCGACTTCCTCTTCTTTGCTTTCATGATGAACTCGTCCCCGTCGCTCTTCCCCGCTCTTTTCTTCTCGTCCCCGTCCTTCTTCGATTTCGATTTCGCCTTGAGCGACGCCGCCATCGCGGCGACGTCCTCGTTCCCGACCTCGGACTTCCTCTTCTTCTTCTCGCCGCCGCCGTCTCCGCCGTCGCCCGCGTCCTCCTTCGGCGCGATGAACGCTTCGTTTCGTTTCTTTTGCGACGCGCTCACCGCCTCCTTTTGCTTCTCGAGCTTCTCCGCCGCCGCGCGCCTTCGCTTCGCTTCTTGAGACAGGAAGTACTCTCCGGACTCGATCTGCTGATCGAGCTTCGACGGCACGGGCGCGGGGGGGAAGACCTGGTCCTTCTTCCCCTTTCCAATCTTGCTCGGCTTCTTGCGCTTGACGTTTTTCTTCTTAAACTTTGGCAAGAACCTGTCCCAGCTCTGAGACGCGAGCGCCGGGTCCTTCGCGAGCTCGCGCTTGATCATCAGCTCCTTGATGTGATAGATCGGATGCATGTTCTTCATGCAGTCCTCTATGATCTTCCTCACCGTCTTCAGACCTTTCCAGCCCCCCATGCACGAGACCGTGTTCCCTTGCACGAGGACGTAGCACCCCGTCAGCATCTCGATCGCTTTGAGCGTGCTCCCGTTCGGGCCTATCAGCCGCTGCCTCCTTTTCACGTACCTCTCCTTGTTCCTGACCATGCCGCCGATTTTGATGACGTCGCACTGGACGTCGTCGGAGAGAATCTTCAGCGCTTGCGGCGCGGGGACCGAACGCGATAGGAGCTTGATGAGATCGCGCGACTTGATGATTATGTACGGGTCGAACGTCTTCCTCGTCGTCCTGACCGTCATGGAGCCCTCCACGAGGTTGAGCTCGCACGCGATGCCGCACTCCTTCAGCGCCCGAGTCACGGACGGCCACACCTCGCGCAGGTACTTCTCTCTGTATTTCGGAAACAACGTCGCGAACGAGGATTCGTCCAGGAGACCGTCCGGGTTGTCCTCCTTCGTGAACGGGTCTACTTTCCAGTGGTCGATCCCGGCGTGGTCCTGAGGAGCGAGAGCGAACGACGCGGGCGACGTGAGCGGCGGGCTCACGGAACGAACGCGCGAGCGGCGGGGGGGGCGCGGATTCGGTCCACTCGAGAAAAGTCGGCGGCGGAGAAGAAATGCGGCGCCGCTCACCCAAGGTTTGTCGCGACGGTAGCGCCCCTTCTTGCCTCCTCCAGACGCTCCCTCGCCGTCGCCGTCGCCGCCCTCGGCGGTCTGGGGCGGGTCATCTTCTTCGCCGCGGTCGGCCATCGTGCGCTGCGTCGAAGGTTGTGCCGAGGGAAGCGCGGCGGCGGAACGATGCGCTCTCCGCGGTCTAAAGAATCACTCTTCTTCAGGGAGCCAGGTAGCCAGGCCAGGTTGCCAGGCGCGCCGCCCGACCGCGACGCGTCTGGTCGCTGACCAACCAGAACGCGAACGCTCGTCATCAGGCGGCCTGGAGTCGGCCGAGTTCGAACGAACGACGTCGAGACGCGGCAGCCGGAGACCCGGTCGCGCTCGTCCCCGCGCGAACGACGCGAGATCGCCGCCGGATCGATACCCGTCATCGTCGAGGGCAAGCCAGACGCGTTCTCGAGGCGCGCGTCGGGCGCGGAGGCGACGTTCGATCGTCGACACGGAACACCGGAAGTTTGAAATGTCGCGTCAGATCGTCGAGATGACATCCGCCGTCGGGCGCAACGTCCCCGTCGGGCTCTCGTCGAGATGCCGCGTCGCGCCGACGCCGGCGGCACTTCGCCGGCACGGCTACTCCCGCCGCGTGACTTCCTCGACGACGACGACGACGGCGGCGTCGTCCAGCGCCGGCGTCGGCGCGCGCGAAGACGCGTCGCTCTCCGTGGCGGACCTCGTTCGCCCCGTCCTGCCGTCGCACGGATCGACGACGAGGTCGCCCGCGTCCGCGGTGTTCCAGGTCGCGGACCTCCCTCCGCCGGTCCCCACCCCCTCCGCGAGCGCTCGCGGCGCGGGCGCGCTCGAAGTCGCGATGCCGCCGGCGAGTCACCTTCTCTCCGCGACAGCCGCGGGGCTGTCCCTCGCGTTCGCGTTTTGCAAGCTGAAGAAGAACCTGGACACCCCCGGGCGTCCGTGGATGGACGAGACGACGGTGGGGAAGGAGTACGACGCGTGGACGGACGAGAAAATTCTGGAGTATTACTGGGGCGAGCACATCCATTTGGGGTATTACAAAGACGAGGACCTTCGCAGAGGCGCGGGAACGTTACGCGGGAGCCGCGTGAAGGACTTCGTCGAGGCGAAGCTCGACTTCGTGGACGAGATGCTCGCGTGGAGCAGGTTCAACGGAACCCCGAGGAAGGTGCTCGACGTCGGGTGCGGCATCGGCGGCGCGACGCGGCACCTCGCGAACAAGTTCGGCTCGAACACGCGCGTCACCGGGGTGACGCTCTCGCCGAAGCAAGCGCGGCGAGCGGGCGAGCTCGCGTTGAAGCAAGGCGTCCCGAACGCGGAGTTCCTCGTCATGGACGCGCTCGAGATGGACTTCCCAGACGACCATTTCGACGTGGTGTGGGCGTGCGAGAGCGGGGAGCACATGCCGGACAAGGGTAAGTACGTCGAGGAGATGGTGCGCGTGTTGAAACCCGGCGGGACGTTGGTCATCGCGACGTGGTGCCAACGCTCGACGCCGCCCGCGTTCACGCCGAGAGAGGTCGTGAACTTGAACTACCTGTACGAGGAATGGGCGCACCCGTACTTCATCTCCATAAACGACTACGCGATGCTCTTGAAAGGCACAATGAAGATGGACACGGTGGAGACGGACGACTGGACGCGGCAGACGATCGCGAGCTGGCGGCACTCGATCTGGGTGGGGGTGTGGGACCCCATGCCGGTGTTCTCCAGGCCTCGCATTTGGTACAAGACGCTGCGAGACATCGTGTGCTTAGAGCGCATGCGACGCGCGTTCGGGTGCGGGCTCATGCAGTATGGGATGATCAAAGGGACGAAGAGCCGCAAAGGGACGTGGAGCTCGTTTTAGAGAGTTTTGATAGCAGTACGTGTACGTTTAGTACAGCTGGTGTCCAGTGTGGACCGAAGGTCCACTCTGCCGTCACTCTTGGTCCTTCGTCACTCTTGGTCCTTCTCATCACCTTTTTCATCAACGAGGCCAAAACAACGAACAGACTCGCGCTCGCCTCCGATCCGCCCATAGCGCTGCCGCGCGTGAACGCCGGTGGCCGGTTTCGAGACGCGCGCGGGCCCGCCAGTCGCGCGAGGTCGTCCTCGGCGCGCGTATCGTCCGCGCAGGGGACTCGATGAGTGAGACGGAGCGCGAACGCGCGGAAGCCGCGGGGCTGATATGAAATCGCCGACGATGCCGCGCCCTCTCCGCGCGGGTTGGCTCCTGCTTCTCGTCTCCATCCTCGCGTCGCTCGCGAGATGCGAAGGCGCCGGCCCGCCTCGCTTCGCGGACGGGTACCCGCGCGTCGAGCGCACGGGCGCGCTCACGTTCGTCGTGTCGCTGAAGCTCGACCTCCCCGGGGCGGTAGACGTCGTCGCGGCCGCGGAAGGCGATTACCCGTCCTGGGGAGCGGGAACGTCGCTCGCGAGCGTGAGGAAGGCGGCCGCGGAAGGCGGCGAGATCGTCGACCCGCCGGACGCGTCCACGCCCTCGCCCGCGTTCTTCCGCGAGACCGTGTCGCTGCCGACGGCGGGGACGGAGGCGTGGGTCACGATACGCGGCGCGTGGAACGCGCGACATCCCGAGCGCAGCGGCGCGCACAACGCGTTCGTCGCTCGCCCGAACACGACGTACCTCGTCGCCGCGGCGCCGACGGACGACGCCGCGGGGGACGACGACGTGCGCGCGG
>Ga0209630_10003789_pt1 | contig 13631 bp, 17 predicted proteins | sample COG_01_FD_184745 | JGI IMG/M metagenome (GOLD analysis project Ga0209630, IMG submission 184745) | Pelagic Microbial community sample from North Sea - COGITO 998_met_01 (SPAdes) (version 2) | ecosystem: Environmental > Aquatic > Marine > Neritic zone/Coastal water | place: Helgoland, sampling... | reverse complement strand
CTTGTCTGCACTCAGGAATACCATTTGACATTACATATCCATGATGGCCATCATCTAAAGCTTTTTTAGCTGCCTCAACAACATGTTTTGGAGTTTTAAAATCAGGCTGTCCTAAACCCATGTGTATCATTGGGTTGCCTTGAGCTTCTAGCTTTTTTGCCTCTGCTAAAACTGAAAAAGCAGACTCAGTTCCAAGGTTTTCTAAATTTTTTGCTAATTTCATAATTCATCCTAATATTTTTATTTAATTGATTAATCTATTTTTTTTATATCTAGTTTTTATAAGTAAATGTATTTATTTTCTATAAATCAATTTTGTACTGTTAAGCTCCTTCAAATTTTTGCATCCCATTAAAACCATGTTCCGATTTATTTCATCAAGCATGTTTTGTAACAAATGCTCTACGCCTTGTTGGCCTCCTGCGGCTAGAGAGAACAAGAACATTTTTCCAAAGCTACATGCTTTAGCACCTGCTGCAATAGCTTTTAATACATGTGTTCCTCTTCTTATTCCTCCATCTAAAATTATTTCTAACTTATCACCTACTGCATCAGAAATTGCCTTTACTTGATCAAAAGGTGATCTTGAACCATCTAATTGACGCCCTCCATGATTTGAAATCATTATTGCAGTGCATCCTATATCAATGGCTCTTCTTGCATCATCTACTGACATAACACCTTTCAGAGCAAATGGTCCATTCCATTTTTTTGCACAATATTCAGCATCTTTCCATCCCATAGCTGGATCATACTGTTCATTAATGTATTCAATGACTGACTTAGAAATATTTGTTCCTTTATCAGTTTTTTTTTTTACATTTGATAATTCAAATCTTTCACCCGTTAAATAATTAAAAACCCATCTCGGACGCATTGCAAAACTCATCAAGCTTTGAAATGTAAGTTTTGGTGGAGTAGTAAATCCTGTTCTATGGTCTTTTTCCCTATTACCTGCAACTAAAGTGTCTACCGTCAAACACATCGCATCAAAACCAGATCTTCTGGATCTATCAATTAAATCATCTGAGATTGATCGATCTTTATGAATGTAAAGTTGAAATAGTTTAGGCCCACTTGAAATATTAGATACTTCTTCAATAGTATTATTTCCCATCGAAGACATGCTATAAAAAGTATTAAATTTTTCAGCAGCTTTTGCTGATGCTTTATCTCCATCCGGATGGTAAAGTCTTTGCATTGCTGCGGGAGAAAGAAAAATAGGCATACCAATTTTTCGTCCAAATAAGGTAGTTGATAGATCAGGCTTACCAACACTAGCTAAAATATTTGGAACTAAATCGCATTCATTAAAAGAATCTGTGTTTCTTTTTAGTGTAGACTCGTCATCTGCACCGCCATCAATGTAATGAAAAATCGGGGAAGGTAATTTTTTTTTTGCTAATTTCCTAAAATCTTCAAAATTGTGGCAATTTTTTAAACTCACTATCTTCTAAATCTTAAATTATTTCTATTAAGATCACTAATTTTTGTACAACCCATTAACTTCATATCTCTTACTAATTCAGACTTATATTTTTCTATAGCTCTTTCAACGCCTGCTTGTCCGCCTGCGGCTAAGGCATAAAGATATAATCTGCCACCTGAGCAAGCTTTTGCACCTAATGATAATGCTTTTAGCATATGTGTTCCACGATGAATTCCACCTTCACATATTACATCTAATTTATCACCTACAGCGTCAACAATTTCTGCAAGTTGATCAAATGGGGATCTTGATCCATCAAGTTGTCTTCCACCATGATTTGAAACCATTATACCAGTACATCCGATATCAACAGCTCTCTTTGCATCTTCAACACTCATCACTCCTTTAAGTGCAAAATGTCCACCCCACTGAGAACAAAGTTTTTCAGCATCCTTCCAATTCATTGATTGATCCAACATTGTAGAAAAATAATTTCCGATTGAAGTATTAGTATCAGTACCTTCTTTGACATAATCTTGAAGATGAGGCAATTCAAACTTGCCTTTAGTTAAATAATTTATCCCCCACATTGGTTTAGTGGCAAAACTAAATAAACTTGATAAAGTTAACTTTGGAGGAGATGTAAAACCCGTCCTTAAATCTCTCTCACGATTTCCTCCTGTAATAGTATCCACTGTTAAAGCCATTACATCAAATTTAGCAGCTTTAGCTCTTTCTAAACAAGAATTATTTAACCCTCTATCTTTATGGAAATAAAATTGAAACATTTTTGGAGTATCAATCATAGAAGATATTTCTTCTACACTCACAGTCGCTAAAGCTGAAACACCAAACATTGTATTAAATTTTTGTGCTGCTTTTCCAACAGCTCTCTCACCATCATAATGAAAAAGACGTTGAAGTGCCGTTGGTGCAAGATAAAAAGGCAAATCTAATTTTTTTCCAAATATCGTAGTTGATAAATCGACATTTTCAACTCCTCTCAAAACATTTGGAACTAAGTCAACATCATCAAAAGCACTTGTATTTCGATCATATGTAATTTCATCGTCAGCTGCACCATCAATATAATGAAAAATTGGTGAAGGTAATTTTTTTTTAGCTAACTTTCTAAAATCACTAAAATTGTGACAATCTTTTAAATTCATTAAAGAAAATTAAAAGTTTTTAATAAAATTTAACATATAACTATTTGCCCCAGGATTTTTATCTCCTAAACTAGCATTAGATACATGATTATACGAAACTCCAAAACTTGAATTTTCAGAAACTGAATAAGATAATTGTATTTCAGATTTAAATTCTAAAACATGTCCTAAATCTTTACCATCACCTTCATGATAAAGTCCCGGAGCAAAACTTGGTGTAAAAGACATTTTTTCACCCATATCCATATTCCATTCAATTCCAGTATAAATGTAAGCTGCTGAATTTTCTGTCATGAAACCTCCGGTAATTGGAGAAACATTTCCCAAAAAGGTATCTCTATTTAAATTTTCATCTTGATGCTGAAATCCAACTAAATATGCACTTTGTTTATCATCACTAAAGTCAAAATTACCAGTAAAAAAATTTAATTGATGTCCATTATTTTTATTTTCTTCAGCAGCAATCAATTTTGTTGCTGAAAATAAAATAATCAAAAATAGACTTAATTTTTTAAATATCATTACTATTACTAACAGATTATTTTTTAATGTTTATTAATTTTTTTAGGATTATTGCACCCCCAAATAAGAATATCAATAGAGGTAGAAACCATAAAAAATATGTGTTTTTATTGAATTGAGGGTCATATAAAATCCATTCACCATACTTTTTTGATAAAAATTTATAAATTTGATCTTCTGAAAAACCTTCATCAATTTTATTTTTCACTACTAGCTTTAAACTGATAGCAAAATCAGAGTCAGAGTCATAGACCGACTGGCCTTGACAAATTAAGCATCTTAAATTTTTGGTAATCTTATTTTGCAAATTAACTTCGTCCCCTTTAACAAAATTAAAAGAAAATATTATTAGATAAATATAAAAAAATTTAATAATTTCATTTTATATAATTTTTAATTTCATCAACTAATTTTAAATTAAGTGGACCAATATATCTTTTTATAATTTTATTTTCATAAATTAAAAAAGTTTCTGGTATTCCGTAAGCTCCCCACTCTATTGCCTTAGTGCCTTCACTATCTAATAATATTAATGAATATGGGTTACCCAGTTCATTAATAAATTTTTCTGCATTGCTTAATTTATCTTTATAATTTAAACCTATAATTTCAATTTTATTATTATTGCTTAAATTTATCAACAATGGATGTTCATCTCTACATGGCAAACACCATGAGGCCCAAATATTTAATAAATAAAACTTATTTTGATTAAAAATATTTTTTGAATTAACAGTTTCTTTTTTTAGAAGAGTTTTAGATGAAAATTCTGGAATATTTTTTATATCTGTATTTGGAGTATATAAATTTGAATTACTTAATCCTCTATAAAAAATTATAAATACAAAAATAAAAAAAATTACAACTAATAAATAAGCAATTCTAACTCTCATGGTTCTTTTTAAATAAACTCATTAAACCCCCTAGAGAAATTAATAAAACTGATATCCAAATCCAAAGCATAAAAGGTTTGACTTGATACCTAATATTAAAATATTCCTCATTTTTAACTGAGTTCATTGTAATAAATTTATCAGTAAAAAAAGTAGTTTTGATGTCAGCTTCACTAGTAATTATATTTGGTTGATTATAGACTCTTAATTCAGGTTCTAAAATGTCTTCTATCTTATTTTCTCTAATAGAAAAATTTCCCTTAAAAGATATATAGTTTTTTTCATCAAGCTTTTTTAAATCATTAAAGGTTATCTCGAATTTATCATTCTTAAAACTTTCACCAACTTTTAGATTCGTTATTAATTCATTTGAAAAAATATTATTAAATAAAATACTCAATATTAATAAACTAAAACCAAAATGAGATATATTCTGTTGAATATTCTGAAATTTTTTAAAAAAAAAATCTCTAATAGTTATAAAAAATAGATAAAAAGCACTTCCAATTAAAAGAGTATTGACTAAAAAATTTATTTTTAAACTGTCCACAATTAAAAAAGATATTAGTAAAGAAATAACAAATAAAATTAGTAAATGTGATTTATTATTCAAACCTGCTTTAATCCACTTCAACTGAGGGCCTATTGCCATGAAGATCAAAAAAGGAATTAAAAAAGGAACTATTATTTTATGATAAAATGGTGGACCAACAGAAATTTTTTGAGAAGAAATAACATCTAAAAATATTGGGTAAACAGTTCCAATCAAAACTACTGATAAAAAATACATCATAAACCAGTTATTGATTAAGATTGATGTTTCTTTACTTAATAAGGAAAATGAATTTATTTTTTGATTGTCAGATTTATGAAAAATAAAGAATATTAATAATGAAATAAAAATTAATAAAAATAAAAAAGTTAATATAAACAAACCTCTTTCTGGATCATTTGCAAAAGTGTGAACAGAATTTAAAATTCCAGAACGAACCAAAAATGTTCCACACATACTCAAAGTAAAAGTGGCAATTGACAAAACTATTACCCAAGAACTAAGGATAGATCTTTTTTCTAAAATTAAAATACAATGTAATAGAGTTGTTAAGGCTAGCCATGGCATCAAAGAAACATTTTCGACTGGATCCCAAAACCAAAAGCCACCCCAACCAAGCTCGTAGTATGCCCAAATTGATCCTAATAAAATTCCTAAGGTTAAAAATATCCACGAAATTAATATCCAGCTTTTAATATGTGTGGCCCAGTTTTTTGATATATAATTAAGAGTTGTTGCTGCTAAAACACTTGAAAAAATAATAGAAGATCCAACATAGCCTAAATATAAAATTGGAGGATGAATAGCTAGGGCAGGATCTTGTAGAATTGGATTAAGACCCATTCCTTCATCGGGAATAGGAAATATATAATTGAATGGGTTTGAAGATTTAATTAAAAAAATAAAAAAACCAATAATAATTATTTGTTGAAATAATAAAGTTAATATTCTGTATTTTTTTAAATGATTTTTTGATTTAATTAAAAATAAGAAAATAAATAAAGTTAAAACTAACAACCATAACAATAAACTTCCTTCATGGTTTCCCCATGTTCCTGATATTTTATAGAATAATGGTTTTGTTGTGTGTGAGTTATTAAAAACTGTCTCATTACTAAAATCAGAGTAAACAAAAGCAAAAATTAGTCCAAAAAAACTTATTACAACTAACAGTAATTGAATAAAAGAAAAAGTTATTATTTTATAATCCAATACTTCATCATTTTTAAAATTCTTAATTGAAAAAAAAATTATTGGTAAAGAAGTAATTAATCCAAAGACTAAAGAATAATGTCCTAGAGAGCTATATAACATTTACCTTTCTCCTAAAGCTTCTTTTACTTCTGGTGGCATGTAATTCTCATCATGTTTAGCTAAAATTTTTGATGCTTTAAAAAAACTCCTATCTTTCAAATATCCTTCAGCCACAACTCCTTTTCCTTCAGAAAAAAGATTTGGAACCACGCCTAAGTAAGTTACATTAATTTCATTTTTAAAGTCTGTTATAATAAAATTCACTTTATTAGATTTAATTTGAATAGAGTTTTCTTTAACCATTCCTCCAATTCTAATTTTATTATTCTCAATTTTTCCTATCATTTTTATCTCTGAAGGAGACTTAAAATAAATTACATTTTCCTCAAGAGATTTCAAAACTAAAAAAACTGACAAAATTAATGACGATAATAATAAAAAGATAAAGAAAAATCTTAATTTAACTTTTCGACCATACATGGTTCAAAAGTTAAATGGTTTGGCTGCTAGATAAAATTTCTTTATTAATAATTTGTGACCTTGCAGCTTCTGCTTTTTTAGAGTCTAGGGCTCCAAATTTAGACAGGAATTTATTTTTTTCTTTAACGTATTGAATTTTTGTAATTAAGTATAAAGTTGTAAAGCTTATAAGCGTAAACGAAAATGCAGACCAAACATACAGACCATATCCATTCATATTTATTAAGTCGTTTATCATAATCTATCTAAACCTTTATTCTTAATTTTTATCAGTTCTGTATTATATTTCATTAAAAAAATTAGCAAAGAAAACAGAGCAAATGCCGCAGTCATTATCATTAATGGAAATAACATTGAGGAATGTATTGAAGATTTTGATAATATATTAATTGAAGCAGGTTGATGAAGTGTATTCCACCAATCAACAGAATATTTTATTATTGGCACATTAATTATTCCTAAGATAGTTATAAAGGTTGTTATCTTTAAAACTTGTTCTTTATCTTCATAAATTCTCCAAGCAATTAAATACATTAAATAAAATAAAACTAAAATTAACATTGAAGTAATTCTTGCATCCCAAGCCCACCAAGTTCCCCAGGTTGGTTTTCCCCAGATAGAACCTGTCACTAATGCAATAATATTAAAAACTAATCCAGAAGGTGCTAAGCTTTTTGCAATTAAAAAAAAATTTCTATTTTTAATTATATAACCACTTACAGATAAAAAAGTTATTGAAGAAAAAATACCAAGTGAAATCCATGCCGCTGGAACATGTACATACATTATTCTTACTGAATGACTTTGTTTATAATCTTCAGGTGAAAAAATTAAGGCTTCTAGAAGCCCTATACAAAGCACTGTTATGAATAATGCCATCACATATTTTGGTGCTTTAGATGTAATTAAAAAAATTTTATTTGGCTCAAATATTTTAAACATAATTAATTTATTAGAGCTTTTAGTATGAAAGATTTATCTGATCAAGAATGTAGAGGGAGATAATTTGGGATAAAATTTAACACTCCTGACCAGATAAGATATCAAAATACTAATTCTCTATGTTCAAGATTTGAATTAATTGTGGTTAAATAATGTTTTTTTTAGTTAGAAAGCTTAAAATAGCTAGATCCTTTTTTACCAGAGAAAATTTCTTCAATCAAAGGGTGTTTTATAGGCTCTTCAGAATCGTCCATTAAAAGATTTTGTTGTGATACGTACGCTTCATAAGTTATCTCATCATTTTCAGCTAACAAATGATAAAATGGCTGATCTTTTTTTGGTCTTACGTTTTTTGGAATAGATTGATACCATTCTTCAGAATTATTGAATTCAAAATCGACATCATAAATCACACCTCTAAACTCAAAGTGTTTATGTTTTACAATATCTCCAATTGAAAATTTTGCTTTTTGAACTGGCATTGGACTTAGTATGGGTATTTAAAAATAAAAATCAATGGTTAAAATAATATTGTTTAGTGATGTGGCAAATATGTTAATATATTTAAAGTGAATAAATCTTTTTTAAAATTTGTTACTGATTTTGGTCCTTTGGCAATATTTTTTTTCTATTATTATAATAGTGGCAAAAATTTATCCGTAGCAATTCCTCCACTAATAGTTGCAACTTTAGTTGCCTTAGCTGTTGTTTGGTTTTTTGAAAAAAAAATACCAACCATGCCTTTAGTCAGTGGAATTTTGATTACTTTTTTTGGTGGTTTAACCATTTATTTTAATGATCCTATATTTATTTATATAAAACCAACAATAATAAATATTTTATTTGCTTTGACACTATTCTTTGGCAAATACTTTACAAAAGAACCTATCATTAAAAAAGTTTTGGGCAAATCAATTGCTATATCAGATATTGGTTGGGAATTGCTAAATAAAAGATGGATGCTATTTTTTTTTGGATTAGCAATATTAAATGAGTGTATTTGGAGAACCCAAACTGAGGAGTTTTGGGTAAACTTTAAAGTATGGGGAATGTTGCCAATATCAATAATTTTCACTGGCTTTCAAATACCTTTAATTAAAAAACATAAAATTGATGCGTAACAATTTAAAACTAGTAGTCAATAACCCAAATAAAAAAATTGAAGAGAGACAATTTTTTGAAAAAGATGAACTTAAAATAATTTTAGATTTATATGCAAAAATGGTCTCTGAAGGATCATGGAAAGATTATGGTTTAAACATTTCAAGTAAACAAATCAGTTTTAGCGTTTTTAAAAATGCTGCAGAAAATGCTTTGTATAAAATTTGTAAAAACTTTAAACCTAAAAACAAAAATTTAAAGTATATAATAACAGATACCACTGGTAAAATTCATGAAAATTCTTTTGATCTCAAAATATTGTTAAAAAATACAAATTGGAAAAAATTACAAAAGTAAATTATCTTCTCTGACCAAATAATCTTAGTAACATTATAAATAAGTTTATAAAGTCTAGATAAAGAGTAAGTGCACCCATTACAGCTTTTTTCCCCATCAATTCACCCGTATCACTTGAGGCATACATATTTTTAATTTTTTGGGTATCATAAGCAGTCAAACCAACAAATATTAGAACACCTAAAATCGATATAACGAAATACATCATTGAAGACTTCATAAAAATATTAACTATAGATGCAATTATAAGTCCAATTAAACCCATCATTAAAAATGAACCTAACTTTGTTAAATCTCTTTTAGTTGTATAACCATATATACTCATTGCTCCAAAAGTTGCTGAACAAATGAAAAAAACTCTAGTTACACTCATTCCAGTATAAACTAATAAAATTGAGGATAATGATAGGCCCATTAGTCCTGCAAAAATCCAGAAAGTTGTTTGAGCTTTTGATACGCTCATTTTGTTTATTCCAAAACTCATATAAAATACAATTCCTAAAGGCGCTAACATAACAAGCCATTTTAAACCAGACATATAAATTGCATTACCCATTTGGGTTAGAGCCACAATTGATCCAGCATCATTAGTAACTACGGACATTTTAAAAGTTAAAAGTGCTACTATCCCTGTTAATAAAATTCCAGTTGCCATATAGTTGTATACTTTAAGCATGTAGGTTCTTAGACCTTCATCTATAACTACTGTTGACTGTTGAGCTTCTTTAGCTCTTGCTAATATTCCTTTTTTGTCAAATTCCATAATGACATATATATAATAGTCTTTTACTAATTATTCAAGATACCTTAAAAGATTATAAAATTAATTCAAAAAACCTTAATGAAATACAAAAAATTAGGAAATACTGATCTTGATGTGAGTACAATTTGTCTCGGAACAATGACTTGGGGTGAACAAAATACTCAAGATGATGGTTTTGAACAAATGGATTATGCTTTAGATCATGGAGTAAATTTTTGGGATACGGCTGAGATTTATTCTGTTCCTCCGAGAAAAGAAACATTTGGTGATACAGAAATAATTATTGGAAATTGGTTTGAGAAAACAAAAAAAAGAAGCAAAATAATTCTTGCTTCAAAAGTTTGTGGACCAATGAGAGAATATGTCAGAGGTGGTGGAAATCAATTTGGTACAAAAAATATTACTAAAGCTTTAGAAGGAAGCTTAAAGAGATTAAAAACTGATTACATTGATTTATACCAATTACATTGGCCAGAAAGAAAAACAAATTTTTTTGGTAAATTGGGTTATGAACATGATGATAGTAATGAATGGAATCAGTTTGAAGATATACTATTAGATTTAAAAAAATTTATAGATCAAGGAAAAATAAGATATATAGGTTTATCTAATGAAACTCCTTGGGGATTATCTAAATTTTTAGAATTATCTAAAAGTAAAAATTTACCAAGAATGCTCTCTGTTCAAAACCCTTATAACTTGCTAAATAGAACTTATGAAATAGGCCTTGCAGAGATGTCGGTCAGAGAAAAAGCGGGATTATTAGCTTACTCACCTTTAGCTTGTGGATACTTGTCAGGAAAATATAGAAATAATCAAATACCAAAAGGATCAAGAATTGAACTTCATAAAGATTTCTGGACTAGATACGATAAGCCTAATGCGGAAAAGGCAATCAATGCATATTATGAAATAGCTAAAAAACATAAGCTTGATTTAGCTCAAATGTGTCTAAAGTTTTTAGAAATTCAACCTTTTATCACCTCTGTAATTATAGGAGCAACCACTATGGATCAGTTGAAAACAAATATAGAAAGTGTAAATATAAAATTAACTAATGAAATTATTGAAAAAATTAATGAAGTTCAAAAAATTTATCCTAATCCATGTCCATAATTAAAAAAAACCTAATTATAATTTCAATTTTTACTTTAGTGTCTTTAGCTACATCTAAAGCTGAAGAACTAAAAAAAATTGGAAAATTTAAAGATTGGCAAACAATAGTTTTGGTTGAACCTAGTGGCACGGTATGCTTTGCACAATCTTCACCCGTTTTGCAAGCTCCAAAGTCAAATAAAAGAGAAGCTAGATTATTTGTAACTTTTAGACCCAGTGAAAAAATTTCGGATGAAATTAGTGCAAGCCCTGGATACGAATTTAATAAAAAAAATTCAGTAACTGCTACTTCGGGAAAAAATAAAATTAAATTTGATATAAAACAACAGGGCTTTGCATGGATTGCTAATAATAAAATTGAAAAAAAGATGGTTAAGTTAATGAAAAAAGGATCAAGAATTATGATCACAGGTTATAATGAAAAAGGTTCTCAAACTATTGATCATTACTCACTTTTAGGATTCACCAAGGCTTATAATGCTGCAAAAAAAGCCTGCAGTTAATTAATGAAATCAAAAAAAAGAATTGTTTTAGCTTACTCAGGTGGCTTAGATACATCTATAATTCTAAAGTGGCTTCAAGAAAACTATAAAGCAGAAGTTATTTGTTACACCGCTAATATTGGTCAGAAAATTGATAGAAAAAAAATATTTAGAAATGCAAAAAAATTTGGTGTAAAAAATATAATTATTCAAGATTTAAGAAACGAATTTGTTAAAAATTATATCTACCCAATGATCAGAGGACATGCAATTTATGAAGGAGCATATTTATTAGGAACTTCAATTGCAAGACCACTAATAGCAAAAGATCAGATAAGAGTAGCAAAACAATTTAAAGCATATGCAGTTTCACATGGTGCAACTGGTAAAGGTAATGACCAGATAAGATTTGAACTTGGTTATCATTATTTTGGTCCGAAAATTAAAGTAATTGCTCCTTGGAGAATTTGGAAATTAAAATCTAGAACTAATTTAATTAATTACGCAAAAAAACATAAAATTGAAATAACAAAAGATAGAAAAGGTGCTCCACCATTTTCAATTGATGATAATTTATTTCATACTTCAACAGAAGGTAAAGTTTTAGAAAATCCTAAAAATTCCGCACCAGAATTTATATTTCAAAGAACTAATTCTCCTGAAAAAGCTCCTAATAAGCCAACAATTGTAATTATAAATTTTAAAAACGGAGATCCATATGGAATTAATGGAAAAAAATTATCTCCTTCTAAATTATTGGAAAAATTGAATTTTCTAGCAGGTAAAAATGCAATAGGAAGGGTTGATCTTGTTGAAAACAGATTTTTAGGAATAAAATCTAGAGGTGTATATGAAACGCCCGGCGGTACACTCTTAATGTATGCACACAGAGCTATGGAGTCTGTCACTCTAAATAAAGAAACAATGCATAAAAAAGATAAAATAATGGCACGGTACGCTGAATTGATTTATAATGGTTACTGGTATTCGAAAGAAAGATTTAAGCTCCAAAAAATTATCGACCTTAAAAAAAACAGGGTTAATGGGTCTATTAAACTTAAATTATATAAGGGAAATATTATTATAGTGTCTCGAAATACTAAAAGTTCGGCATATTCTCTGAAAAAAGTTTCATTTGAAGAAAATAAAACTTTTAACAAATTTAATGTTGAAAGATTTATCAACTATCATAAGAAGAAACTTAGAAAGTAATTAAGTTTAGGACAATTTGACAATTGAGATAATTTTTTTAAGATTATAAATTTATATGATGGAATCGCTAAAAAACTGGATGATAGATGCTGCAAACATTTTATTTGATGATAGTAAAAATGACCTTAGATCTCTTCCTAAAACTGTAAGACTACAAATCCTTTTGGTTTTAAGTTTTATTTGGACAACAGTTTTCAGTTTATATGTTTTTTCTTATACTACTTTTGCATTTGGCTGGGCTGGGCTTTACGTAGCGCACATAGGTTTAATATTTGCAGTATACATGACATTTAAAAATTTTCATAAAGCAGAGGAAAGATCTAGCAGTGTTTTTAAAACAAAAAATTTTGATCCATTTAAAATAATGGTTATTGTTTTTGTAGTAGTGTTCATTTTTGTCTTTTCTAAAGGAATTGAGGTTTTAACTAGTCCTAATCCAAGTTCATATTCTATTCCCTATGATGGGCCATTAAAATCAGCGTTTGAAAAATGGTTACCCTTCACTAAAGGTAAATAAATTTAATGGAATTTAAGACATCAAGAGCTTCGGCTGTTGAAAAACTAAATAAATTTGTCAATGAAAATTTATGTCAATATTCAAAATTAAGAAATTTTGACTATGGTCCAAAAAATAGATCAAATATTTCATGTCTTTCCCCTTATATCTCTCATGGTGTAATTTCTGAATTAGAATTAATAAAAAAATCATTAAATAAATTCTCATTTTCTAAAAATGAAAAATTTATCCAAGAAGTGTTATGGAGAACATATTGGAAAGGTTGGTTGGAATTAAGACCTAATGTTTGGACAGATTACTTAAACGAACTTAAAAAAATTCGTGAAGAATTTAAAGATAATGCTGAGTATAAAAATGCTATTGAAGGAAATACAAATATAGAGTGCTTTAATGAATGGATAAATGAGTTGAAAGAAAACAACTATTTACACAATCATGCAAGAATGTGGTTTGCAAGTATTTGGGTTTTCACTTTGGAGCTTCCTTGGCAATTAGGAGCAGAGTTTTTTATGAAACATTTATACGATGGAGATGCTGCAGCCAATACTTTAGGATGGAGATGGGTCGCTGGGATTCAAACACAGGGCAAGAATTATTTAGCAAGCGAATGGAATATTAAAAAATTTACAAACAATAGATTTAGTAATATCAAACTTAATGAAAATGCCCCTCCAAAAACAACTAATAAAATTTATTCTGCATTGAAATTAGAGTTTAACAATCCACAAAGTCTTGAAGAAAAAAATCTTCTTATTTTTGAGAACAATTTATCTTTTGAAATAAGTGATTTTAAAGATCAAAAATTTAAAAAGATTTTTTTAATTTCTAACAAAAATGAAAA
>Ga0209630_10003778_pt1 | contig 13654 bp, 9 predicted proteins | sample COG_01_FD_184745 | JGI IMG/M metagenome (GOLD analysis project Ga0209630, IMG submission 184745) | Pelagic Microbial community sample from North Sea - COGITO 998_met_01 (SPAdes) (version 2) | ecosystem: Environmental > Aquatic > Marine > Neritic zone/Coastal water | place: Helgoland, sampling... | reverse complement strand
CCTACATTTGCTTCAACTTTAAATTCTCTTTTCATTCGATCAACAATAATATCTAAATGAAGTTCACCCATGCCTTTAATAATTGTTTGACCAGATTCTTCATCAGATGTAACTCTAAATGAAGGATCTTCTTTAGCTAATCTTCCTAATGCTTCACCCATTTTTTCTTGGTCAGCTTTTGTTTTTGGCTCAACAGCAATTTCAATTACTGGGTCTGGGAATTCCATCGGTTCTAATAAAACAGGTTTTTCCTCATCACATAGTGTGTGACCAGTAATAGTATATTTTAATCCTGCTAAAGCCACAATATCACCTGCATTAGCCTCTTTAATATCTTCTCTTGAGTTAGCGTGCATTAAAAGCATTCTTCCAACTCTTTCTTCTTTTTCTTTAGATGAATTATAAATGCCAGTACCAGTCTTAATTGTTCCTGAATAAATTCTAATAAATGTAAGAGAGCCTACAAATGGATCATTAGCTACTTTAAATGCAAGTGCTGAAAAACCTGCGCCATCTTCAAATTTCATCTCAACTTCGTCCTCAGAACCAGGTTTTGTACCTTTAATAGAACCAATATCTATTGGACTAGGCAAATAATTTATTACGGCATCAAGCAAAGGTTGAACACCTTTGTTTTTAAATGCCGAACCAGTTAAAACTGGTACAAAACTAAAATTTAAAGTTCCTTTTCTTATACATTTAATTAAATCTTCTTCTTTGATTTCATCACCATTTAAGTAAGACTCCATTAATTTCTCGTCTTGCTCAACAGCCATTTCAACTAATTCTGTTCTATATTTTTTAGATATCTCTTTTAAATCATCTGGAATTTCTTTGTATTCCCACTCTGCACCTAAAGCTTCGTTTTTCCAAACTTGAGCTTTCATTTTAACAAGATCAACAACACCGCTTAAAGAAGCTTCAATACCAATTGGTACTTGTATAACCATAGGTTTTGCACCTAATCTATCTTTAATCATATCAACACATCTGAAGAAGTCAGCACCTGTCCTATCAAGTTTGTTAACAAAGCAAATTCTTGGAACTTTGTATTTATCTGCTTGTCTCCAAACAGTTTCAGATTGAGGCTCAACACCAGCAACACCATCAAAAACAGCTACAGCTCCATCTAAGACTTTTAATGATCTTTCAACTTCAATTGTAAAGTCTACATGGCCCGGGGTATCAATAATATTAATTCGATGATCTTGCCAGAAGCAAGTGGTTGCAGCAGAGGTAATTGTTATTCCTCTTTCTTGTTCTTGTTCCATCCAATCCATTGTTGCAGCGCCATCATGTACCTCACCTATTTTATGACTCTTCCCTGTGTAATATAAAATTCTTTCAGTCGTTGTCGTTTTTCCAGCATCTATATGAGCCATGATGCCAATATTTCTGTATTTATCTAAAGTGTGTGTTCTAGCCATAATTTTTTACCATCTAAAATGCGCAAAAGCTTTATTTGACTCTGCCATTTTATGCACATCCTCTCTTTTTTTTACAGCTGCACCTTTTTTTTCATATGCATCATAAAGTTCATTAAAAATTTTATCAGACATGTGTTTGTCTTTTCTTTTTCGTGCTGAGTCAATTAACCATCTAATTGCTAATGCTTGAGCTCTTTTACTTTTTACCTCTACAGGGACTTGGTACGTTGCTCCTCCTACTCTTCTTGATCTTACTTCAACAGTAGGTTTTATGTTGTTAATTGCTTCATTAAAAATATTTATTGGTTCTTCTTTAGTTTTAGTTTTTATTTTTTCTATTGCATCGTAAACTATTTTTGAGGCAACTCCTCTTTTACCATCATACATGATATTATTAATTAATTTTGGTATTATAGTTGAATTAAATTTTGGATCAGGAACAATATTTTTTTTAGGTTGAGTTTTTTTCCTAGACATTTTTATTTACCTTTTTTAGTTCCATATAATGATCTTCTTTTTTTCCTATTTGCAACACCTTGGGTATCAAGATTTCCTCTTAAAATATGATAACGAACACCAGGCAAATCTTTAACTCTGCCTCCTCTAATTAAAACAACTGAGTGTTCTTGAAGGTTGTGTCCTTCACCTGGTATATATGCTGTGACCTCAAAACCATTGGATAATCTAACTCTTGCAACTTTTCTTAGTGCTGAGTTTGGTTTTTTTGGTGTTGTTGTGTAAACTTTAACACACACGCCTCTTTTTAAAGGTTGCTTCTCCAAAGCAGGAACTTTATTCCTTGCTAAAGATTTAGCTCTTTTTTTTCTCAACAATTGGTTAATAGTTGGCATAAATTTTATTTTAATATTAATATTTTTGAATGAAATAACTGACAGGTTATTCATGGCAGCGTTTAGCGTCTAAAGTTAACACTACATTCCAACCAAAAATATCGCCAAATTACTTATTAATTTGTCTTTGTCAAACTAAAACTAGTTAATTAGTTGGTTATTTCTATTGATTTGTCTGGTTTTCAGACTGTTCTATCTTTTCTTGATCTGATAGAAATTTTTTATCATCTTCAATAGCTTTTTTGTTCCACATATTCTTAATATTCCCTGTTCCTGCTGGAACCAATCTACCAACAATAACATTTTCTTTTAGACCATTTAATGGGTCAATTTTGCCTTTTATCGCTGCATCTGTAAGAACTCTTGTGGTTTCTTGAAATGAAGCTGCGGATATAAATGACTCAGTTTGAAGAGAAGCTTTAGTTATTCCCATAAGTACTCTTTCACCTGTTGCTGGTGTTTTGCCATCTGATTTTAATTTTTCATTAATATTATCAAATTTTATTCGGTCAACAATTTCACCTGGTAGATAAGTAGAATCTCCACTGATTTTAACTTCAACTTTTTTTAACATTTGTCTCAAAATAGTTTCTATATGTTTGTCATTAATTACAACACCTTGTAATCTATAAACTTCTTGAACTTGATTTACAAAATATTCTGTTAAATCCTTAATACCCATTATTCTCAAAATATCATGAGGTAAGGGTTGGCCATCTAATAGATATTCACCTTTCGTAATTTTTTCACCTTGGTTAAAATTAATGTGTTTACCTTTTGGTATTAAGTAATTTGATGGTTCTGCTCCATCATCAGGTACAATTGATACTCTCTGTTTACCTCTTACTTCTTTACCAAAAACAACTTGACCGTCATTTTCAGCAATTATAGCGCTATCTTTTGCTTTTCTTGCTTCAAATAATTCTGCAACTCTTGGTAAACCTCCTGTTATATCTTTTGTTTTAGTAGTTTCTTTTGGTAATCTAGCAATTACATCACCGGCAGAAACTTTTTGACCATCTTTTACCGATAAGATTGAGTCTGGTACTAAATAATATCTTGCTTCATTATCATCAGCTTTCTTTATCACGTTTCCTTTTTCATCTCGTAGAGTTATCCTTGGCTTTAGATCTGAACTTTTTGATTGTGATCTCCAATCAACAACAGATTTTGAGGAAATTCCTGTCGCATCATCTGTTGTTTCTTGGATTGAAACACCATCAATCAAATCAACATAACTTGCTATACCACTTTTTTCAGCAATTACAGGTGTTGTGTATGGATCCCATTCACAAATTTTGGTATTGGCTTTTACCTTATCACCATTTTTAAAAAATAGTTTAGATCCATATGCAACTTTGTAAATTGCTATTTGCACTCCATTACTATCTTCGATGGATAGTTGAGTATTTCTACCCATTACAATTAAGTTCTTTTTTGAATCTTCAAGTATATTTGAATTTATAATCTTAAGAATACCCTCATTTTTTGTAATTATTTGAGAATCTTGTTTAACTGAAGCTGTACCACCAACGTGGAATGTTCTCATTGTTAATTGAGTTCCCGGTTCACCAATTGACTGAGCTGAAATCATACCAATTGCTTCACCTACATGAACCATTTTACCTCTGGATAAATCTCTCCCATAACAAGTTGCACAAACGCCTTCTTTAGAACTACAGGTCATTACTGAAAAAACTTTAAGAGACTTTATACCAGCAGAGTCTATTTTATCACATCCAGCTTCGTCTATCATTGATGATTTTTTAATTATTACATCACCTGATATTGGATGTTTTACATCATAAGCTGTTACTCTTCCTAAAGATCTTTCTGATAAACTTACAACTACATTACCACCCTCTAAAATTTCAGATAGTTCAATAAAACCAGGGTTATCACAATTTTTCTTTGTGATGGTTAGATCTTGAGCAACATCGCAGAGTCTTCTAGTTAAATAACCTGAACTTGCCGTTTTTAGAGCTGTATCGGCCAATCCTTTTCTAGCACCGTGTGTAGAGTTGAAATATTCAAGTGCAGTTAGACCCTCTTTGAAATTAGATGTTATTGGGCTTTCAATAATCTCACCTGATGGTTTTGCTATTAGTCCTCTCATGCCGGCTAATTGTTTCATTTGAGCAGCAGATCCTCTAGCACCACTATCAGCCATCATAAATACTGAATTTATTTTTAACCCTTCAGATGTTTTTTCAGTTGCTGAAATACCTTTCATCATTTCTCCTGCAACTTTATCTGTACATTTTGACCATGCATCAACAACTTTATTGTATTTTTCACCCCTTGTTATTAGACCTTCGGAATATTGAGTTTCATAATCAGCAATTAATTTTTTTGTATCATTAATTAATTGTGTTTTATTTTCAGGTATTACTAAGTCATCTTTTCCAAAAGAAATTCCAGCTTTGAAAGCATGTTTAAAGCCTAAATCTTTTAATTTGTCACAGAAAATTACAGTTGTTTTTTGACCACAAAATCTAAAAACTATGTCAATTATTTCAGATACTATTTTTTTTGGAAGCAATCTATCAATTAAAGAAAATTTAATATTATGATTTTTTGGAAGTAAGTTAGCTAATAAAAATCTTCCTGCTGTTGAAGTATATTTTTCAAATTTTTTATTTCCTTTTTCATCCAATGTTTCATATCTAGAAATAATTGTACTATGAACTTTTATCTGACCTGATGATAGAGCAAATTCTATTTGGTCAGCATCTAAAAAATAACCCACTGGTTTGTCAGTAAATGGTTCTTGAGATAGATAATAAATACCCAAAATCATATCCTGACTTGGAACAATAATTGGCTTTCCATTTGATGGTGACAAAATATTATTTGTAGATAGCATTAGTATACGTGCTTCTAATTGCGCCTCTAAGCTCAAAGGAACATGAACTGCCATTTGGTCTCCATCGAAGTCAGCATTAAACGCAGCACAAGTTAGTGGGTGTAATTCAATTGCATCCCCCTCTATTAATTTTGGTTCAAATGCTTGTACACCAAGTCTATGTAAAGTTGGCGCTCTATTTAATAGAACTGGATGTTCTCTAACAATTAATTCTAAAGCATCCCATACAGCATTAGTCTCTTTTTCAACTAATTTTTTTGCTTGTTTAATTGTGGAAGCTAAACCCAATTTATTTAGTCTTGCATATAAAAATGGTTTGAATAGCTCTAGGGCCATTTTTTTTGGCAATCCACACTCATGTAATTTTAAATCAGGTCCTACTACAATTACAGAACGACCTGAGTAGTCAACTCTTTTACCAAGTAAGTTTTGTCTAAATCTTCCTTGTTTACCTTTTAGCATTTCAGCCAAAGATTTTAATGGTCTTTTACCTGTTCCTGTGATTACCCTACCTCTTCTGCCATTGTCAAAAAGAGCATCAACTGACTCTTGCAACATACGTTTTTCATTTCTAATGATAATATCTGGAGCTTTAAGATCCATTAATCTTTTTAATCGATTATTTCTATTTATAACTCTTCTATAAAGGTCATTAAGATCTGAGGTAGCAAATCTACCTCCATCAAGTGGAACTAGTGGTCTTAACTCAGGTGGAATAACTGGAATAACAGTCATAATCATCCATTCAGGTTTTTGACCTGTTTCAATAAAAGACTCAATTAATTTTAATCTTTTTATTGATCTTTCCTCATTAACTTTTGATTTAGTTTCTTTAATAAAATTAATTAGGTTTTTTCTTTCTAAATCTAAGTCAAGATTTTTAAGCATTTCAAGAACAGCTTCAGCTCCAATTCCTGCAGAAAAAGACTCCTCTCCATATTCATCTTGATATTTAGATAACTCCTCTTCATTTAAAAGTTGATTTTTTTGTAGTCCAGTTAATCCAGGTTCAATAATAATAAAATTTTCAAAGTATAAAACACGCTCAACTTCTTTAAGTTTCATATCAACAGCTAGTGCAATTCTGCTTGGTAATGATTTTAAAAACCAAATATGAGCCACTGGTGTTGCTAAATTAATATGACCCATTCTCTCTCTTCGTACATTTGATTTAGTTACTTCTACGCCACATTTTTCACAAATAATTCCTCTAAATTTCATTCGTTTGTATTTCCCACAAAGACATTCATAATCTTTAATGGGCCCAAATATTCTTGCACAAAATAATCCATCTTTTTCTGGTCTAAAAGTTCTATAGTTTATTGTTTCGGGCTTTTTAATTTCTCCATATGTCCATGATTTAATTTTTTCTGGGCTTGCTAAAGATATTTTAATGCTATTAAAATTTTGAGCCTCTGAAATTTCTGAATTTTTAAATAAATCGGTTAATTCTTTTTTCATAATTAATTAAGCTCCACATTAAGTGCTAATGATTTAATTTCTTTTACAAGAACGTTAAAAGACTCAGGAATACCAGATTCAAAATTTTCTTCACCCTTTACAATAGTTTCGTAAACTTTAACTCTACCAGCAACATCATCTGATTTGACAGTTAGTATTTCTTGAAGAGTGTATGATGCTCCATATGCTTCTAGAGCCCAAACTTCCATTTCACCAAATCTTTGTCCACCTAATTGAGCCTTTCCACCTAAAGGTTGTTGAGTTACTAAACTATAAGGCCCGGTAGATCTCGCGTGAATCTTGTCTTCTACTAAGTGATGAAGTTTAAGCATATAAATAATTCCAACAGTTACAGGTCTGTCAAATTTTTCTCCTGTTCTTCCATCCCATAAATATGTTTGTCCAGACTTAGGTAAGTTAGCCAATTCTAACATTTCAGTAACATTAGCTTCTTTTGCTCCGTCAAATACAGGGGTTGAAATAGCTATTCCATTCTGAAGATTTTCACACAAATCTCCGAATTCAGTTTTACTTAATTTGTCAACTTTTTGATTAAATATTTCTTCTCCATAAACTGATTTTAAAAATTTATCTATTTTTTCATTTCTTTCCATCTTTTTATTATTTTCATTAACTAAATTTTTTATTTGTTCACCAAATTCTTTGCACGCCCATCCCAAGTGAGTTTCTAATATTTGTCCAACATTCATTCTACTTGGAACTCCTAAAGGATTTAAAACAATGTCAACGGGTCGACCATCTTCTCTATAAGGCATATCCTCTACTGGAACAATTTTACTTACCACACCTTTATTACCATGTCTTCCTGACATTTTATCTCCAGGTCTTAACCTTCTTTTAATAGCAACAAAAACTTTAACCATTTTCATTACACTTGGAAGTAAGTCATCTCCACTTCTAATCTTTAAAACTTTGTCCTCAAATCTTTCAGTAATATCTTGTTTTGCTTTATTATATTGATCTTTAAGTTGTAACAGCGCTGTCTCATTTTTTGAATTAGACAAAGTTAATTTAAATAAATCATTTATTGAAATTTTACTAATTGTTTCAAAATTTAATTTTGATCCAGACTCTATTTCTTTAATTTTTTTGTTCAAAGACTCTCCAGATAAAAATTGAGCAGCTCTTTGTTTAATACTTCGTTCTAAAATTTCTTCTTCTACTATTTTGTCTTGTTGAACTTGCTCAATTTCAGCTCTTTCTATTGTTATTGATCTTTCATCTTTTTCAATACCATGTCTGTTGAAAACTCTAACATCCACAACTGTTCCACTGCTTCCTCTAGACATTCTTAAGGAAGTGTCAGTTACATCAATTGCTTTCTCTCCAAATATAGATCTTAATAATTTTTCCTCTGGACCAGATGCAGAGTCTCCTTTTGGTGTAACTTTTCCAACTAAAATATCACCAGCATTAACTTCAGCACCTATATATACAATACCTGATTCATCTAAATTTTTTAGAGCTTCTTCATTAACATTTGGTATATCTCTAGTAATTTCTTCTTCACCTAATTTTGTATCTCTAGCCATAATTTCATATTCCACAATATGAACTGACGTAAACACATCATCTGTTACACATCTTTCAGAAATTAAGATTGAGTCCTCAAAATTATAACCTTGCCAAGGCATAAATGCTACTGTAACATTTTTTCCTAAAGCTAACTCACCTAGTTTAGTTGATGGTCCATCTGCAATTATATCACCAGTTTTGACTTTGTCTCCAACTCTAACTAAAGGTCTTTGATTAATACATGTGTTTTGATTAGATCTTTTAAATTTTTGTAAATTGTAAATATCTACACCTGACTTTGAAAAGTCAGTTTCTTCAGTTACTTTAATCACAATTCTTTTTCCATCAATCTTATCTACAACTCCATCTCTTTTGGCTACAATTGTAACACCAGAGTCTAATGCGACATCACTCTCAATACCTGTTCCAACTAATGGTGCTTCAGGTTTTAACAACGGAACAGCTTGTCTCATCATGTTTGATCCCATTAAAGCTCTATTTGCATCATCATTTTCTAAAAAAGGAATTAGAGATGCAGCTACAGAAACTAATTGTTTGGGAGATACATCAATGTAATCAATTGTCTCTGGTTTTGATAAAAGAAAATTTAAATTTTCTCTGCAAGAGACTAGTTCTTCAACAATTTTTCCATTCTTGTCAATTTTAGTATTTGCTTGAGCAATGGTAAACTTAGTTTCCTCCATTGCAGAAAGGTATTCAACTTTATCTTGAACAACTCCATCTTTAACTCTTTTGTAAGGACTTTCAATAAAGCCATACTTGTTAATTTTTGCGTAAGTAGAAAGACTATTTATTAGTCCTATATTTGGACCTTCTGGTGTTTCAATTGGACAGATTCTTCCATAATGAGTTGGATGAACATCTCTAACCTCAAAACCTGCTCTTTCTCTTGTTAGACCACCAGGACCTAATGCGGACACTCTTCTTTTATGTGTTATTTCGGATAAAGGATTAGTTTGATCCATAAACTGTGAGAGCTGAGAGCTTGCAAAAAAATCTTTTAATGAAACAGTAAGTGGTTTTGCGTTTATTAAATCTTGCGGCATAGCAGATTCAATGTCTAATGTTGTCATTTTTTCTTTAATAGCTCTTTCCATCCTATAAACACCAATACGAGCTTGATTTTCAACCAATTCACCAACTGATCTTACTCTTCTATTTCCCAAATGATCAATATCATCAACATCATCTTTGCCATCTCTTAGATCTAACATTTTGTGGATTATAGCAATAATATCATCATTTCTTAAAATTGTAATCTTATCAGAACATTCAAGGTTTAATCTTGAATTCATTTTTACTCTACCTACATCAGATAAATCATATCTATCAGAACTAAAAAATAAATTATTAAAAATTTGAGTTGCTATTTCAATAGTAGGAGGTTCTCCTGGTCTTAACATTTTATAAATTTCGGTTATAGCTTCGTCTTTATTATTATTTTTGTCATTGAGGATTGTTGTAAGTAGATATGGTCCTTTATTAATTGAATTTGTAATTGATATATTTAAAGTAGTAATATTAGCATCTAAGATTTGCTGAATAATTGTGTCATTCAATTCAGTACCAATTTTGAATACCCCATCTTCTTCATCACTAATCTTTATATCTTCATGTAAAAATTTTCCATATAAAGACTCTCTTGACACATATATGTCTTTTAATCCGTCATTAGATAATTTTTTAGCATTTAAATAATTTATCTTTTCACCCAATTTAATTACAACTTTTCCTGATTTAACATCGACTACCTCTTCAGAAAAGTTTTTTGCTTTATAATTTTCTGGATTAAATTTTGTTTTCCAATTTCCATTCTTAGAGTCATATGTAAATTTTTCACTTTCATAAAACTCATTTATAATTTCTGATTTAGAATAACCAAGAGCTAATAATAAAGTTGATGCGAAAATCTTTTTTTTTCTATCTATTTTAAAATACAAAAAATCCTTAACATCATATTCAAAATCTAACCAAGAGCCTCTATTGGGTATTACTCTGCAATTAAATAAAAGTTTACCGCTAGCATGGGTCTTACCTTTGTCATGATCAAAAAATACTCCTGGGCTTCTATGCATTTGATTTACAACAACTCTTTGAACTCCATTAGTAATGAAAGTCCCACTGTTGGTCATCATGGGAACCTCTCCCATATAAACTTCTTGTTCTTTAGCTGATAATATATCTTTTGTATTATTTTCTTGATCTATTTCATATACAACTAATCTTAAAGTACATTTTAAAGCAGAAGAATATGTTAAGCCTCTAGTTATACATTCTTCTACATCAAATTTCGGTTTTTCTAACCTATAGGATACATACTCTAGAGTTGCTTTATCGTTTAAATCTTCTATTGGAAAAATACTTTTAAAAACTCTATCAAATCCTTTGGTTAAATCACCAGCATTCGGATTAAAAAAAGTCAGTTCATCATAAGAATTTTTTTGTACCTCTATAAGGTTGGGAATAGATAAACTTTCTTTAAGTTTACCAAAACTTTTTCTAATATTTTTCTTTTCAGTAAAAGATATTTGCATCTATTTATCGAACTGATTAAAAATTAAATTAATCAGTACTAAAAAATTTCCTATTAATTTATTTAAGTTCTACCTTTGCGCCTGCTGCTTCTAACTTAGCTTTAATTTCTTCAGCCTCTTTTTTTGGAACACCTGCTTTAACTTCTTTAGGTGCACCCTCAACCAAGTCTTTGGCTTCTTTAAGTCCTAGTGAAGTAGCTGCTCTTACTTCTTTAATAACATTAATTTTTTTATCACCAGCAGATACAAGCATAATAGTAAACTCATCTTTTTCTTCTGCTGCTGCTGCACCAGCTGCTGCTGGAGCTGCTGCTGCCATTGGAGTAACACCCCATTTTTCTTCTAATTGTTTTGAAAGATCTGCTGCTTCAGCTACAGTCAAACTTGATAAATCTTCGATAATTTTATTTAGGTCAGGCATATAATCTACTCTTTAGGTTGTGTTTCAGAATTTTCTGGGGGTAAACTACTCATTTTTTCCGATCGTGCAAGTAAAATACTTACTAATTTTGAAGCAGAGGCATTCAAAATACCCACAATATTAGCCCTTGCTTCATTCAAAGTTGGTAAATTAGCGACATTCATTACTCCTGCTTGATCTAAAACCTCGTTTTCCATCATTCCACCAATTAATTTTAGATTCTCATTATCTTTTGCAAATTTTGATAAAATTCTTGCTGACATGATGGCGTCTTCACCAAACGCGACAGCTGTTGGTCCAGTAAACAAATTTGATAAATCTTTGCATTTTGTTTTTTCTAATGCCAATTTTGTTATTTTATTTTTTGTAATTTTAAAAATTATACCGTGTTCTCTCATTTTAGATCTTAATTCATCAAGCTGAGTCATTGTAAGCCCCTGATAATGAGTAACCATAACTGCTTTGCTATTTTCAAACTGAGTGGATATTTCAGATATATAACTTTTTTTTTGTTCTTTATTCATCATAAAATTAAATACTCTTTCCTAGCTTAAGCTTGTATGAAACACCCATAGTAGAAGTTATAAAAGAAGATTTTATTAAGTCACCTTTTACTGTGTTGTTAGATTTTTCTTTTTCAAGTGTTTCTAAAATTGCGTTAAAATTTTTAATTAGTTTGTCATCAGTAAATGATTTTTTGCCAATGCTTACACCTATGTTTCCATCTTTATCATTTCTTATTTCTGCTTGACCAGATTTTGCATCTGAAATTGCACTCTTCAGGTTATCAGTAACAGAACCTAGTTTTGGATTTGGCATTAAACCTTTTGGTCCCAAAACTTTTCCAAGTTTTGATAATTTAATCATCATTGATGGTGTGCAAATTAATTTTTCAAAATTTAGTTCACCACCTTTAATTTTTTCAATAAAGTCATCTCCCCCTACTATATCTGCACCCGCTGATTTTGCTTCATCTGTTTTTGCCTCCTCACAAACTACGGCAACTTTAACTTTTTTACCTGTACCACCTGGAAGATTTACAACTGTTCTAATATTAATTTCACTTTTTTTTTGCTTATTGTTAATTTGAAAACTTAAGTCAACAGATTCATCAAATTTAGTTGTGCAATTTTTTTTAACTACTGGTAAAACTTTTTCTATTACTTCAGGAGTAAGTTCCAAAGTCCTTTCTGGCAATTTTTTATATCTTTTTGAAATCATAATTAATCTTTTACCTCAATGCCCATTGATCTTGCAGAACCTGCAATTATTTTAACTGCTTGCTCTAAATCCAAAGCATTTAAATCATTCATCTTTTGTTTTGCAATTTCTTCAGCTTGTTTTTTTGTAATTGATGCAACTATATTTCTACCCGGTTCTTGTGAACCACTCTTAAGTTTAGCTGCTTCTCTTATAAAAAATGAAGCTGGTGGTGATTTAATTTTAAAATCAAATTTTTTATCTTTATAGACTGTAATTTCTACTGGAACAGGTTTTCCTGCTAAAGATTTAGTCTTATCATTAAAAGCTTTACAAAACTCCATTATGTTTACACCTCTTTGTCCAAGAGCTGGTCCCACTGGTGGAGCTGGATTAGCTTGACCACCTTTAATTTGTAATTTTATAAACCCACTTATTTCTTTTTTTGCAGCCATTAAATTAACTTACTTTCTCCACTTGATTATACTCTAAATCAACTGGTGTTGGCCTTCCAAATATAGAAACTGAAACCTTTAGTCTAGACTTTTCTTCATCAATTTCCTCAACCATACCACTAAAAGATGCGAAAGGTCCGTCTATAACTTGTACTTTTTCACCAACGGCATATTCTATAGCAGATTTTGGCTGAGCAACACCATCTTTTATTTGACCTAAAATTTTATCTATTTCCTTATCTGATACTGGCACAGGCATACCTTTAGTACCTAAAAAACCACTAACTCTCTTTATATTTTTAATCATATGATAAATGCTATTATCCATTTCACTTTTAATTAAAACATAACCTGGAAAATATTTCTTTTTTCTCTGTACTCTCTTGCCTCTTTTCACTTCAGTAACATCATGTGTAGGTACAATAATTTCCTCAATTTTATCAGAAATCTTTGCTTTATCTGCCTCTTCTTTAATAAGTCCGGCTACTTTATTTTCGAAGCTGGAATGGGATTGAACAATGTACCAATTTTTCATTAAATACTAACCTTTAATAAAATTTCTAATAAAAATTTTAAAACCTGATCTAATAAAAGAAAAAATAAAGACATTACTACCGCCATAGCAAAAACCATTAAAGCTCCCTGAAGTGTTTCTTTACCTGTTGGCCAAGAAACTTTAAAAGCCTCTTGCTTAACTTCTTGAATAAATTTAATCGGGTTTTTCATATTTTTTATAATAACTTAATTGGCAGGAGCGGAGGGACTCGAACCCTCAGCCTCCGGTTTTGGAGACCGGCGCTCTACCAATTGAGCTACACTCCTATATAGAGCTTACTCTATAATTTTAGTTACTACTCCAGCTCCAACAGTTCTTCCACCTTC